>Ga0307983_1000289_pt1 | contig 26651 bp, 32 predicted proteins | sample OrgLakmetagen991_FD_201845 | JGI IMG/M metagenome (GOLD analysis project Ga0307983, IMG submission 201845) | Saline water microbial communities from Organic Lake, Antarctica - #991 | ecosystem: Environmental > Aquatic > Non-marine Saline and Alkaline > Saline | place: Antarctica: Organic Lake...
CCCCCCTTATGAAAAAACTATTACTATTATTAGAAGTTTATTTTTCTATGTGAATTATTTTGATTATATTTAAACAAATAAAATTGGTATGGAAAGAAATGAATTTTTAGAACTTGATGGTTTAGCAGCAGAAACTGAAACACATGAATGGTTTTGGGACAAAAGTTCTACACTACTTGCTCACAAAAAATCTATAACTTCTAACGGTAGAGAACAAGACGATTCACTCGACGTTAAATGTATGGTTTGTAGGAATAAAGAAACTGGTGAGTATGACAGAGTTGTATTAAACAACAAAAACGAACCTATTTATGATACTAAAAGTTTAGAAAGTCTAGGTTTTTGGATTGATAAACATAAAGTAATTAAAAGATACCAAGATCATGACAAAATTTCAAAGTAATTCAGTAGGTAGTGTAATGATACCAGATGGTACGTATTTAGGTACAGTCACTGGTTTTAGAGTTAAATTTAAAAGAGGTGGAACGATTTTAGAGTTTGCAGTCAAAGACAATAGTAATCAAAGTAATCTTCCTGTTAATATCATAGTTAATGGTATGCGGGCAAAAGTAATACAAACATGAAAAACTGGAGATCAGTTGCTGATAAAGGTACAAAATTTGATTTAGTTGAATATACCAAAAAATTTCTTGGTGATTATAATCATAGCGATGTACATATTTATGTAGGTTGCGATAGTCAAAATATTCGCAAGTCAAAATGGACTGGTTATGTTACTTGTGTAGCATTTCATATAGGTACAATTGACGGCGATGAATTTTATGGTAGAGGTGTTCACTTGATTTTTCAAACTGAAAAGTACAAAAAAATCAATGATAACTGGACTCGACTTTGGAAAGAAGTTGAAAAATCTATGGAAGCAGCAGAAACTTTAAGACAAGCTGGTATTTTAATTCACCAAGTAGATCTTGATTTTAACCAGGATGAACTTCATGATTCTAATAGACTAGTTTCGGCAGGTGTTGGATTATTTGTGGGTTTAGGTTATAAAGTTGCATCAAAACCTGATGAATTAATTGCATCCCGAGCGGCTGATCATATTATTCATCATACTTCTTGGAAGAATGTAAAAAGTCTAAACTAATGGAGGAAAGAGATATTCGCATTTACATTTATGATCCAGGAAGTTTGAAAAAAATTCCACCAAATCATAAACACAAACATAAAAGTATTGAGTCTGCAGAAGAACTAATAAAAAGACTACAAGAAAACCCTAAATTTAGATTTGACAGGAGACAATTTGTGATTACGGAATACACTGGAGTTTACCAATCATCAATAATCAAAATCATAAATCCTTTATGAAAAAATGGGATGATATAAGAAACTCGATGTCTGGAAATTCAGATATTATAGAAGTTTGGAAGAAAGTTGTAGATAAACACCAAAATGAAGAAATTGAGTGGATTGAAAACCTTAGAAAACAAGGTTATAAAGCATCTCATCCTAATGACGGTTGGGTAGACAGAGAAAATAACAAAATATATCTGGCTTATCCACAATTCAACGATGGAATTGGTGTGAATGATAAACTAATGATTGGTAGTCCAAACAGTGATAATAATCGACCTGTGCGAATAACCGGCAAATTGGACCAATTTGCAATGACATATTATTTATTTGAAGACTTACAATAGATAAATAGATATATAAACTATACTTTAATATCACCAGACAAGACTAAATATATTGAGTTTGTTACTAGATGGGGTGTTACTGCAGATAGTAATTATTTTTCTGCTGAAATAAAAGATTTAGAATAAAACCATAACATATTATCCTTTTCTTAATGACCAAGATTCTTAATTGAATCTTGGTCATTTTTTATAAGAAAAATCTATATATATAAACTAATAATATGTATGGACACAGAATCACATAGCTCGTTTAGCGAATCTTTACAAGATAGAAATTACTATCTAGTCAAAGATTACTTACATGAACTAGGATTTTTACCCTCACAATATTATATTAAAGATTATCAGAATTCAATTGAAGTTGATTTTGATGATAATCAAGCCGTCTTTTATATTATAGAAGATATCAAAAAGACAAAATACATAGAGCATTTTGATGTTGATTATAAAAAGCCGGCGAATTCAAGAAGACATACTGCAGTGTTTAATTTCACTCAGTAAAAAATGAGAATAAAAAAAATCATTTTATCCTTGATATATAAAAAAACAAATATAGAAAAAGATGAACAAAGATTCTAATGTATTATTAATACTTGAAAGATCTTCATCAAATCTAGATGTTAACAAGGAATCGGGTGATTATATTCTCGAAGGTATTTTTGCTCAATTTGGAGTTGAAAACAATAACAAAAGGATTTATGAGGAAAAAGAGTATTTACCACATCTCGAATACTTAAAAAAGAAAATTTCAGAAAATCGATTGATGGGAGAACTTGATCACCCAGAAAAATTTGAAATTGCTTTAGACAAAGTATCTCACGTAATTGAGAATATTGAATATGATCAAGCAAAACGCCAGATTAAAGGGCGTGTACGTATTTTAGATACGCCATCCGGAAAAATCGCAAAGAGTCTAATCGACTCTAATATTCCTATTAGTATTTCATCACGAGCTGCTGGTTCTGTGAGTGAAAATAAAACTGTTTCTATTAAGAGAATTTTTACTTATGATTTAGTTGCTGATCCAGGTTTTGAAGATGCACAATTATCAAGAATAAATGAATCATTTGGTTTAGACAACGAAAATAATCTACAAATTTTTGATGCTTCTAGATGGGACAACAATTTTTCGTTTGATGAAAAAGAAAAAGAAAAGCCTGTTGAGGCAATAAAAGAAAATAAAGAAAATACTACAGATATGAAAGAATTTGTGACAATTGAAAGCATGGAACGCTATTCATTAATGGTCAAAGAAGAAATTGCTAAAATCAATACACGATTAGAAACTCTGAATGAGAGTAATGCTAATTCTGATGAAACAGCAGAACTTAGAAAAACCGTTGATAATTTAGTAGGGTATGTTAATGAAATGGCTACCGAAATTAATCAAAACAGAGAATACATGTCATATACTGCTGAAATGCTTGACGAAAGTATTTCTTGGTCAGAAAATGAGATCGGTAATCAAGTTACTAAATTAATTGAATATACTGAATCTGAATTGGCTGTTCATCTTGATGGTTTAATTGAACACAATAACTATCTTGCAGAAAAATTAAACACGACTATTGGATACGTTAATGAAGAATTGGCTCCAATTTTAGATGAGTCTATTAATCACAATGATTATTTAGTTGAACAAATTGCTAATAACCGAAAATATACTGAGTATCTTGCTGAAAATGCTGTAGACTCAACAAATTTTGATTCGTTAGTAGAATATACTGAACATGTATATGAAAATGTTTCTGCTGGAAAATTTGAAGGTAAAATTAATGAATCTGCAACTGCTGAGGATGTAATTAACGAAAATAAAAACGTATCAACAGATATTGAAAATCGATACATAAGTATCAATGAAAAAATTGACGCGGCTCTTGAGCAGATCAAGAAAACAAAGACTGAAGAAATCACAGAGTCTAAACGTCATCCTTTCACCAAACTACTCAACGAAAGTAATAGAGCTGCTTTCACTGAGTTAGGAAAAACCGAAAAAGAAAAGGTTTCAAAAGCTCTAAATGAAAACGGTATTTTAAGTACTGTAAAACTTAACGAAAAATTCACTTCATTGTTAGAAGGTAATTTCGAAATTGTTGAAGAGCCTAAATGGTTATCTGAAGCACCGGACAAGTATAAAGCTATTTTTGAAAGTTTGAATGAGGAAACTCAGGATAAACTTAGAGCTCAAGCTTCATGGTACGAAGGTAAACTTAAATCTCCTTATCAAATCGAAAATTTCTGGGCAACTAGAGGACTGAACGAAGACGTTGAGTTGAAGAATCTGAAAGACGATGCTGATGTAAAACTTATTAAAGAAAGTAATGATAGATCTAAAGATCTGGGTTATTCTTCTGATCGAGTTGCTGCAATTAAGCAAGGTCTGAAAAGATTCAAATAAAAAATAATTTCATAATAAATGAAACTTTTAAACGAACAAAAGATCTATGATGAGTGGGCTCCTATGCTAGAGGAGGAAACTTCAATCAAAGATTCTTCAAAATTGGGATGGATGACTAAATATTGTCACTACCATTCATTAAATGAAGCATTCACTGCACCTGCAGCTGGATTACTTAACACGCCAGGTATGGGTAATGTAACTCCTGCTGGAGCTGCTGCCGGTGGTGCTAGTGCATTCTACGGAAGTACTACTACTGGTTCAGGAGATAAATTCCCTTCATTATTGCCACTATCTATTCAGGTAGCTGCAAGAACTGTAGGATTTGATATCGTTCCTGTTATTCCTATGAACGGACCTTCGGGGGTTCTTACATACATGGATTATGTCTATGCTGGTGGAAAAGGAGCATTCGGAGCACCTCCAGGTGCTGCAGGTGCTGCAAACCCAGGTCTTAACGCTTACGCTGACAAGCCGTTAGTATTCAAAATCCAACTTGTTGGAGATGAGAAAACTGCTTTCGATGCTGCTGCTGCGGGTGATGAATTCTTATTTGCTTCTGGTGCACTTGCTGCAACTGGAAACACACTACGTGTTGCTAAAATCGGTCCTTCTAGAATCGACGGTCACTCTATTTTTAGAGTAATTGGAGAATCTGGTGATGCTGATGCGACTGCCGGTGCAGCTGCTGCTGTAGCGACAACTCTTACATCGCCACAATCTATCACATTGGCTTCTGTATTTACAGGAACTGCTGCGATGATTACTGCGGCTGGTGCTTTAGTTGATGCTGCTGATTCAGTAGTTAATCGTCCAGAACTTGTTAAAGCTCTTGAAGATCACGTTCAAGGTTTTGCTGGTGCAGGTCCAAACGATGATGAAGCATGGTCAGGAAATGCGACTGATGGTACTGTAGCTTACGAACCAATGCGAAGAGGTGTAGGTGAAGAGCAGTACTTCAGAACTATGGGACTTCAAGCTTTCACGAAATTCGTTGAAGCTGAAACTTTCCAAGTTGCTGCTACTGTTACTACAGAACAAATTCAAGATTTACAACGTCAGTATGGAATCGATGTGATTGCAATGATCGAGAACTCATTAGTAAATGATATCTCTCAATCTATTAACAAGCACATTCTTTCTAGAGCTTTCGCTCTTGGATGGGGTGCAAACCTTACATTCAGAGATGTTGAAGGTGCAAACCTTAACCTTGAATTGGTAAACACTGGAACTGGTGTTACTGCAACTCCTGCTTACATTGATAAGACTGGAGTAGGTACTGCATCTGTATATCCTGCTTTCCAAGAATTTGCTGGAGCTGCTGCTGCTGCATCATTGGAAAACCAAGCAACATTCCAACGAAGAGTATATTCTAAAGTACTTGCTGCTGGAAACGTTGTTACTCAAAGAGGACGTAGAGGACCTGCAAACTTCATTGTTACTAACCTTCAGTTAGCGACAGCGTTGCAAGATTCTGCACAATTCTCTTGGGCACCAATGGCAAACACCATTAACCAAAACAACGGTTCGCTTTACCCAGTGGGTACTGTAGCCGGAATGACTGTTTATGTAGATCCTAACATGGGATTCTCTGATAACAGAATTCTTGTTGGACGTAAAGGTGCTGATGAAGAACCAGGACTTAAATTCATGCCTTACTTAATGGCTGAATCAATCCAAACAATTGCTGAAGGTACAATGGCTCCGAAAGTTGCCGTAAAATCACGTTATGCTTTAGTTGAAGCTGGACACCACCCAGAAACAATGTACTTTACTATTGCAGTAAATGTACCTGTAGGTGGATTAGTATAAGAAATATCTTAAACTATATACCGAGAGGGGATCGAAAGATTCCCTCTTTTTTTGCATAAAACTTTATTCAATATTGTATATATAATAATGATATGTAATCAAAAACATAAATACCACTAATGAAAAATTTAAAAACATTTGAACAATTTGAACTAGAAAATCTTAATGAGAAAGTGGGTTATAATCAAATTTCACACAAAAATAAAAGTTTTGTAGTTTATAATCATATAGGAATTGAAGATTTATCTAAAAAATATAAAATTGTCAACCTAAAGAATTCTGTAGGACCTGATATAGAATTTCCTGCAATAGCAGAATTAGATAATAATAAACCTTTTATTAGAAACATCTATAGACATGAGCTTGATAAATTAGAAAAAGGAATCTTTTTCGAATCCCATAATTTAGACAAAGATGCTAAACTTTTTGAATCTGGAGCGATAACTAAAATTTTGACAGATGCAGGATTTATCAGTTTTGAAGACTCTGATGAATATGATTATGATATAGGAATAGGTGGAGTAATTAACACTGTTGATCCAGGTATAGCTAAAGATATAGCAGATGAATTAAATGATAATGGTATATCTGCGAAAGCAAAAAGAGATACTGTAATTGTTGAATCTGTGAATGAGGGCGTTCATGCTGATAAACTTACAAAAGGATTAAAAGCAAGTTTGGGTGAAATTGAGTTTGTGAACGAATCTATTAATCAGATTCCTGGAGAAATACAATTTGATGCTGAACCACATACGTTTCTTAAAGATCCTAGAGAATTAGACAAAGCAGTAGCTGAAGTTGATAAATATTTAGCGGGTGGTAAAGAAAACATTGGTGGATTTATGATAGATCGATACTTAAAAGATTCTTTTGATCTTGATGCGTTTATTGACTCTGTTCATTTACATTACCCTAGACCAATGATTCCAGAATCTATGAATGAAGCTAGTTATACTGAAAGAGTCGAACTCAAAAATGATTTTCTTGATTTTTTCCGAGTTCCTGATTCTAAAAGGTTAAAATTTGCAATTTATAAATTTGATGGTAATGACGATATGGATGATTTATTTGATGATCTTAAACCTTATGCATCGACAGTTGATGGGGTTAGAAACTATTATGAAATAGCAACAAAAACACGCGATAATTAATGAACTTTAAAACATATTCACATCTGAAGGAAATTCTTCATGAAAGTGAAAATTATCAAGAAGTAATACATGAAGCTTTTGAATGGATTGAGGATGATTCTATTTTTGAGGCATACGCGTGGGCTTTTATTAAAAGCCCTGTTAAAGTGACTAAAATGTTTACTAATCAAAATAAGCTTACAAAATCTTTAATTAGTCAGGCTGTTATTGATATTGATCTACAGAATCGTAAAGAAGCTGCTAAAAAAATATCTGACCCACAGAAAGCCAAAAACCAGAGAGAAAAACTCCAACAAGCTCATGACATAAAGAAAAAGGGTTTATCCGATAAAATCAGTGGGATAAAACAAAGAATTGATGATTTAGCTGGTAGTGATTCTAAACTTCAAGAATTGGCTTCAAATTTAAAAACTAAATCTGGATTAGCTGCTGCAGAGAAATTAATTAAGGCAGCTGATGGGGCAGAACAGAAAGAATTACAAATTAAGATTAGAAAAAGTAAAGAAAAACTTTCGAGACAAGAAAACATTTTTAAAGAATATGAGTCTAATCTTTCTACTGAGGATAAAGCTAAAGGTCAAGAACAAGCTAAAACTGCTAAATCTGAAGACGATGGAAAATCTGATTCTACTAAAAAGGATGCAGAGTCTTCTATTGAGGAAAAAATCGAGGCGGAAAAGGATGCAATTAACGATTTAGTTAGAGAATTTAATGGGAAGAAAAAGAAAATTGCAGAAGCTAGAAAAAGATCGCATATTACACAAGCAAAATTTGATGAGTTAATGAAAAATCTCATGAAAGAAGGTCACCAAGAAAAAATTGATGTTCATAAAAAGAACATTATAGATTTAAAAAAGAATAGCAAATAATGAAAAAGGCAAGAACATTTACAGAATTTAATGAGTCTATATCAAACGAAGAAGAACTAAATGAAGCAGTCGATGTATTTATCGCAATTGCTGAAGCTTTAGACGTAAGTCTTGATGTCGCAAAAATGATAGTAGCTTTGGCAGGAGTCACCGGAACAATAACCTTTGCAGCAGCAATGACAAAAATCCAGGATGTATTGGCAAAGAAAAATCCTAAATTATCTAAGAAATTAGGTGATATTACAAAAGGAGCAAATAACGCGAGAACACAATAGAAATATGGATGATATTAGCAATGGAGGTGGAATTCTCCAAAAAACAAAGATACTTACAGTAACAAATAAGATTGGTTATGCCAAGAATTCTGAGGGTGTGACTTCTGTATTTGCTAATACTGATATTGGAGCAGGCGATCTTATCGAGGTTGCGACCCTTCTAGAAGTTTCAGATATGGTGATGACAAATAGAGAAATTGCTGATCATGTTTTTACAGTAAATCCAGAAAGTAAACAATATGCGATCGGTTTAGGATTTGCTTGTTTATATCAACATAACGATAAACCTAACGCCGAGTGGAATATACCTAGCGATAAAAAGGAAATCAGATTTACTGCTAAAGACGACATAAAAAAATCTGAAGAAATCACAATTTCATACGGAAAGAATTATTTCCTAAGTAGAGAAAAGAAAGAGGAATAAATTTTGGAATAAGCTAAAACATTTGAGGCTTTCACGAATATAAACTAAAAGATATTCATGAAAGCCTTTACTTATGTTATAGATATTGATGACACTATCAATATTACCGATAGAGATGAAAATAATATAGGACTGTATTCTCAGTCTCGGCCGATACTTAAAGTTATCAATAAAATTCGAAGACTTAAAAAAGAAGGCCACAAAATCATACTTTTTACTGCTAGAGGTATGCGTACATTTAATAATGATGTCAAAAAAATCGAAGATTTTCATAGAGAAACACTCGTTAAATGGTTAAATGACCATGAAGTCCCTTATGACGAACTACAGTTCGGTAAACCATGGGGCCCCCATGTAATATATGTCGATGATCGTGCTGTTACTATTAACCAATTTGTTTTGGGTGGTCCCGAAAATCACAGAAGTTATACACACATTAACAAAACAGTTATAAATGATGAATTATAAAGTAATTATTCCCGCGGCAGGGAAGGCATCAAGACTCAAGCCTTTATCTTCTTCAATGTCAAAATCAATGGTGCCAGTAAATGGTAAACCAATAATTTCATATATTCTTGATCAACTGTTTGAACTAGGAAATCCATTTCAAATAGTTATTGTTGAAAATGATCTTGGTGATATTCAAGATTTTGTTAAAAACGCATATCCAAATTATTATGAAGAATCCCGTATTCTTTTTGCAACTCAAAAAGAAAGGTTAGGTCCTTTGCATGCTATTGAAATTGGTGCAAATAGGTTTCCGGAAAATGATAACATGCCAATTATGGTTTGGCTCGGAGATACAATCTGTTTGGAAATGGGTGAGTTGCCAGTTAATGAATCTTTATTAATTACATCGCCTGTCGCCGATTATAAAAGATGGTGTTTAGTAGATAACGAGAATGTCTTCTATGATAAACCAGATAACAAACCAAGCACTAACCAAGCTTTAATAGGTATATATTATTTCCATGATTTTAAGGCCTTCTACGAGGCCCTAGATAAGGGAATGCAAGCTCCTATGATTAAAGATGAACATCAAATATCGGCTTTATTAGAAGCATATAAAAAACAACATATATTCAAAATCAGAAAAACTGATGAATGGTTTGATTGTGGTGAGTTACATACATTTTATGAATCTAAAGCAAGACTTCTTGGAAGATCTGCCAGGTCATTTAATAGTCTAGAAGTAAATACATTCCATAACACAATTACTAAATCTTCATTAACATTCGAAGGTAAACTGAAAATTGAGAATGAAAAAAATTGGTATTTAGGTTTACCTGAGAATATTCAGATTCTCACACCTAGAGTATTAAAATCAAATTCAGGTACGCTAGTTATGTCGCAAGAACCTGGAACACCTCTTAATGAAATGTGGCTTTATGAGGATTTGACTGATGATACATGGAAAAGAATAATTGATAAAACGTTACTTATACACAATAAAATTTTCTATCAATCTAGATATATTCCTAAATCTTCTAAATTAGATAGATTTGCTGCAAGAAAGGAAATGTATCTGACTAAAAATATTGACAGATTGACAGAAATTTCACTCCTGCCTTTTGCACAGAAAAATATAAAAATGATTCGAGATTTTGTGCGGGTTACTGGTGAATTATTAATTGAAGATGAAGGTCGTTGGTCGCCACATTTTCATGGAGATTCTCACATGGGTAATATTTTATTTGAACCTTTACAGGGAAGTATGAAATTTTTGGATCCACGTGGAAAGTTTGGAAATATCGTAGGCATTGAGGGCGATATGTATTATGATATGGCTAAAATTGCGCAAGATTTTCTTTTACGCTATCCTGAAATTTTATCTGGTCATTATCATTTTAGTGGAGATAATTTTGACCAGCTTGAATTTTATAGAAATGACGAGAGATCTAAAACTATGTTAAAACATTTCAGAAAAAGAATTGGTGAATATGGTTATATTCCTAATCTTGTTTTAATGTTAGCAACTGTGCTTATCATAACTTGTATACCTTTTCATAAAGACGATCCAGAAAGACAAAAAGCATTTTGGTATATGGCAGTAAATGTTATTAAAGAAAGAGGGTGGAATATCCAACTCGAAGATCATCTCAAAAAACAAAAATTACAATTATCAGACAAGATACATAATCTATACAACTTATAAAACATACTATGAGCAAAGATTTAGAAAAAGCTAGTGAGACACTAGAAGAAACATTGACAGATATCCAAAAGGCGGCAGCTGCTAATTTTTATGATATTGTACAAATTAGTTTAGCCGATAAAGAAGGTAAAGTAGTTGGTAGAGCTTCTATGAAATATGAAGATATTTTAGCAATGACTAAGATGCATACACAAGATTCTTCACACGTTGTAGGAATGTTATTTCATGCAGTCGAATCAGAAACTCGTAACAAATTACGAGAAGAAAAAGAAAATGAAGCCAAATGATTTTTAAAGTAAGAGTAGAAGAAAAGAGCATCGAAGATGTTATAGAACTTATTGAAACAGGAGAAGGGAAAAAAGGTCTCCAATTTGATCTATATAATGAAAAACCATATTTTTCACATGTAGAAATTTTCGTTAATACTGATGATTTCTACACATTAAAGGATTATTTAAATGAACAAACCTAAGACTATATGTCTTGTTATGATTGTAAAAAATGAGGCAAAAAATTTACCTCGTTGTTTTTCTACGATCAAACATATTATTGATTATTGGGTAATTGTTGATACTGGTTCAACTGATAACACACAGGAAGTTATACAGAAAGAGTTAGCCGATATTCCTGGTGTATTAATGGAAAGACCGTGGGTCAATTTTGGTCATAATAGATCCGAATCTTTGGCTTTTGCTAAAAACAGAGCAGATTATCTTTTGCTTTGTGATGCTGATGAACAAATTATACCTACACACAATTTTGACAAATCTGAGTTGACTCTTGATCAATATCATTTAAGATATAATGGGAGCTTAGATTATATGGTTCCTTATCTTATTAAGTCTAATTTGGCTTGGAGATTTGTAGGAGTTACCCATGAATTTTTGACAGCAAGTGACACAAAATCTTCAGGTGAGATTAAAAGCCTTTCAATTAAAGATTGGGGAGATGGTGGAGCAAAATCTGATAAATTTGAAAGAGACATTAAATTGCTCGAACAAGGTTTGATTGATGAACCGAAGAATGTTAGGTATATGTTTTATCTAGCAAATTCTTATAAGAATACTAAGGATTTTGATAACGCAATCAAATGGTATAAAAAACGTATCGATGCAGGGGGTTGGATAGAAGAAGTTACATGTTCATATGAATATATGGGAGGATGTTATCAGCAGAAAAATGACCACGGGAATGCGATTAAAACATGGATAGATGGTTATGAATTTAATCCTTCTCGTGCTGAGTGTTTATATGAGGCAGGTAAATTACTTCGTGAAGAAAATAAGAATAGAATAGCTTACGAATTTTTACAAAAAGCTAAAGAAATTCCATATCCTACTAACGATAGATTATTTATCAAAAGAGATGTTTATGAATATTTGATAGATTATGAACTGACTATTTGTACATATTATGTTAAACCAGAATATGATATGACCGAGACATTTAAAAGGCTAATCTTTTGGCCAAGTCATTTACAACAAAACATTATACAAAATTTTAAGTTTTGGGCTAAAGATTTGAATACACTTATAGGTCAAGAGGAAAGTATGATCTTGGCTAAAGATTTGATTAGTAATGATTTGGTTGAGGGTTTTACACCTAGTTCCCCATCAATTCTTTTTCATAAAAATCGCAAGTACATAAATGTGCGCCAAGTATCATATAAAATTGACGAAAATGGTAAGTATTTAGATCGTGCAAGTGGAGGTCATTGTAAACATGTGAATACAATTAACACAATGTATTGGACTGATGGACCCTCATATGACACGGAAAATTTTAAACCCAATGATATTTCTACTAAACATGTGAATGGTATTGAAGATCTAAAACTATATACACACAATGGAGTAATCAAATACACTGGGACAAAATGGTTGGATTATAACAAAATTTCTATAGTTATTGGTGAGTATACTAAAGAAGGTCTAGATAATTATGCTATTCTAGAGTCTCCAGAAGGAAGGAATGTTGAAAAAAATTGGGTACCGTTTGGATTAGATAATGAAGAACTTTTTGTATATGATTGGAATCCAATAAAAATTGGAAGAATCAAAAATAATAAACTAGTAATCAAAAATTTAAAAACTAGTTTTCCTAACTTGCGTGGATCAGCTCCTGGTAAACTTATTGGAGATCATATCTATTTTTTATGTCATTTTGTAGAATATTCTACACCAAGAATTTACTATCATATCTTCATTAAAATGCATAAAGATAATTGGGAAAAAATCGAGATTTCTAAACCGTTTGTTTTTGAAAAACCACAAATAGAATATTCAGTAGGATTTGATTATAATATTAATACTGATGATATACATATTGCATATAGTGTAAATGATTCGAATGCAAGAATCAAATCTTATTCACAAACACAATTTCAAAAACTTTTTACTTAATGTACATTATAAAAAACAATAAACTTGAATCTACTGATAATATCGATTTATTTTTTAATGAGATAAATGTTGGACAACATATTGCTAAATATGGATATTTCGAAAGTGACCTTATTAATTGGTTAAAGCTTACATATAAAAATAATGATAAAATCTTTTTAGATTTAGGAGCGCACATAGGTTCATATTCAATAGAATTAGCAGAAAATTTTCATTCAGTTCATTCATTTGAACCTAATCCAACAGTCTATAATCATTTATGTGCTAATGTTGCATTAAAGAGATTATCAAATAGGGTATTTCCACACAGAGTTGCATTATCGGATAATAAATCTAAACAGCCATATTATGAGAGATCCAAAGATGGTGGAGGTAATGGAATTGAAGTTGTAAGAGAGAACGATAAGCACTCATTCTTTGTAGAATCTAAATGTTTAGATGATTATTCTTTCGATAAAGAAATCGGTTTGATTAAAATTGATATCGAAGGTCATGAGTATAAAGCTATTTTGGGTGCATATGAAACTTTGAAAAACTCATATTTCCCACCTATAATTTTCGAATCTTGGGCGCAAAATACACACCCAGAATATTCACAAGAAATACTTTTAGAAATTCGTGATAAAACATTTGATGTATTAAAGGATTATGGATACACTGTTAAATCCATAAGTGGATATAATGAAATGTTTATTGCTGTTCAAGAGCGTGAAAAATCTCAAGAAGATATTATTGTTGAAGGTCTTTTGACAGATAAGTTAGACGTATGGCTTAACTCACCTGGAGGGACTCGAAGCAATTATATAGCCGATGTTCTAGAAAAAAGTAATTTAAGAGTGAGAAACGAATCCTGGCATAAGTATGGTTGTCATTGGACTTCTCCTTTATTTGAAAGGGAATTTAAAACTACAAGATTGTTTTGCTACACTAGCGATATCGGACTCGCATTGACAAGTCAGTTAAATGCCAATACTATTGATAAACTGAATTTTGCAGATTTTTATAATGAACCATGGGATTTATATCGATGGATACAAAATATTAAAAAACAAGTGATTAACTGGTCGGATCCTGGCGTATTCTTTTTAAATACCGACTATTTAAATGATAAAGATATTCAGTCTGAATTTAAAACTCTTACTGGAGATAGTTTAGACATATCAGATTTCAGACTTGACCGTAAATCTAAAAAATTACATCCTGCATTAATACAATACATGGATGAGATTAATGAGATTAATGAGTTATTAGCAAAATTACCTAATGCCGGTTTTGGCGGAGAAGTTGATGAAGGTTAAAAATATGAAATTAGAAATTGATTTTAGTTTGAGCGATTTAAAAAATAATTGGAAACCAAAAATTAAGAAAGAATCAGGATTTGGTTATCATGGGAGTACTAAAGGTGATAAGATAGAATTTGAAATGTATTTTGATGAATATCACAGTGAATGGACTTCTTTTAAAGATAAAGCGTTTAAAGGATTTGTTCTTAAAAAATAGATAGAATATTAGACGAAAATTGTTAAAAGTCAAATATTTTGATTATATTTATCCTAAATTAATAACAATGGAATATAAATATAATGAGCTGGAAAAACTTCTTATTCTTATGGGTAAAAAATATCCAAATGACCATGATCTTGGCAATCAAGCGCGTAAACTTATTCAAAAGATCAAAGAAAAATAAATTCAATCCAATAGCTGATTGGAGGCCGTTAACTGAGGAAGAATTAAAGTCAAATCTTTTTAAACCACCCTTTTAATGAACATATTTGTTCTTGACGAAAATGTCAAAAAATGCGCCGAATATCATTGTGATAAACATGTTGTCAAAATGATTACTGAGCATAATCAAATTTTGGGTTCGATTTCTTATTTACGTAGAGGTATTTCTAAAAAATCGGAAATAACTGATGAATTTATTCAACAACATTTCCAAAATTTTCCTAGAAAAAAATTAGCAATCGATATGGATTCATTACCCATTGCTGATCATTCGCCACTTATCAAAAAATTATGGAATTTTGTAAAACCCACAGAATTGTCTTGGCCGTACGGTATTGGTTATAAAAATCATCCATGTACACAATGGGCTAATGCGTCTAAAGAAAATTATGATTGGCTATGCTCACTCAATCTTGAATTGTGTAAAGAATATACTAAACGATATAATCGTCGACATGCTGGTGAGGATATTACTCAATGGTATATTGAAAACGCACCATATCTACCGAATTCTGGTATGACTCCATTTGTTTTAGCTATGCCTGATGATTGTAAATCTGATGATCCAGTTGAATCTTATCGAAATTACTACATTTATCATAAATATAAATTTGCCAAATGGAAAACAAAAGTTCCAAATTGGTATATAAACGTTATAAAACATCAAGAAATATGACAATCAAACACAGAATAACTGATTCTGAAAATACCCATGTTATGCTCGACATAGAAACTTTGGGTACTGGTGCTAATGCAATCATTTTACAGATTGCAATGGTCAAATTTGGTCTTAACGATCAAAATGGTGAAACAATGAAAACTATAGTTAATGTTTTTCCTTGTATCAAAGAACAACATGATGAAGGTAGAACAATGACTTTCGATACAGTTAACTGGTGGCTTGGTCCAGATCATGTGAGCATATTAGCAAATCTGCGGAAACAGGAAACATCCAATTTGGTAGATGTTAGATCTCAAATAGCTAAGCACATGGAAGAATTTAGGAAATCGGGAGTTCATCTGTGGGCAAGGTCACCCAAATTTGACATCAAGATTTTAGAAGATTTTTTAGGAACAGATGTGCCAGAACATTCCCGAAGGCACCAAAGAGATGTTAGAGAATATGAATTTATTTCGGGCGATCGCCCAGGTGCATCCCATGATGCAGAAGATGATTGTATTCAACAAATTATATTAGTCACTAATGTTATTCAAAGACTTTTTATATGATAACCTCGATAGTAGAAATTATTAAAGAATCTCTAATTGGTAAATCAGTTATAGTTGCCGAGTATTACCCGGATAACAATGAGGTACTAAATTCTATATCCTCTGATGTCGAAATAAATGTAGTCGAATATGAACCAGCTTGTTATTGGTTAGAGTTTGATGACGGTGGAGTAGCACCTGGTGATGAACTTGGAAAAATGGAAATTACAAATTCTAAAATAAAGTTAGCATGATATCAGAAGAAAAATTTCCCGATGGACAAATTAATTTTAAAGCAAATACAGAGGACATCAAAAGTCTTTTAACACCACCATACATTTTATCAAATGATAATGCGATAAATTTTACAATTGATCTAAGTAACTGGGATAAATTTCAAACTTTGTTGGCAGCCAATGCAAAATTTAGACAAACGCACAAACAAATTAATTTACATATAGGTTATCTTTTTGGTTCAAGAAGTGACCGTAAATTTGAACATGACGGAATTAACTATTTTCGTGATGTAATTGCTAAAACAATCAATGATCAAAATTTCAACAAAGTTACTGTATTTGATCCACACTCACTTGCAGTAGAAAATGCAATTAATAATTGTGAGAGTATTCATCCGTTCCCACAAATCAATCACCATTTTTTAAATATGGTTGGAAATTTAGATTTATCTGAATATGAAATTGTTATAGCGTCTCCAGACCTTGGGGCATACAAAAAAGTCTTTGGAATTTTTGCTAAATTTTCCGAAAAATATCCAAACATACATTTTAATTTTATTTCCGCAAATAAAATTCGTAGTCTGTCTGGTGATATTTCTATGGTTTTAAATCCACCATATAAAGAATTTGACAAATCAAAAAAACGAATTCTATATTTAATTGATGATATTTGTGATGGCGGGAGGACCTTTATAGAATTTGCTAAACTTCTTAACGAAGATTTTGAGAAAAAGTATCTATACGTATCACATGGAATATTTTCTAAAGGTCTTGATCCATTATTAGAACATTTCGATAAAATTTTTACTACAAACAGTATTTCGAATACTTATATCAAATATCTAACAAACGATAATACCATTCTAAATTCTAACATTCTTTTTACCACATTTATTTCGCAACGCAATGAATAAAAAAGCAACAATTCTTCTTGGACTGCCATTAGCAGGCAAGTCGACTTATATAGGAAACAGAATAGAATATGGTGATTGGTCAGACACAGGATTAGTTTTAGTATCTGCAGATGATCTTAAAGAAAATCATGAAGATTATGATCCCGACCATGCGTATAAAATTCATGAGTGGTCAGTTAAAGAGGCCGAAAGGCAAATGAAAGAATACTCAGAATTTGGATCAAAACACATTATCATGGACGGTGGTGGCATTAACAATTCATATACTCGTAGAATTATGTCTGATCTACGTTTAAAAGGTTATGAAATTGAACTTATACATATTAAAACGCCGCTCCAAGTTTGTCTTCTTAGAAATGAGAAGCGGGTCCGCAAAGTTCCAGTGCATGATATTGTAACAAAGGCAGCTCGAGAACGTAAACAATATGAGATACTTAAAGATGTTGTAGATAGTGTTACTATAGTTCCATATTTCACAAACAAACATATTTTTATAGATATGGATGGAGTTATTGCGGGACAGTCTGTCTTGCCAGAATTTGAAGGAAAAATAGATTTTGTTAATAGCGAAATTTTTACTATTTTACCACCTGTTCATCAAGTTATTGATAAACTTAATAGTCTTGATTCTGAAAAACATACACTTTATATTTTATCAGCAACACCGAATTCATATTCGTATACTGAAAAACATGATTGGTTAGATAAACATTTTAACATACCAAGAGAACGCAGATTTTTTGTAAATGCTGGAAAGCATAAAGCAGAAATGTTAGAAAATCTAAGAATAAAACTCAAAACTGATAAACGTGATGTCACTCTGATTGAAGATACGCACTCGACACTTAAAGATGTTAGAGACCTTAGAATGAATCCAATACATGTATCTGAATTTTTATCAAATGATTTTTTGCGAGATGAAGAATTATATGACTATAAATATTACGAAAACCCAAATAATAAATAAAAAGATATGAGAAAAATGAACGCTTTCTTAGCAACCGATGGTTATAAAACAGGCCATCACATAATGTATCCTGAAGGAACTATTGAGGTATATGATAATTTAACACCCCGCAGTTTTAAATACGCAATCAACAATGTCGAGTATGTTATTGCTGTGGGTCAAAAAATGGCAGTCACAGAAATCAACGATATGTTTAACGAAACATTTTTTAGACATGAAGATGTTGAAAGACTTGCCAGTCATTTATTTAGACAAGGATTACCTGAACAAAAAGCTAAAGAAACCGCAAGAAATCAAATTAAAGCCGAAGTATGTAGTGAAATCAAAAAGGAGTTTTCGTTATATCTAGATATGAAATATGATGTTTCGCATATTGAAAGACTTTGGGATTTAGGATATCTTCCTGTAAAAATAAAAGCTTTACCAGAAGGTGTAAAGGTCCCAATAAAGGTTCCTGTACTTACAATTGTAAATACTTTGCCAGATTTTTTCTGGTTACCTAATTTCTTGGAGACTATTATTTCTAATTTGTTATGGAAACCTATGACATCTGCAACTATTGCGTACGAGTTCAAGAAAACTTTGACTAAATGGGCAATGAAAACTGATAGCAAAAATGTTTCTATTGTAGAATTTCAGGCACATGATTTTTCAATGCGAGGAATGGATTCTATTTATGCTGCTGCTTCATCAGGTTTAGGTCATGCATCATCATTCCTTGGAAGTGATACAATACCAGTAATTCATGCAGCAAGATATTATTATGGTGATCAAGGTCCTATTATACATTCTGTAAATGCTACAGAACACAGTGTCATGTGTGCTGGAGAAAAAGATAGTGAAATTGAAACATTCAGACGATTATTGCGTCTTTTCCCGACAGGAATCTTATCAGTAGTTTCTGATACTTGGGATTTATGGAAAGTGATAGTAAAATATCTTCCTGAATTAAAGGACGAAATTCTAAAAAGATCAGGAAAACTGGTTATTAGACCTGACTCTGGAAATCCTGTTGATATTATTTGTGGTTTTGATCATAATAGATTTGATACACACGAAGAAGCAGAAAAATATTATAGAACTTATGGAATAAAAGATCCAAAATACTATGTAAAAAACGAATTCTTTACTGTAATTTCACATTCAGGCAACAATTTTAAATATGCAGATTTAGAAGTGACTCCTGCTGATAAAGGAGTCGTGCAATTATTATGGGAAATCTTTGGAGGGCAAATAAATGAAGATGGATTCAAAGTTTTAAATGAACACATTGGCGCAATTTATGGTGATAGTATTAATTTCGAAAGAGCAAATCAGATTTGTGAGAGACTAGCCAGCAAAGGATTTGCGACTACAAACGTTGTACTTGGAATAGGATCCTTCACATATCAGTATAACACTCGTGATAACCATGGATTTGCCGTTAAAGCTACTCATATAACTATTCAACATCCTGATGGAAAAATGGAAGAAAGAGACATATTCAAAGACCCACTAACATCGGTAGGTACAAATAAAACTAGTGCTAAAGGATTTATTCAAGTACTTAAAGAAAATGGAGAGTATATTATGAGAGATCAGGTTAGTAGAGAACAAGAAGAAAATTCTTTACTTACAATGATTTATTTAGATGGTAAAGTTCTTTCCGAAGACACACTCAAAAGTATTCGTAGAAATGTGAATAACGAATTGGCTGTTGAATTAGGATTATATGAAGTAGCATAACAAGTTACATAATTTTCTAAAATAAACTGATTCTATTAAAACTTTTCAAGTCTAGATTAATATAAAATATAATGAAAAGATCTGGTATTAAAGTAGCGGTATTTCCCATGGGTTCAATTATCCGATTTAGGAAAGATGGAATCAAAAGATCGTTTGGTCGTTTAGAATATTATAATTTGATTTGGGCGTTGGCCAGAAATCCAAGTATTTCGGAAATTTGGCTTTTACAAGTTTCTGATTGGGAACAATTGACTGATGATGAAAAAATTGATTTTGATCCTAGAAAAGTTATTCGTAACATTTATGCGGAATTTAAAGTAGACAAACCTAATAGTAAAAAACAAGAATCTTACGCTGATCTTTGGAACAAAATTTCTCATCTTAAGCAACCTGATTTTGCAATTGTATTTTCTACACAAGGTCTTACTAGAATTTCTATACCAAATATTATACCTAAAGTAAAAAATCCTGAAGAAAAAGCTAAATGTTTAGAAATGACAATACGCTATTGTTCTTCACAAATGTATTATCTAAACAATTCAGAAATTCCGTATTTTTTGGTAGTTAATGATGGCAGATTTTTGTATACTAATACACATACAAAATATCTGGATATGTTTAATTTACCCAAAGAAATCATGGGATTTTACAAAAATGATGATTATATACTTCATCATTATGATAAAATGCCGGATGATGGTGGCAAAATGACTACTGATGTTGTTAAGTTATCATACAGTAAAATGATTTGGCTTAATAATATCAGTGAAAAAATCATAGACCCTGCCAACATAGAGAAAACTGAAAAGTTTTCTATTGTAGCTATGCAGGCAGCTTATGGTAAAGATAAACATGATCCTAGATATTCTATTCTAAAGGAGTGGTTTTTAGACGTAGATGGAAATGAAGATGTTTCGATTTATGGTAAATGGGGAGAATCTTATGTTAAAGATTATCAACATTTTAAAGGCTTAAAGCCACATACTGAAATTGATGAAATTTTCAAGAAAACTAGGTACACATTATTGATTCCAACAGAACCTTTATGGGTAACTACGAAAATATGTGAGATGTTGAAATTGGGTGTTGTCCCGTTTTTGCATCCTAGTTATGATGAAAAAAATCTATCATTTGGAGAGGATTCATTTTTTAGAGTAAAAAATCCGGAAGATTTAAAAAAGAAGATTTCATTTTTAGAAAAAAATCCAGATAAAAGAATCAAGCTCATACAAAAGGCTCAAGAAAAATATATGGAAGGTGTCACAAACGGAACTTGTGTCGTCGACGCAATTAATCCATATCTTCAACGGGCTAATATTGATGTAGAATTGCAACATGGATTTAGTGATGAACTAATTCGTAAGCGCAAAGTTAAAAAATTATTTTAAATTATGAAGAATAAATTTTCTAAGGATGGACATTGGAGATTCGGTACTATAGTTCCATTAATCGGGGGAATGACCATATCCAACCAACAAGCAACCGGAGATAATCCGGACTTTTTAATATCTTATCCAGCGTTTGCAGGCAATGATTCTCATTGTGTTAATCATTTTAAAGATACCCCATATTATGTAGTCGACCCAGAAACTAATGAATTACCTGAAGACGATACTTTTCAAAATGTAGATTTTGTGTCTGCAGTGTGCCCATGTGCAGGACTTTCTATGTTAAATACTTCTAAGAAAAGAGGATCTGATGCAGAAATGAATAATTGGATGTATAAATCTGCAGAATTAGTTTTAGAACAAATTAAACCCAAAGTTTTTTGGGGGGAGAATGCACCAGGTCTATATACAAAATCTGGTGAAGGTGTAGTCAAAAAATTGAGAGAAATTGCTGAAAAGAATGGTTATGTACTTTCATTAGTCAAAACTAATACCTTTTTACATGGTATACCACAACATAGAACTAGAACTTTTTACTTTTTTTGGCAAGGTAAACATGCGCCAATACTGAATTATATCGAGCGGGATGCACCAACTCTTAAAGAATATCTAGATCAAATTCCTGAAAATGCTTCTATGCAAGATGAAAAATTCGGCTTAGAAAGTATGAATAGTCTTTGGTTTAAATTCTTAAAAGATCAAAACATAAAAATTTCAGATGTACAAAAAAGTACGTGTAAATCAATTATGGATTATTGTGTAGCCGAAAAATTGATGCCGAAAATGGTTGATTGGGGTGAAGAAAATGGATATGATAAAATGGTCAGGACTGCTAAGCATATTCTACATAAACAATCTATGGGTAAAGGTTGGTGGGACGCTACACCATTAGTACCAACAGATACTATTAATGCGCTGATTAGTAAGAATGCTGGAATTGTCCACCCGAACGGAGAAAGACCAATTAATACCCGAGAAGCTTTATGGTTAATGGGATTACCACATGATTTTACTATGGTCGATTATGACAATAGAAAAAATAGCAATCACATTTGCCAAAACGTACCGGTAACCACTGCAAAAGACTGGACATTCGAAGTGATGAAATTTATCAATAAAGATATTGAAAAAATTGCAGGGCCGTTTCTAAAACAAAACAATATCAAACAAAGAATAGATTTACAAGAAAATAAATCCAAAGCACTTTTTTAAATATGAAACCTTTATTTGTAATAGAAGACGAAATACAAAATAAGTCTAATATATTCGAACTAATTAATCCACAAAAATTAGATCCGAATAAAAAGACTATATTAATAATCACATACAAAAATTTTGCTGGTGATTTTGACTATATTTATGGATTTAATCACAAGATTATTGAATTATTAAAAGATCAATATAATATTGTATTTGCTGGAAAGGAAATTAAAAAGAATGTCATCGATATAGATAATTTCTATTTAATTGATATGAAAGGTTATGCGAGTTTAAATCAGAATAGATTTAAGCGCAAAAAAGAAGATCCTAACAGTAACCAAATTAACAGAAATATTTTATGGGAAGAATTTGAATCTGCGTTCGGTGATTTAGAAATTGATTTAATTTTTTATGCGACACCAGAGTATGCGATTTTACCTCATGGTAAATCTTATCATAAAGATTTCAAAGAAATACAAAACGAAATTCATGATTATGTAGGCGCAGATACTAAAAAGATTCAGCGTATTAACGAAATTATGTACGATATCTATGAAAATTATGATACCCATGCATCTATTTTAATGTTTTCTGCCTGGCATAAAAATGTCATGATGAACTTGCCGGTTTTTCTAAAAGAAAGAAATTCGTTTAAAGTCATTGCATTTTCTATTGATCCTGCAAATACTTATCGATATTTGGAACACCATGGAATAGAATGTACCAATTTTTATTTTGAAGAAGATAAACGTGGTACTCGCAATTTCGAAAAATTTCCAATAGCACATCTTCAACATTTAATTTTTGAAAACAACGAAAATCCTACAGAAAAATATAGTTTAGAAAAAACTAGAGATTTTTTCTTTATGGGAACGATTATTCAAGAAAAGGGAAGTAGAATGCAGATGTGGTATGAATTTTTATCAGATTTAAAATTAGACGATAAATCTAATTTTTGGATTCCAATTAAACATAATGGAATTTACCGAACTAAAAAACAAGAAACTAGTGGTCATACCAAAAAGGGTTTACAGATTATTGATGAAAAATTCACAGACATTAAAAATGCTATCATAAATCATCCCAATTTTTCTGGACATTTATTACCATCAGAAGTCAAAAAACATATTGTAGCTTATAAATATTCATTAGTATTGCGATGTGTTTCTATTTATGATAGTCTAAATTTTAGACCTATTTATTATGTTTATTTAAACATTCTTCCATTTTTAGATCATATGTATGATCCAGATTATTTACAGATTCCTAAGAAATTTCAAGACAAATTAGCAGTATCTAATTCACAAGATATCGAGGATAGAATCAAATATTATAATCAAAATCCAAAAGAAAGAATTCAGTTATTAAAAGAAATGAGAGAGTTTTTTGAAATAGACGAGTTTTTAGAAGATTGGAAAAACATAACACTAAAACATATAGATCATGCTAAATAAGATATTTAAAAGTTTGAGTAATTCTGAAAATGAAGCATTATGTGTACAAAGAACTAATCTTTTATTCGAAGCATTAGATATTATAGAAAAACATAATGGGAAAGCTTGGTTAGATTGTGGTACTTTGTTAGGTGCGTATAGAGATGGTGAATATATTCCATGGGACGTCGATGTAGATTTAGGAATTAATATCGAGGATGTTACTGAGGAAATGCTAAATGATTTCAGAGATAAATATAATATACGACACGATAATGGAAACTTAGATCAATACAAATTTTGCTCATTTTATAAGAGAGATGAAAATGGTGATAATTACAAATTTAGAAGATGTAATTTATGGATTGATTTACATATGTACTATCCAAATTATGATGGTACAAGAACTATGACAATTACTACAGGAAAAATTAGAGCACCTAAAAAAATCTTTCCAGCACCTGCTGAATGTATCGAGAATTTAGAACAAATTGAATGGCAAGGTAGAAAAGTAAATATTCCTAGTAAAACTGTAAAATATTTAGAACAATGGTATGGATATGATTGGGACGTACCTAACGATAAATGGAAAATGTCTCCGAGTTGGTACGATAATCCAACAAATGACAAAATTATTCAAGGTAAAACCCTCTTTTAAACAAAATAAACAAAACAAATGCATATATTAAATGAATATTTTGACAAGATTTATATTACCAACCTCGACTCGGCCAAAGATAGATATGAAAGATTATCTAAAGAACTGGATTCATTTGGCGTTGTTTATGAAAGATTCAAAGCATTCACTCCAGATGATGCAAGAAAGGTATTTGCTGAAAAAGGCCTAAAGATTCCTAAAAGTAATAGTGGAGCTCTTGGTTGCGCAACTTCACATTATATATGCTGTCAACAGGCTGCGAAAAATGGACTTAAAAGAATTTTGATTCTTGAAGATGATGCAAGAATAACCGATATAGATTTTAATCAAGAGACTCAAAATTTAGTTGAACAAATAAGAAAAACCGACTGGTTTTATCTAAAGCTTGGTTATAATATCACTAACCAGATGTTAGACGAAAATTTTGAGTTTCATAGAGTTTCAGAAAATTTGTTTAATCTTTCAAAAAGTTCTATGACCACCGCTATAGCTTTCAATATCGAAAAAATCGTAGAGGATGAGAATGCTTCCACAGTTTTTATTTCTGATCACGCATTAGAAAATAGTAAATTGAATATTCATATTGACCATAGATTGTTTATGATGTGTAACGAATTCGGAATTCTACAATGCCATTATTATCCAGCAATATTTACTCAGACTGATGGGTATTCATACATAGGAAAAGAAGAAAGGAAATTCTCTAATATTGATAAAAGAACAAACAGAATATTCAAAGAGTATATACAATCTTCTAGCTCAACAAAAAAATTATTTTAAACAAAGAAAATATGGAATTTTTAAATATACTACAATCGGAATTACAATCGGGATTTATTTACATACCTAATAGAGGCAATGCTGGGGATGTTGTCATTCAACAATCTACTATTAAATTTTTTGAAAAAAATAATCTAAACTTCGAATTAGGAAAAAACACTACAACTTATGTTGGGGAAAATCTAGTTTATGGTGGGGGTGGAAATTTGATTGGAAAATACCAACCGGCTAAAAAATTCATAAAATTAAATGCGGAAAAAAATCGTATAATGATATTACCGCATACAATTAAGAACAGCGAAAAGTCTTTAAATATGCTGAATAAGGATTCTATTGTTTTTTGCAGAGAAAGAATATCTCATGAATATGTTAGTAAATTTATTGAAAAATGTTATTTACATAAAGATATGGCTTTTCATCTAGATTTAGAATCTTATAAAAAGGAATCTAAATATGAAGTAGGAAATATATTTAGAATGGATGTCGAATCTTCTAATAACGTTAAAAAAATTCCATCTAATAATGTGGATATATCCAGTGTTTTTAATCGTAGAAATCAGCATACAAATTTAGAAGTAGCTCAATCTGTATTTGATGATTTTGTTAATTATATAGCAGATTTCGAAATTGTAAACACAGATAGATTACATATTGCAATTATTGCTGCAATATTGGGAAAAAATGTTAATCTTTATCCTAACTCATATTATAAAAATAAAGCCGTATATGACTATACATTATCGTTAGAATATCCCAACGTCAATTTTATCGATGAAGTAAAATATAGATGATGCATTTTAAAACTTTTTATTAATGTATTAATATAAACTTTAATATACTTTTTTATGAAAACAATTATTATTGAAGGATGTGATAGAGTAGGAAAAGATACAGTTTGTAATGGAATAAAACTGACTGCGGACTGTTTACTTTATCGACATTGGCTTAAACCTAAAGGTCAAACTAATGATGAAAGAGTTAATTATCAAAAGACAACATTTAAAAAGGAATTTGATTTACGTAAATCTTTTTTGGATGATTGGTATCTTAATGATAATGATAAAAATTCTGATTTAATTCTTTGGAACAGAAGTCATATTGGAGAATATGTTTATGGAAAACTATATCGAGACTATGATCCAAATTGGATTTATAATCTGGAAAATCTTTATAATTTTTCTGATAATAACATTTATTTGGTAATGTTATATGCAGATCCAGATTTTTTGTGTGAGAATGATGATGGACATTCATTCAGTTCTGATATTGAAG
>Ga0307983_1000294_pt1 | contig 26508 bp, 25 predicted proteins | sample OrgLakmetagen991_FD_201845 | JGI IMG/M metagenome (GOLD analysis project Ga0307983, IMG submission 201845) | Saline water microbial communities from Organic Lake, Antarctica - #991 | ecosystem: Environmental > Aquatic > Non-marine Saline and Alkaline > Saline | place: Antarctica: Organic Lake...
CTTGCATATAATCCATTTGTTGCATCTGCTGTTGTTGCATCGGTGGCTGTTGTTGCATCGCCTGTTGTTGTTGCATCGCTTGTTGTTGCTGTTGCATCTGCTGTTGTTGCTGTTGCATCTGCTGTTGTTGCATCGCTTGTTGTTGCTGTTGCATCTGCTGTTGTTGCTGTTGTTGCTGTTGCATCTGCTGTTGTTGCTGTTGCATCTGCTGTTGTTGCTGTGGTTGTTGTTGCTGTTCTGCTGCCCAATATTGATTTGCCATATATTGTTGTTGATTCTCTATATTCCTCACTTGATTGGCTCTAAAATTAGGCATTGGTTGTTGGCCTTGGGTTGTATTTGGCAAACCCGAAATACCATTATATTGCGATTGACCAGACGGATTGGCCATATGTGCTGATGATATTGGTTGATAATCAGAATTTGGCGCTGTACCACCTGTACTCATTCCTATACCAGCTAGCCTATTACCAACTGCATCGGTCTGCATTGGAACTGTATTTTGAAATTGGCTATGGTAGGCACTGGGTTGGGTGGGTATTTGTGAAAATCCACCTTCTTGCCATCCCGGTATACTACGGTGTTGTATGTTGGTATCAAATGTTCTCCAGTCACTTTGATCCATATTATTTAGAGTATTTAGAGTATTTAGAGTATAATTATTGTATTATAATATATAGATAATATATAATTGAACAATTAAACAATTAAACAATTAAACAATTAAATATTGTAATATTGGGTATTTATGAACTTGTAAACATAAAAAAAATAAAGTGTTAAGCGCTTACTATAATATAGTATGCTTTATTACTATTACTATTTGTAAATTATAAATTAAGTAATATAGTCTATTCCCATGATATTATTAAAATCGATGTCTGATAACGTTGCACAGTATATTTATATACTCTATAGCCTAGTTTTCTAAGTATATCTTGGATAACTTCGATATTCTCTCCAATTGCTTCATTATCCAAAATATCAACGTCAACTCTTAGTTTACTATTATTACTTGCACCATTAATTATATCTCTAATATTCCCCAAGAAAGTAAGGCAAATTTCAGTATCTGAAGTGTTAATACTATCAATCAAACTCTTAATCTCAATATTTGTTATGTTTTGACGAGATAGACTCGCAACATTTGGTAAATAGTTCATTTTATTCATTTTATTTATATTTGTTATGTTTGTTATGTTTAAAATATATTTTATCGGTATTTATTGATACCTTATATGTATTTATTTAATAGTTGTTAATATATTTGTGTGTAATGTGTTTGTGTAATATGTTTGTAAATTTGATTTTTATTTAAGTATGTAATTTATAATTATAATATAACAAATTCATTTTTTGCATATATTATACCGTTTTTACTGAAATATTCAAGCTTTATACAAAAAAATTTGCTATCACATATCATGCCCAATATAAAATATCAAAATATCAAAATATCAAAATATAAAAAATATCAAAATATCAAAATGTAAAATATCAAAATATCATGCCCAATATAAAATATCAAAATATCAAAATATCAAAATATCAAAAATATCAAAATATCAAAATGTAAAATATCAAAATATCAAAATATCAAAATGTAAAATATCAAAATATCAAAATATCAAAATATCAAAATGTAAAATATAACAATATATCATGTATTATGTAACGTGTTTCTAGCATAATATAAACACTATAGTATTCAATCCACTACCATGATATATTAAGCCTATATACCCCGGTATCGTGTAACGGTGTATGTGTTACTTCATATCCAAGTATCTCAAATACACCACATACAGTAATAATATCATCATATCTATGGTTTTCACCAACTGTTTCTTCCACCATATTGATACCAACTTTTGCATGATTCTTTATATTTACTTGAATAGTTTTACATAGTTCCAGTATGGCATCTCTACTACAGGTATTATTATATATAAGTTGATCTATTAATACTTTATTTGTAGCTTCTCTTATTATAGAGGCCATTTCTAGTTCTAGAGACATAGTTTATATTAATATATTTATATTTATGAGTTAACTTATTATATTAATCTAGCTTATGTTAGTATAGTTTGTAAGTATATTATGTAATTTATTTCAAAATTTAATATGTAATATGTAATATGTAATATGTAATATGTAATATTTTAAAAATTCAATTTTAATTAAATATATAGTAAAGTATGGTAAAAAATGCGTTATTAATACATATTTTAGCCATTATGGCTTTAAATTATGCACACTAATCGGTAGCACAACTTTTACATATAGTTAATTCCTGCATGCATCTTCCTATTCTAGTTCTTGCACAACTGTCACAGGCTGGACCTTTACAATCATCACATGATGTGCCAGTACCAATATAACAGTCCCTACAATATATACTTTCATAATCATCACAACAACTTTCCATACGTTCATATAACCCACACTTAATACATAATTTTGAATTATATAATATTAATTTACGTATATCACTTATTTTACTATTTATATCTTCAAACATTATATTAATAGTTTTATTCAATGTACCCATCATCGTTGTTATATTATTAATTTTACTATCTAGATCACTATTTTTTTACATAAACTATTAACAATATCTATTAGATTTGCAATATCCATACTTGTACTAGTATTAATATTGGTATTTGTGTTATCCGCCATGTTATTTACTATATATTATATGTAATATAATTCCATATGAGCTAAATAAATAAATAAATAACTATACATATACAAATAAATAAATAACTATACATATACAAATAAATAAATATATGAAATAATAGTAGTATATATGACATTAAATACATTACTATATACTAATTGTGGCATAATAGTAACTGATAAGCCACTATGCTGCACAATAGCCACACCTATTTAGTTTTGCGCTATTAAAACCATATCTACCACAACCAGCACATATTACACGATTGCAACAGTTACAAACTTTATAATCATAACATTCATTACAATATATATGTTCACAATCATCATTACCATCCTTTACACTTTCATTAATACCACATTTATCACATATTGTACATATGTTATTAGATGACATAGCTACTGTTATATTTTTTATCACCTTTATTTCACTATCTATATCGCACAACATCTTACTAAACTTTTTTCCAATTCCACTATTTTAGTTATCACACTATTCACAGTCTTATCTAGACCACTAACAATATCTAGTAATTTTGTAATATCTATACTAGTATAGTTGTTATCATTATTATCGTTATTATCAACACTGTTATTATTATCAGTCATATTATCACGTATATAGATATTATTGTTATATATTATTATATATTATTATTATGTATTATTTGCAATATGACGCCATATTGTCTAAATTAATATTAATCATATTTATTATATTAATCATATTTATTATATGTTTTAATATTTCACCCTTACATTGGGCGTTTATAACATTTTATTTAGGCTTTTACTATATTACATATTTGCAAATATTCAAATATATATAATTAGCAAAAATCGCCGGCTAAAATAAAACCCATATACTATATATATTAACTTACATATTTACAAATTTATAGTAAACCTATATTAAATCTAAAATCCGCCCTAAAAAATATAATAAACATACCATAATATATATATATATACCACCTATATACACACAACCACACGGTAATATTAGTATATGATTAATAATACAAATATAAATATAAAGTATCTAGCTAAATAGATTATAATGATACCCAAAATTACACAAATCGCCATATGGCTTATTTTAATACTACTTGCTATAATATTAGTTTGCCATCCTGAATGCCGTGATGCCATAACCGAAGCCTTTATTGAAATGCGTCATAGTACCCTTACCGGCAAAAAATATGGCATTCATGACCACCTACCCGATAGCCTCCAAACCGCCAATGTTATTGGCCGACTTGACCAATTCATTGATAAACTAACCGGATATATTGAACGTGCTGATCCAGCCGATCCCCGTACTACTCGCCTTTTACAACGACTTAATGACGTCCGTATTGAAGAAGCACCATGGGAACACGGTACTAGCAGCTATACACTTAATAAAGGTGAATTAATTGCATTATGTGTCAGGAATAAGGATAACAAAGATTTTCATGACCAAAATACTTTGCTATTTGTTGTTATTCACGAATTAGCACATGTTGCTAGCGTTAGTAAGGGTCATAATAAAGAATTTATGGATAGCTTTAAATGGTTGTTAAAACATGCCAGAGCTAGTGGACTATATCACCCTGTTGATTATAGCCAACAACCCATAACATATTGTGGTGTAAAAGTTACTAATAATCCATTATTTGGCTAATTTGTCAAGCTAGTTTTATTAGTATACAGTTAGTAAAACGATAACTTACCAACTTTTTCGGGTCGTGTTTGAGATAGATTATGACCTATAGCCCTACTAGCCCCATTATCCCTACTAGCCCTGGTGTTATTGTCATGTAATGTGGGATTGTGTTTATATAAGTGTTGTGCAATGATATTTTTAGCAGCTAGTTTGGTATGTTCATCATCTAGTCCTCTCTTACTACATTTTTTCGATGGGCTACTTGTTGATATATTTGCGTTATCTAAATTGTCTAACTTACCTAACTTACCTAATTTACCTAATTTACCTATACTATCCATGCTATGCATACTATTATTACTATTACTTATAATATCTATATTATTATTATTATTATAACCAATGTCTACACTATATAGTTTATACAAATGCATAAAATTATCTAGTTCTATTATCTTTGTTTCCCCAGTATCTTTATATTTTTCATGTAACACATACATATACTGTCTTTTTGGGGTTTTACGTTTTGCTACCATAGCTACGTTATCTGCAATTAAATCCACTTTTATAACCTGTTTTATAACATCTTTGACTTTTACATTTACTAGTGCTGCAATACCGGTCTTTAAATTTGTCATTAAATATTCAGCTAGCCTATCCATTCTACTAGTTTTATCTTTTATTGACGGTGACATTGGCTTTAACTTTGCTGGATTACTAGCATCTGGTAATTTGGGTATTTCAATTATACCTTTACTAACTAACAATTTTATTTTATTTATTGCTCTTATACTAGGTAATACTATATCATAATCTCCTATGTCATAGTTATCACATTTTTTCACAATATCCTGGTCATCGCTCTTGCCATTAGTACCATAACTATAACAATAAATCATCAACGCTACCGATCCGACTATTTTAAATTCACCAAATATATTGTACAATGCATCTAGATCAGTATTTATTTTATATATGTTAGATTTTGTATCACCACTACCACTACCACTATCACTATCACTTATATCTTTAATTTTAGGTATTGATATCGGATCCATAACTACTGATATACTGGTTTTTTTAGTTCTCCTATTCCTATAATCAACACTACCCTTTCGTATTTCTCTTTTAGTAAAGCTAGTGACACTTTTAGGACTACTGCTAGGACTACTACTAACACTTCTTTTGGCAATTTTTCTAGGTGTTCCTGGTGATGATTCAAAAGAACTCATATTTAAGATAATTATATATAGTATTTAGTATATATAGTATATGTAGTATGTGTTGTTTGATACTTTAACTATTCTAGTGTATGTATTATTTATTATGTGATATTTAAGTATTGTGTATTATATAGTATGTTATTTAAGTATTATGTAATATGTAATATGTTTAGTATAACCTTATACATTTTTTGTTAATTATTTGATATTATATCATAATTATACCTAAAAATTATTTATTATATGTGCTGATGTTTACTGATGTTTACTGTATTTTTTAATCATTATATATATTTTTAATAATTATATGTTTTTATTATAATATATAACAGTAATAATAGTTTATAGTGTTAGTTATAATAAATAATAAACTTTAATTTAATATAAATATATAACTATACCTATACTATAAAATATAAAATATAACAAATACTGTTAATTGGCTATTTATTGAGTCCTAGAATATATTTTATTTGTTATATTATTTGCGATAATGAATAAATTTAACTCAACCGAATATTGGGAAAACAGATATAAACAACACAAAACTAGTGGCTATGGCAGTTATAACAATCTAGCCATATTTAAAGCCAATATAATCAACTCATTTATTGAAAAACATACCAATGAAATTACAACAATTATAGACCATGGTGTTGGCGACGGTAACCAACTTAAATTATTAAATATCAATCCATGCGATAAAAACTATATTGGTATTGATGTTAGCCCAACCATCATAAATAAATGTAGATTAATGTTTGCCGATGAACCTAGTAAATTATTTATGCTAGCTGATGATATAGTATATGATGCTAGTATACAAAGGTATAACATAACCGCGGATTTAGTTATTAGTTGCGATGTACTATACCATTTAATTGAAGACCATATATATGAACAATATATAAGTCAATTATTTAATATGAGCACCAAATATGTAATTATATACGCAAAAAATGCCAATGTGAATCATACGCAACATGTTAAATTTAGAAAATTTACACAATACATCTCAACAAATATGTTATTGTGGAAACTAATTGAACATATACCAAATAAATACCCACAGCATGTACTTGGTAAAAATAATTCTAAAACATCACCATCCGACTTTTACATATATAAATATACTAGCTAAATATACTAGCTAAATATACTAGCTAAATATACTAGATAAATATATTTACAGTTATATAAAACGTAACTAACTAACTAACTAACTAACACACGTCTACAAAACACATTATATATGGAAATGTCTAATACTGAACGCATAGCTAGTAATATTATTGTAAAAGATACACATGAAAACCATGAAACACATGAAACACATGAAACACATGAAAACCATGAAACACATGAAACACATGAAACACATGAACTACATTTTAACAATATAATACATACTTGGAAAACATATATTGAAACTAATTTGCTGCCAATAGTTAAAAAACAAAATGTAGAGATAGAAGGCAATTTATACACATCGCATCACAGCTTTATTGAAAATAATAATCTAGATGACAAAAGGCATAACATATATAATTTATTAAACACTATATCTCCAGAACCAACAAATATATTAGAAATTGGCTTTAATGCTGGGTTTAGTTGTTTACTTATGAAACTAATAAAACCAGACCTTACAATAACATGTATTGATATAAATGAACATAGGTATGTTGTGCCTTGTTATAATAAATTAACTGAAGATTTTAATAATATAAATTTAGAAATTGGTAGCTCACATAATGATATATTATTTAATCTAGTACATGCCTGTAATTATAGTCTTAATAATAATGACCAAACAAATATTAATTATGATATTATACATATTGATGGTGACCATAGTTATAATGGTGCAATTCGTGACTTGAATTTATGTCTACAATTATCTAGACCTGGAACAATCATTATTTTTGATGATACAAATTTTAAACATATAAATAATATATGTGATAAATATATTGCACTTGGTAAAGTATGCGAGTATAAACCTAGCACATCCAATACACTAGTATATACATTTAAAAATACACAAAAATATAAACACCGTTTTTTACAAGTTATGCCCTATCAACCGCCTATATATATATCAATGACATCAATATTTAGCAGACAATACATACTTTTTACTACACTAACTACATTATTACAACAATCCACAAAACCAGATGCCATATTTTTATATTTATCTGAAAAACCATATTTGCTAGACACCGGATTTACAAACAAAAAAATAACTAATCGGAAGCTAGCAAACTTACTTAAAAGTAATCGCGATAATATATATATATCTTGGGTAGAAAATATCGGACCATACCGCAAATTACTACCTTTATTAAAAGAAAAATGGACCGAGGATTGTTTTATAATAACGGTTGATGATGATGTTATGTATAGTCCGGAATTGGTAAAGGAATTAGTTAATAATTATAATAAAAATAAATGTGTAGTGGGATATCGCGGGCGTACACCACATAATAATGATCTAGCAAAATTTAATTACAAGAAATATAAAACTAAACTAACTAATTTGTCATTATATAATTTTACAACCGGTCGTGGTAGTATATTGTATAAACCATCTTTCTTCTATAAAACACATGACTTAATATTTGACGCAAATATATATTTATCTACATGTCCCACTGCAGATGATATATGGTTTCATTTAATACGGATAAAAAATAACATTTCATGCTATATTATTACTACTAGTTCATATCAAACAAAATACATTGATACAATAGGCTTATATAAACATTATAATTTAATCGAAAATAATACCACATTTCATAATACACTCTCTAAAATAAATACTATACTACCTCCATAATACTCATATCATACCTCTTATCATATGGTACATGTTACTTAATTAGCTGGACAATTAGTTGCATTTGCAAAACAATTTTGTCCACTAGGACATTCACTATCTTGACCACTCGGACATTTAGTCCCACATGTTGAGTTGGCATTTGCCCAACTAGTTCCGCAATAATTATATGTTGAACCACCGCCACCACCACCGCCACCACCACCGCCCCCACATCCAGTTACATTACCATAACATCCTTGACCACTAGGACATTCACTATCTTGGCCACCCGGACATTTGGTACTGCATGTTGAATTGGCATTTGCCCAACTAGTTCCGCAATAATTTGTTGTCGCACCACCACCACCACTGCCACCACAACCAGTAATATCAGTATAACAGCTTTGCCCACTTGGACATTCACCAGATTGACCACTTGGACATTTAGCACCACATGTTGAATTTGCATTTTCCCAACTAGTTCCGCAATAATTATTTGTAGGTGGTGAGGTTTCTGGTAACCATATAATGTAGCCATTGGGTGAAAGTCCCATATCCGAATTAAGTAACGTTGGCCAATCTGTTGCACGTGGTATAGATGGCATAATTTTATTTTCGACTGACTTAAATACACTCATATTAGCCGGTTCTAATACCGTACCACTTGTATATAATTGTGGTGATATATATGTAATATTACTATCTTTGATCCAAGCATTTAATAAATCGGCACCCTGTCCAGTCCCGGATTGGCATGAATACGGCATAACGTGACTAATTGTAACTATTACCTTTAATCCAGACGCCTTACATTTTGCAAAACAATCCGTAAATAAGGGTGCCATATTAACATTTGGTGTACATACTTCAACATCAAAACATAAACCATCCCATCCTTTGTTTTTAATATTTCCCAAATTTGAGTTTATAGTATTAAAATCAGCAGCGCCCAACCATATTCCTGAATTATTTCCACCACCTAAATTCAAATATTTTGCTCCTTTTGTAATCTTACTAGCCATATTTATTTCTTTTTGAATAGTAACGCCCGCAGTTTCACCAGTAAACCATATACCAAAATCCCAATTACCACTTGGTGCATCAGTGCTTTTCCATGGCATTATATAATATCCACGGGCTTTAGGCACAGGTGGCGGCGTAGCTGTAGTTGCTAGATATGAACTACCTAACATACCACCTAACATCCCACCATTATTATGTTTGTCATTACTAGCATTACTATGTTGATTATGATGATTATGATGAGAGTGTTTCGGTTTAGAATAGTGATATATAACCCATATCATAGTGGCTAGAAACGCTAAACCTAAAACTAGTAGCAATATGGTTTTATTATTTAACGTTTTGGTAAAGTTAACCGTTGCCCTAGAACTTGATTTAGTAGCAGAGGAAACGGTGTTGTACATTCTTCTAGGCATAGATTTGCCACGGACTGGCGAGTTTGATTTCGGCATTTTTTAATGTATTGTGTATTGTGTGTGATATTGTGTATTGTGTGTGATATTGTGTATTGTGTGTGATATTGTGTATTGTGTGTGATATTGTGTATTGTGTGTGATATTGTATATTAATTATTAAATTATTAGTGTTTAGTATTTAGTATTATTATTAGTTATGTATATTATATTTATGTTTGTCTGGATTAAGTTTGCAAGTATTGAAATATAAAAAAATAATCTATAAAAAACAATATATAAAAAATAATCTATATAAAAAATAAGTTAAATGCTAGACACTAGACACTAGACACTAGACACTAGACACTAGACACTAGACACTAGACACTAGACACTAGACACTAGACACTAGACACTAGACACTAGACACTAGATACTATGTTTCTATTTTAATTATTTACTGCCTAACTTTTTGCCTACACCCCTACGACCACTAAGCAATCTTAATACATAACCTAATATATTACCAATTTTTGTTACTAAACCTAAGGCCTCTTTTGGATAATTTGGTATTGTACATTCCTCTGCTGACTTGCGCAATTGGTTATTATATGACATTAATAACAAAAAGAATATTATAACACCCGGTATTGCCGTTGCATACATTCTAACTAATGGATCCGATATTACAAATATACTAACTATCGACCATATTACTAATCCAATCAATGCATACCACAACATCCTATCAAAATCTACAGTTATAAACCGATCTCCATAATAATACCCAATATAACCCGCTATTGTCGTTAATCCAATAGCAATGGCTATAGCCGGTACTAGTAACCCAGCTATAGAACCCATGGCTAAAACACCAGACATAAGTATACCAAATAGGGCACAGAATATAACATATACCATATGTATAGATATGGCATCTTCTACCGGATCGGCATTCCTAATGTAATATATGCATGCAAATAATAATAATAGTAATCCAATAATTATTGCTAATACCATATATACATTATTAATTCTAGCTATATTTAACGTACCCGATATAATCATATTATACATTAATATTGGTATCATAGCAATAATACAAAATGCTATGATTACATATAAATATGCATTTAATATATAATCGCTACATACTAGCTTACCATTAGTATCATATGCCGTACCCTTAATTATATATGCTGTTATTGCTGCAATTATTGTCGCAAATAATACTATAAATGTATTTGTATTTTTGCCATATTGTGTATTTATTAGTAATTTACTTGTTCTAACCATGGTTATATGTGTTTAGATTAAATTTGAATTATCTATATTAGTTTAATTTAAGTAGGCGTGTAATTTATATATATATAAATATAAATATATAATTTCAAATATTAGCCACTAGCTAGCACAAGAAAATTACCAATAATTATGGATATAGATGGCCATCAAAGTTATTATAATGGCATTCCACTTGGCAGTAATAATCTAGATACAATTATATTGAGTGGTGGAGGATATTTCGGTATCGGATATATAGCACTCATTAAATTTTTAGATGACAATGGTTTGCGAGCTGGCGTGCGCGATATCTATGGGGTATCAGCGGGTGCCGTACTAGGATTGTTAATGGCTATTGGTCTAAGTTATGATGAATGCCGGAAAATAATATTAGAGGATATTAATTTGAGTAAATTAATAGAAATAAAATCTAGATTACTTCTTAATTTACCTGATAGACTAGGCATGAATGATGGCCAATATTTATCAGATACTTGTAAGAAAATATTACAATCCAAAGGCTTGAGTGAATATTGTACTTTTACTGAATTATATGAGCAGTGTGGTGTTGATTTGCACCTAGGCGTATTATCTATATTTCGCGATAAATATGAAATATGGGATAGACATACACGCCCTGATATGCCCTTATGGCATGCTATACGTGCTACCACTGCTATACCATTTGTATTCATGCCGGTTATTGATTATGAATCATGTGATTTAATGTGTGATGGCGGGATTGTTAATAATAACTTAATTGGTACATATATACGTCAATTAGTTAAAGAAAAACTCGAATCTATCAATTCCCATGCTAACAGTAAAACCCAATATACCAATTGTATAACTCAACGAACAATAGGTACACAAACTGATAAGCTAGATAAGCTACAAGATAACTTAGGTATTAGCAGTCATATAGATATTAGTAATAATATAAATTACAAAAGAAATACAAATACTATTAAGGATATGCCGCCAAAAGCGCCTACTAATGGGGCTAATTGTAAACCAAATATAGAGCCTGAAAAACATAAAGTTGGTGGTAACGATAATACACATAAAGATAAAGATAGCTATAATAACAACCATAAACATAAATATAGACACAACTTCTGGGCGGTGGAATTATGTTTCAAACGCTATGAAATTCCGACAGATTATAAAAATCTAGATAAAATAGGTTTCGCAGAATATTTAGGTGCTATTATGTATAAATTTTTTAATAATCAAGATAGTCACCGTGACAAATTCCGTAAATATCTACATTGTGTCGATTGTAAAAAATATAATAATATCACATTTGCCAATCTTAAACTAGATGTTGCCGAGTTAGATAAAATACAATCCGAATTCTATAACGATTATCATACATATTATCACGAATCTCTATTATGTAAACCCTAATTATTAAAATCATAAAATACCAAACCCTTAATAAAATCCTTAAAACAATCTAAACTAAGTTTATTTATAGTCCCATTAGTAGGCGCCTTAAACGGCATAACCCTTTAACTATTGCTATCACTATTATATTTATATTTATATTTATACTTATAGTGATTTAACACGCGTAATTTGCTAATAATTTGTGATTTGCTAAATATTTTAATAAAATATTTGCTTAAATAATTGCTCAAATTAGCACCCAAATATATTATTAAGCACCCATTATAAAGCTAGCCAAGTTCTCCTCTGTGCGCGGACCATTAAACTCAACATGCTCTGTGGCCTTAACCCACTTACGTATCGTTGGAAATCCATTAACATCCTCCGACAACACATGGCTTTGATCAACAACATACACCCTTATCTTGCGCCCACTCTTGTCTTTCTTACCACGTAACCCAGCACTTACCTTATGCCATACCGGGGTAAATGCCTTGCATGGGCCACATGTTGGCATACGGTGAAATACAACTGCAACTTCCTTATCGGCGTCCCATTTTACATCACCGGTTGTATATTCAACGGCATCGGCTGACGTAAAACCTTCGTTGGCTTTGGCATTACATGGAGATTCAAATGTTTCTGGTTCTGGTGCTGATCGTGTCATTAAGTATAATACTACAAGCACCGTTAATGCTAAAACAACTGCTAGTATTACTTTTTGATTACGTTGGCATACATCTACCGTCTTTTTCATATATGTGCTCATTTTGTATGATTTATGTTTACAGTTATGTTTTACAGTTATGTTTTACAGTTATGTTTTACAGTTATGTTTTACAGTTATAGCTCTAGATCTAGATATAGATATAGATATAGATATAGATATAGATATATGTAAATAGTTTTATTAAGTTTAATTTTATTTGTTTATTATTATATTATATTATAATATTATATTATATTATATTTAGTTTTTTATTAGCTAGCTTTAGTTTTTATTAGCTAGCTTTAGTTTTTATTAGCTAGCTGTTGTATGGTTGATATATTTAGTAATATCATTAATTAATTAGTTATTATAAATACAAATAATATAAAAAATAATTGTATTTTAAAATTATATCCGCATGCAAATATTATCATCAAGTTTACATATATGGATATATGGATATGTATAGTTAATTACCTATATTAATCGGCTCCGACATATGGTGGTGTTGGCTTTTTAAAACCATATTTATCAATCCATTGTTTTACATTAGTATAGAAAACTGGCATATTATTATCATATTTATTACCTGCTTCACTATTCATTGGACTACTCGTATTAGGATCCATAAACATACTAACCAAACTAAGAATTAAACTTTCCAAGCTAGATTGAGGACTATAATTACCTGCTAGTATATCCAAACATATATCACCATTAATACCAATATTAGGATGATATACTTTGGATATAAATTTGAATCTAGGTCGACCGGTATGATCTGGCATCGGATAATTGTCCGGTATTTTAATGTCCATTAAAAATCGTCCTCCTTCATATGGTGTTCCTTCTGGTCCATTTATAACAGCCTGGAAATGCCGAATATTATTATCGTTAGGTGGGATAAAATCAAAGCATGGATTTGGGTTATTTTTCATCATTTCTATCTCCTTCAATATGCGTCGGTTCATTTTTAACATTCGGGTGTTTGGTTTATTTTGTTTAGACATATTGGTTGATTGGATGGTTTATGTATTACAATATATTTTGTTCAAGTTTCAGTTTTAAATTTTAGTTCTTAAATGGCTTTAATTATAGTATACAAAATATAAATATTATTTAATTATTAACTAACTATCATATTTCGTATACTATAATTAAATTCAATTTTTCAATTTTGATACTATATAGTTTACCATATTTAGCCAAAATTGAATTTCAATATAACATAACATAACATAACATAACATAATATAACATAACATATCATAATATATCATAACATAACATAATATAACATAATATATCATATCAATTCTTAGCCATTAATACACAATATGGTGTTTAATGGCTTTGAAAAATATATACATAAACGTGAAGCTATGTCTGCTCATGTCATCAATACATATGGTAAGCAATCCAAAATCGATCCCCAAAAGCATGTTTGTGTCATTCAAACTACCAAAGGCCGGATCCTATCAGTTGGCGTCAATCACAGCATTGCTAATCAATGTATTCCCTCTATACACGCCGAACCACATGCCATGACAAAGGCTGTTGCCAAACTAATCACTGAGCGTGGTCGTGGCTTTCGACCCCAAAAAGTTGATATTGTTGTTGCTCGTACCAATATGGGTAATAGCCGCCCTTGTAGCGAATGCTCACATGCTATATTTACCAATCCCCATTTTAATATACGTAATGTTATCTATTCCGATCCAAATACCACCAATGCTGCCGGTACACCTGGTTTTACATCAATCAAGGCCAATGTCTTATTTGCTAACCGGTTTCAACATATTACTAAGCATAATCTACGGCAATTTGGATTTGTAGACCCTATCACAGGTGCTTTATATAATCCGTATAATCCTTTACAAAATGGTACTGGATTTACAAATGATGCTATTAACGGTGACATGAATTGTGAAGATGGTAATACTAGTAATGATAGTTGTTGCTGTCACACTGGTGGTGATGGTTGTGGTCTAGATGAAGATGAATCAACGGGTGAAGATGATGAAACAGCTAAAGCACGACATACACAATAGTATTGTTAGCTAACATTATCTAGATATACACTATCTAGCTTAATACAACAGCTAACTTATTATATCCATATCCGAGTTTTTATTTTTATGATTTTCTTCATATTTTTAATTTATACATATTTAATTTATTATATCTTATAAAATTGTTTTTAACCAACCATTAATAACCCCAACCATTAATAACCCCAACCATTAATAACCCCAACCATTAATATTTAAATCATACTATAAATATCTACTATAAATATCTACTATAAATATGGACAACTTGTCTGATCAACTACAAAATACAACCCTTAAAGCCCACATTAATACTAAAGCACAAGATAGTACAAATACCCAAGATAATACAAATACTTATCACTATACTTATACTGATATTGAAGCTAACAATGATATAGTAGATAGTGCTATTACAAAAATGGAATCCTTACATATTCGTTCTAGTAGCTCTCTAACAACAGATGCTAGCCTTCAAAAGCTACCTATTATCCCCCTTGAAGTTGTGCAATATTTTGCAACTGATTACTTTGATGATGAAGATTTTGTATATCAAGAATTTACCCTTCCAATATCCGTCCTAGATGCCATCCACGAATATAACTCAAATATACATAACGGTCAACCATCCATTGAACCCTACCATAAACGGGTTTCCCAATATCTTATTAATAAGTATATTCATATCACCACATCCAATGTGACTTATAATACTTGTGCTAATGGGTTATATTTAGATAATATTGATACAAATGATAAAAATAACACTAACAATAATTCTAACTCTAATGATGATGAAAAAATGCAACAAATAATGCGGAATATTATCCTATTATACGAAAATATGGTGCAATATATTACAATATGTGAAGATTATGGATATGAAAGCATAACTGCTGAAAGTGTCTATGAAGTCGCTGAATATTATTCTACCGATCCTGCCTATTTTGAAAACCTTATATATCAAACTTCCACCGCCATTTATACGCATATAAATCTTAATCCAACTAGCCCCGAATACCAAGACATGACACGTTATAGCCAAGAAACCCTATATGGTCTCGGCCTTATAATTCGCCAAATTCAATGCATTATGGATACATATGCAAATATTGGCATTCATAGAATTAATGACGGATATAGCCAACCCCATATACAACGCCTATTCCGCCTAGTCAATAATATGTGTGTCATAATGCTCTTCTATTTTCTTATACATGAAGAATGCATTGTTGATACCTATTTAACTCACTCCACTTCCCCCAATAATCTAAATACGGCCGGTGCTAACAATAATGATGCAGGTGATGACCCATATAGCTGTATTGAAGATGCTTGGCGTATTGGTGGTGGGTGTCTCTAGTTTGGCTATCTTGGTTAGATATCCCATACAATTTATATAATAAAACATAACTAAACATAACTAAACATAACTAAACATAACTAACTAACGACGTTGGTTATTATAATCGGGTAGGTCTTTACTAGGTGCACTACCTAACATACGTTGATGCAATACATTGTGTTGCTGGTCAACCATATTTAATTGATCATTGATACGCTGGCGCCGCCGTTCTTCTTCCTGTTTTTCTTTTTCTAATTGTTCCGCTTGTCGCCGGGCATCTTCCGGTGTCAATTGAAAACTAATGTTCTCACGGTCACGCATTAAATCTTGCACATTCTTGTATTCTTGCCTTGGCTTAACTTCCGTCGGGTTTATTATTCCCCCATTATACTTATATGCCGTCAACAAATTTGTACTTGTCACATTATCATCCCCATCATATAAATTAACCCTGCTCTGCTTACGCTGGCTTGACATCATATCCAATGGTGTGCCGCCCACTCCAATTGCCACTAAATCCCTTGTGCTATTTCTATGTACTATATCCCTTACTTCCGCCGGATGTTCTTGTTTAGATATAGCATTTTGTACACTACTTTGATGATCTTTAAAGGTTTGATTAAATAAATCCAAATTAAATTCATCACCAAATAACTCCTTCGCCTTTGGTAACGCTGGTGTATCGGTTTCATCTGACCTTAGAAAATCGCCATATCCTTCATCACTCGGATCCCACAATTTGTTATCCTCATAAATCTTGTTAAATAAATTTACATTAAACCCTTTATCACTGGGATCCAAATTATATGCCAATGCCGGTCTTTGTGCCGCTGCCGCATCCGCACCACCCTTAATTAATGCCTCATTTCGCTCCCTAAACATTTGGCGCAATCTGTCTTCCTGTTCTGGTGTAGACTTATTGGGTGAAGAAGCTGAGGTTTGGCGTTGGAGTGTAGCTATTTCGGCTTGTTTGGCCTTTTCTTTAAGGCGTTCAATTAATTCGAGATAACATTTGGTGATGAGGCGGAATTTATCGGGATCGCCACCGGGTCTATCTGGGTGTACTTCTAGGGCTTTACGTTTATAGCTATGTTTGAGTTCATTAATGGAATAATCTGGGGTTAGGCCGAATACACGTAGACTATTTATATTTTTGCTTTCTAATTCATGTAATTGGGTTTCATATTCTTTACGTCTTTGGCGTTGTTCACCTTCAAATGCCTTTTCCCTTCTAGATTGTTCCATTTCAAATCGTCTAGATCTAGTTTGTTCATCTTCAGTAAATGCTTCCGCCAATTGATGCTGTGTGTTAAATTGTTTTGATAAACTATCACTACTAGACACTAGTTGATCGCTACTACCACGACCACTTGAATTTATTGGCATTCCAGGTCCATTTAATAACTCTAATGGTTGGTGTGGGCTTAAGAAACTACCCCTAATAGGGACTGTTAATTGACTACGTTGGTTTGTTGATACTCCTCTATCCATCAATTGCCTATCACCATTAGCCATTGCACCCACACCACTCAATTGGCTATCAACTTGGTATTTAGGTTGCATCTCAGTATATTTGGTATTTTGTGGCAAAGGTTGTTGGTATCTACCGGATTGTTGTTGTTGATATCTACCGGATTGTTGTTGTTGTGAGGGGAGTGGTTGTTGGTATCTAGATGGTTGTGGTTGCGTGTGTTGCATGGGTTGCGTGTGTTGCATGGGTTGCGTGTGTTGTTGTTGTTGATATCTAGAGGGCTGTTGTTTTTGTTGTTGTTGGGTAAGTAATTGGTGCTCAGCTTCATTAATAAGTTGGTATATACGAGTTTGTTGGGCAGAACTAACATTGGGCATTTGAAGAATATTTTTAAGATAGGCTATTTTGCTAGCTGGATCGCCTGATTCAGCAACTTGACGGGCATATTGTTGATTCATAACATTTGGTGGGTTTGGATTTGAATTTGTGTTTTGGTTTTGATTATACCTAGACATTGTACACAAATATATCTATTATATCTATTGATGTTTTATTTTATTATATTATGTTTTATGTATATATCTATTATATCTATTATATCTATTATATGTATTGATGTTTTATTATATGATGTTTTATGTATATGTGTATTATATCTATTATATCTATTGATGTTTTATTATATTATGTTTTATGTATATATGTATATATGTATTATATCTATTATATCTATTGATGTTTTATTATATTATGTTTTATGTATATATCTATTATGTGTGGTTATATTATGTATATATGTGGTTATTTATGTGTGGTTATTATTTATATAATGAGTAAATAGACACATAACATATGCTAACTATAGCAATTTGTTATGCTAGCGTAATTAATTATAAATAATTATATAATATAATATATAATATATAAATACATATTATCCAAAAATATATAAATATGGCAGAATCTACAGCTACCGCAAATAATCGTGTAGCATTTATAATATTACCAAACACTACAGGTGCATTATCTGACATATGTAAAAAATTGAGACTTAAAACAAAAGAGTCATGTAGTAATGATAGTAATGAATTTAATGCTAATATATTACAAAATATAAATCGTTCTAGTAATACTAGTAATACTAGTAATACTAGTAATACTCAATACACACATGTATTAATAGATGTGGAAAAAAATAATAATGATCATAAAAAAATATTGCAAAAAAATGCTGAGACGGAAAATATTGTTGTAAATAATGATACTTATAAAAAAATACTAAAACAAGCTACTAATATTGATATATATGAGCCACCAGAAATAAGCACGGGAAATCCTATAATACCACACGCAGATCGTGCAGCACTATTAGTTAAAATTCTAACACATGAAGACATTATAAATAAACAACCTGGAATAGAGAAATGTTTTAATGTTATAACTTATAGCACATATACCGAATTACAAAAGTATTTGCAAGATGGTGGTAATATACCAGAACCGATACTTAAACAATTACATAATAAAATTATAGAGGGCAATATTATAAATACACTTTGTGAATATATAAAAAGTAATAAAAACTATATATATAAAGATGAACAACATAACCTATATGAAGTTTTAGATAATATTAAACAATATGATCCATTAAACTTAAAATGTGGGGCTAATGATATACTATATCGCAAAGATGTATTAGACTATTTACTTGATATAATTATAAAGTTACTTGCGATAATTGAAGAAAAAAAAACAAAATTAAAAAATGTCATAAGAAAAAAGCAAGAAAAAATCATAAAGAAACAGTATATTTTGTTGCAATATTATTTAGAATTATTCAAGGCTAAAATACAAAAAATATATAAATATTGTCCCGATGAATTTTACAATTCTAAGATAGAACGTCCTCAAATTATTAGTCCTAGAAATACTGGGGTTGCTGGTACGGATATTGGTCCTGGAAATACAGAGGGTGATAGTGGTGAGGCTGCGGGTAGTGAGACTGCTGGTAGTGTTGAGGATGGTACAGATAACTTTACTCCTCCAATCAATAGTCGTACGAAGAAGAGCAGATCTAGATATTTAAATCCAGTTAATTGGTTAAATTGGTTAAATTGGTTAAGACGTGTTAAAAAGACGAAAAAAAAAAAACGTGCTGCTGATGCTGATGCTAGTGGGGATGGTAGTGCTGCTGCTAGTGGTGAGGGTGAGGATGGTGGTGCTGCTAGTGCTGCTAGTGGTGAGGGTGAGGATGGTGAGGGTGCTAGTGCTGCTGCTAGTGCTGGTGCTGCTGCTAGTGATGCTAGTGGTGAGGATGGTAGTGAGGGTGAGGGTGAGGGTGAGGGTGAGGATGGTAGTGATGCTAGTGGTGAGGCTGCTAATGCTGCTGGTAGTGATGCTAGTGGTGAGGCTGCTAGTGCTGCTGCTAGTGATGCTAGTGGTGAGGCTGCTAATGCTGATGCTAGTGCTGCTGCTAGTGATGCTAGTGATAATAATTTTATTGGTGAAATACTAGCCAACCCGTTACAATCAAACACATCAGAAGACAACGAAAAATTAATGGCAAATTTTGAGGCATTGTTCGAAGCTAATGAGGGTGCTGCACATTCATCACTAGCACTAGCTGCAGCAGCTAGTGCTAATACAACACATATCGTGGAAAGCATTAATAAAGAATATAACATATTGCATACGTGGTATAAATCTAATATATCAACGACAACATATAACCATACAAACATTGAAAAAATGTTTAGATATTTGTTTGAGTTTAATAACTTATTAACAAATTTTAAGAAAAATACAACAAATGTTAGTAATACGAAAAACATTATGGAATTATATAGTAGATTACTTGCTTTATGTATTTTATTTGTAAAACATATAGGTAAATGTATACAATTTGTAAGTAAAACACATAATAAAAAAATCCAATATCTTAAAAATTTGAATCAAAAAAAAACAATATTAGAAAAAATTATTAAGCGCTATAAAGAAATATTAACTGAAAGCAACGTGTAAATTTATAGAACATAGTTTTTAAATATTACAGATATTAATAATTATATTAACAAATACTAAATTACACAATACTACAATATTTATATAACTTTTCAATATAACAAATATATATTTATGCATATCCAACAATAAATATAAAAAAATATTAAAATACATAATATATTATTATATATTTAGTTAAATATAAATAGGCTAACTTACAAAACCCCAAAACTATAAAACCTCTAAACTAACAAATGGCAACTTCGGCTACTGATTTGCTTGTAGATGTTCTAAAATATCATGAAATTACTATAGATATTCATGACAACCCTAATGAAATTGAATTATTATGTGAAATATATACTAAACTTACCACAAATGGAGTTTTTGAATATATTACAGAGAACATTGGTAATAACAATAATAACAATAATAACAATCATAATGCTACGAATAATGATACATCTAATACCGCTAATACTGCAAATACCAAAAATACCAAAAATATATCTAGCTTAATAAATGATATCGCTAAGTTTAATCCATGTACTATTTCAGAATTAAAATCAGAGCTAATGAAAAAAGTGTTTATTACAAAAATGAAAACTAAAACGCTAACTATACCAAATTGTAAAAATATATATTTAACACTATATAGTATTATTACATCTAAAAAATCATTGGATAAATCGAAAGTTATGGATATTAAACTAGCAATTTTTTATATAAGGCTTTTATGTAAAAACTTGAAAAACTATGATAGTCATAGTAACAATACTGGCGGGCTATCATCCAACAGTGTATTTAATAGCCTTACTAAAGCTAGAGCTAGTGCATATAGTGCAGCTATAAATAATAGAAAATCAGTAGAACAAAGATCAACAGCTAGTGCAGCTAGTGGTAGAACAAGACGCGCTAATAATAATGATAAGCCACAATTAAAAGAGTATAATAAATTATTTGTTGAAATTAATAATTTATTAAAAGAGTATAATAAATTATTTGTTGAAATTAATAAAGGTTATGAAAATATGAATAATGATACATATAAAAAAAGTAATAACATGTCTAAAAATGCACATAAAGTGAGTTTATTACATAATATATTAATATTCACAGGTAAATATAAAAATTTGACACAACACTATAGCAATATATTACGTATTGGACGTACTAGAACAAAAAAATTAGCAAGTGCAAATAATAAAAAAAATTCAAGTAAAACATTAGAAATAGTACAAAAATTAGAAAGAGAAATCGAACAAATAAAGAAAAAATTTGCCAAAATTAAAAAAATACAGTCAGAAATAGAGCAAAATGTAAAGCACTAAACACTCAATAGTAAAATAATAAAAACCGTTGTCAGTAGCTGCGTAAATATATACTTCTTTTTTTACTTTATACTTATTAAATAACTATATTAATACCATCTTTTATGTCAGCATATACATATACATATACATATACATATACATATACATATACATATACATATTAACATATTGGAAAACACAAAATAGTGAAATAGTTACACATATTTGCACATTAGCATATTACCATATTAAAAATATACATCTAGTTATTATCTAGATACACAAAATACAACATATATCAAATGGATTTTTATAACAATCCCAATATAGTTACTAATGCAAATTGTAATATTGATCCCCCCTCATATAATGCCGCATTGAATCCAATTTATACATATCAAAACCTAAATCATAACAATAAAAGTGAAACTAATACATCGCATAATATAGATAATATAAGTACTATAGATAATATAGCTAACATAGATAATCTGCAAAATACGCAAAATAATATAATACAACAACAACAACAGCAGCAAAAGCAGCAACAATTGAATTATAACGATATACTAGATATGGCAGCTAATAAAAAACACCGCCTTAAAAATAAACAAAATAAACATACCAAAACTAAACGCCGTGTCCAATTTGGCCATGGTTCTAATAGTGCTAGCCGTAATAGTAATAGTAATAGTAATAGTAATAGTAATAGTAATAGTACTAGCAATATTAGAACCAAATCTAATGTTCCCAAATCAATGAAAAATACTGACGTCCGCGGTACTAGTTTCCCTGCTTTCTTTCAAAAGAATTTTAGTGCCGATGCCCCCAATGTCACCACTAATTCCGGTACCGTTGGTTCCCCGGATGAATCACGCCTCCGAACAACTCACAGATCCTTTTACCCATCTGTCAAACGCATGATTATCATTGGTGATATACATGGTGACCTAGACGCCCTTATTGAATGTCTTAAAATCGGAAGGTGTATTTCAGTACCGGAAGGGCTAGTATTGCCAACCGACCCTAATAAACGTACATCACAAATAATATATAATTTTGTTAATAAAATTAGTTGGATTGGTGGTGATACATACATAATACAGCTAGGTGACCAAATTGATCGCATCCGCCCGACTGATTGGGACGATAACCAAGTTGCGAAGGGTGAAGCATTATGGGATGAAGGTAGTAGCATTCATATATTTTATTTACTATGGCATTTGAATTATTTGGCCAATAGTAGTGGGGGTCGGGTAATAAGCATTATGGGTAATCATGAATTTATGAATATGGATGGAGATTTTAGATATGTCAGTCCGGGGGAATACAAAGAGTATTATGATGCATTTAGTTTGTTTTATAAAACGAGACCACCAGAGTATCTAGCGGATGCCAATTCGGAAATTCATAAGGAAATAAATAATTTACAATTAACACATCCAGTACCTAATGGATATCTAGAACGGCGATTAAGTTATGCCCCCGGTGGTATTATGTCTAATTTCATGGCATTGCATTATAAAGTATTAGTACAGGTTGGTAGTTGGGTATTTAGCCATGCAGGGTTAACACGTAAAACAGCGATGTCAGGTAGTATAGCAGTTATTAACAATGCAATATCTAGGTGTTTATTGGGGCCTAGGGTGGTAAAGGCGGTTGATAAGCGTGTATATGAACAGATTGTTAATTGTAGGGGGGATGATAGCCCGATATGGACTAGGAAATATGGTAATGCTAATTTATGTAATAATTCTGTCGAGAATAATAGCAGGGTATCGTCATTGGATGCATTATTTAATGATTATAATAAAACTAATCAACGTTATCTAGAGAAACACCAAGTACCGAAAGCTAGTAAAATGGCAGTTGGGCATACACCACAATCTGCTAAGTTAGGTGGCATAAATTCTGGATTAGATGGACGTGTATGGAGATGTGATGTGGGGATGAGCCGAGCATTCGGTGAGGGTTCTAATAATCGGTTACAGGTATTGGAGGTGTTAGATGATGGGGTAGAAATTAATGTATTGCAGAATAACTAATTAGTTGGGTTTATTTGGGTTTATTGGATGTTTTTTTGGGTTTATTGGATGTTTTGGGTATACATGATATAGCAGAAATTGGCACTTTTGGACTTTTTCATAAAAAATAAATATTAAATATACTATAATTAATTATACTTTACTTACATTCTACATATCTCTTTCCTATTTTCTCACATTTCTCTTGCTTTCTAACGTTATTGTCTTCTCGTCACTAATCTTCCACTAGCCTTATCCAAACAAAATGGGTCAAGCACCTAGCCTTGTCATGATTGAGGCATCATCGCAAATGTACACCAAGCTTATCCAAGAGTTTCCTGGGCTGACTGTTATGTTTGATTACAAGATTAGAATTACCTCACCAACGTGGGGACCGTACGGTATAAGCCTGATTGTTCCGGAGGACTGTTTGTGCAACCACGAGGCTCAAGAGATAGGCGACATCTTCTACGAGATCGCCCTTACGAAGAGCAATAGCCTTCACTACGATGCAACGCTTTTGTACGAAGACGTCAGGCGTTTCATCGGAATGGTTGACGTTGTAGATGAGATAAAGCGGCTTGACGATGCATTTATGGAAATGAACAACAACATTAATAGCGAGATGTAAACCTGGCGGTCCAAAGTTTTATTACGTGTACTTTTATACGACGCCTTTTGGGGTGTTGAGATTTTTTGTGTTAGTTTTTATATGGTGTTGGTGCCGACGACACATATATACATATAACTATATTTTTTAACTATTTTGGCAATTTTATATTTTTTGACTAAAAATGTTTATCCATATTGCATATAATTAATTACACTTTAACTCTCTCTTTAGCCTACTTACTTACCTACCTACAGAGACCTACCCACCTACTAACTTTCCAACAAAGCGACAACATGGACAGCCAATTCCAGCCAACGAGGAAGAGCGCAATGGAAAAGATCCGTTGCAACATAGCAATTTTGCTGTGTGCATTGGGAGTGTTCAGCCCGGAAGCAGTTCTATATGAGTTCGCCGAGCTCATAGAATCAATCGAGGTCATGGACATTCTTGGCAGCCTGACGATTTCGGAGGTCCGTGGATTTGGGGTGGTCATCAGCTCACGTTCATGGAAGGACATCAAGGTTGTCATTACGGTACCTTTCTTCAAGTGCATAAACTCAGTGAAGTTCCAGATTAGGATTTTCCGTGACGGCATGCCATACAACCTCAGTGGCACTGACAACACACAAGACTCCATAATGACAACCAAGGAAGTTGTGGGGCAGCTTAAGGAGCTGATGGAGGTTCTGGCTTTTACAAGTGATGACGAGGTTGAGAAGAACGAACGCCAAAGGACTCCAATAGATGACAACATGCTTGTTATGTGTGCCATGGGCATGCAACTGATGGGTGTAAAGCGAGTCTACAGTGAGTTGGGCTACCTTCACGAATTGCTTAGCATCATGAAATTTGCAAACGACGACTACGAAATTGACGACATGTCAGGATTTGGAATAGTTCTGTCATCAGAGCGATGGTCAGGAGTCAAGATTGTGATTACAATGGCATACTTTTCGAAGTGGGCAAAGCGTATGAAGAAGGCGGACAATGATTTGTTTGTTATCAGCATGATACGTGACGGCCGTGAGCATGAACGTGAAGACATTCCGGAAATCGACGACACCTTGTGCATTATGACGAGGGATGAGATTGAGGAACAGGTGAAGAAGATGAACATGATTCTGGCAACCCCGTCACCGACACCAATGTGTGTTGTCTAGACTATAAACAAAGATAGTCTATGTTGCAAGGAATCTGTTTAACAGATGTTGTGTGTTGTGAGTTTTACCACCTACATTGCGAACCGTGTTTGATGTTATATTTTTTGTTATTTATGGTATATTACTGAATATATCCATTTATGTAAATGTAAATGTAAATGTAAATGTAAATGTAAATGTAAATGTAAATGTAAATGTAAATGTAAATGTAAATGTAAATGTAAATGTAAATGTAAATGTAAATGTAAATGTAAATATATTTTGCGCTGGCACATGTTGTTGTTAGATATTAATATATTCAGTAATTCTAAATATCCTCTTACACTATATGTAAATATA
>Ga0307983_1000298_pt1 | contig 26303 bp, 27 predicted proteins | sample OrgLakmetagen991_FD_201845 | JGI IMG/M metagenome (GOLD analysis project Ga0307983, IMG submission 201845) | Saline water microbial communities from Organic Lake, Antarctica - #991 | ecosystem: Environmental > Aquatic > Non-marine Saline and Alkaline > Saline | place: Antarctica: Organic Lake...
TTGTTGTCGTAAGTAATGCTACTTAGTAATTCTACCTGTGTTAAAAGAAAATACAATTACATCGGTGTAATCTTCCATTGCAATGCCAGCAACGTAATGTGATATTGTAGGTTTTATATTGTCATCAAAGATTCCAATTGTATTATGGCTCATATCTATAAGGCAGTTGAGTTTTTTAAGTTTATTTATTTGAAATTGTATTTTTTTTCCTATGCCTTGTATTTGTTCTTCTCTATCCATTTTGTGCCTATTTATTTAGCTTAACATAAACATTTCTTTAAACCATGCTTGTGGCTTATTTTCTTCGATCCACTTAATTGCAATAGGTTTAGTTTCAGTAAACAATATGTTGTGCATTATTATAGGCCAATCGTCCGCATTGTCATTAAAGTTAAACTTGTAGTCAGGAATCATATTTTCTAGCAGTGGTACTGCCTTTATCATTACTCCGATTGCTTGAGTTTCAGACATTCCGTTTTCTTGTAGTGTCTTTTCTAATTTTTTTCTAACTGTCATTTTTTTGCGTTTTTTGGCTCTTTTGCGTTTTTTTCTAGCAAGTCTGTTACGGTTACATGTTATTGTGTGTTTCTTATAATTGAATATTGGTTCTTGAGGATCAATAAACATAGGGTCTGGTTTACTATACCTTTCATTCAGGCAAAACTTCTTAGAATCAATATAACTGTTTATGTTTAGCTGTGTAGTTTCTATTGGTTCAACAATTGCAAAATGACCAGTATCATGTTCCTTAGCCCAAACATTGACAAAGGCAGCAGCACGTCCAGCAGAGGTACCACCGATTATTACTACTTTTTTGTTGTTAGGTTTTTCCATCATTTTATGTTTTAGTCAACTAAGTTCACAATGACTTCATTGTTAGGTGTTACTTTTATCTGTTGTTGGTAGCTTTATTATTTGGTGTTCCATTTTTTATACTTTTTGGTGTTATATAAATATATAACAATTAGTGGTTGCTTGACAACTTAAAGTGTTAAATTTTCAAAAGAAAATTGTTGCTTTGCATAAATTTTCAAAAGAAAGTTGTTGCCTTGCCTAAAAAGTGTTATATGTATAAAAATATGACGTCTAGTCAATTAGTCATTTCATGAGTTACACCGATGACATCTAGTAAACTGAATATTGTTAGTAATGGTAACCATTAACTAATGATTTTAAGTTCACTAGGTTTAACCCTGTGAATGAAACTGTGGTTCACCGAACAGTGTATGGCGAAAGTCTTCATAATCCATACTAATCTTGTCTGCGGGTAGTTGCATTAGTCCTAATAGTCTTCCGTAATACGACTTAGGGTGGATTCTATCCCAGTCAACTAGGGCATTCCATAAATGTACACCATACAGCATTCCTGTTTCCATAAGAGATAGTATGATATCTGCATCATCTTGTTCTAGTTCAGTATAGGCCCACCTTGCCAAGTCTGGGTCCAAGTAACCGTTAAAGTAGAATGCATTTCTACTAATTAGTTCAATTCCAGGTTCACCCTTTTTCACTTCCGCCATGTCTGTTAATAGCTTTGGTCCAATAACACCCCAACTTGTATTTGAGCTAGAGACTTGACTACATGTTTTGATTGCTGATTGTATGTACCGGTTTTCTGACATACCGTTACCGTATAGTATTGCCCCGTTATACAATCGATGCCCCTTTGAATCAGTACGTTCTCTTGCAAATGCAATTTCTGTTGAAGTGTTCACTAGGTCATCTGGACTTTGCAATAGTATAACATCAGTATCAAGCCACCAACCACTGTTAGTCCTAAGTAGTTCATATCGAAAGAGGTCAGAAAAATATGCGTAACCATGCATTGGTCCATAGTCAGCAGTAAAAAACTTGTCTTGCGACAATATTTCGTTTGCATCGTGGTGCTCGATATCAATGCCTTCTAGACCTCTTAGTTGACCATAAGACCAAACCTTTACTTGATGACCTACTAGTGACATTGATTTAATGCACAGTCTGGTTGTTTCATCAACGTGATTATCTAGTGCAGGATTATGCCAAAATGTATGAATTGTGTGCTTTTCGTTTTCCATGTTTTTATTTTATATGACCTTAACGTTTGGTACAAATTTTGATACCTTAATTAAATCATCAACTGTGCAACGTCGACCTTTACTTTTTGCAACCATTAAGCCTAATTTCAGAATTGCTTTGACATCTCGACCAACAATGCCTTGAAATGTATTATTCATACTTAAAATGTCAACTGTGCTAAGACCTACGTCAAATTGTTCATTAAGAATAGACCAAATTTCTAGTCTGTCATTATCACTAGGTATTTCATATACTAAATGGGCAGTTGCTCGTGACATAATAGCATCATCTATTTCCGTTTCAAGATTTGATGTCATAAAAAGGATGCCAGAATAGTACTCTAATGTTCTAAGAAAAACACCTACTATTGCATTTTGTTGAATGTCGTTGCCTCTAGACCGTACGTACACATCAGCCTCATCGATTAATAAGATTGCAGACCAACGGCTTGCTCGCATTAATACCAATTTTAGATTCTTTTCAACTTCTTCGACATTTAGACCAAGCTGACTACATTGTACTTTGTATAGAGGTCTTTTTATGACTTCTGCGAAGACTTCAGCAGTTAGTGTTTTTCCTGTGCCGGGGTTACCGGTTGACATTATGAAACTGCCACCCTTTTTCCCTTTAATAATGTCTTCGATAGACATTTTTGACATTTCCAGTAAGATACTAATTAGCTCTTTATGACTATCTGGCAGTACCAGTTTGCTCAATAACTGTTCACCTTGAAATTCATACATAGTTAGACTGTCTACGTGGCATGTTAACCAAACGTGTTCTTCTAAGTAAAAAACACCAACAAACGGATGAATTGGCACGTTTTCAGACTGACCTGTAAGGGCACTGTGCATAGCAAATACTTGCTTGCCTGAACTTTTATTATTTTCTGACTCTTCAATGTAGCCAAAGTTGTCCATGACAACTTCATTTGGTTGACCTGAACGAAACTGAAAAGATTGACCTCCGTAAGAGGACCATCTATTACTTTGACTTCTTTGTGCTAGTCCTTCTGCCTGATATACATTGCCTTTGTCTGCTATCATAGTAGCCATAACTTCTTGCAGGACTAACCATTCCTGGTTTAATTCTTCAGTTTCTGGCATAAGTCTAAACAAGTCAATTAGATCAGCTAAAGTTTTAGACTTTCCAATATTTCTGCTGTACACAGAAAACTTTTTGCTGACTTCATTGTTTTCACGTATTGCACCAAAAGTAAACATGACGTATGCTGGGTTATCTCTTGATGAATTGTTGTATTTGCAACTTAGTAACCGCCAAGCAACTAGTCTATCATCATCATATTCGAAAAATCTTTGATTTGGCAGTTGCTGACAAAAACCTTCAACTGCTGTTGGTATTTTGTTTAGTGTATTTAACGTAACCTTGTCGCCTGCAGCAATTAGGGCTCGATATCTTACCCTTTTCTTTAAGTATTGATTTGACAGCTTCAGTACTTTGACGTTTGTGCAACCTTCTCGTACTAAAACAGTAGCGATTTGTTCTAACCGGTCGAATACTGATTCATCATACCTGCCTGTTATTAGGGGCAAAGTGTCATGGTCATCTGACCACTTGCGAACAGAACCTGCAAATAATGAATCTTCAGGGTCTTCGACGTCTTGTTCCCCTATTTGATATTGTCTAATAAGCGCTATTGGTATGTCGTATGTCATGCTATTCTTCTATTTTAATAATTTCAAATTCTTGCTGTGGAAATGCCTTATGCATTTTTGGTAGTATTGCCTCCAAGTCTTTTAGATAAAGCTTTTGTGCTGGTGTTTCTGTGATATACTTTAGTTCAACTTCTAGAGCCAGTTTTGACTTTTCAAGCTTTGTATATTCTTCTTTTGTTAGCCTAGACATTTTAACATCTAAAACTGATTTTGGTAGGCTGTATGACTTCAGTTGCTTTTCAGTATCAGATAGCTTAATGTCTTTGCCAACCCGTATCGTACCGGCAAAGTATAAGTCTAAAAACTTTAAGATGTCAGATATGTTGCCAATTCTAGTCTTAAGGTCTGCTTGATTAATAGACTTTAACTTGTCATACATTTTTAATCGATATTCAACGAAGTATTTAAGTACCTCTTCAGCAGTGCTAAAAATAATAATTTTGCCGTGTTCATCTAGTAAAGTGTATGTGGGTCTTGTTAAGTTTTCAGCCAAATTAAATACAGAATTGTGCATATTCTTTTTAACCAGTTTGGCCAATTCAGTAGGATTGACATCTATTCTATACTTAATAATGTCATCTTTTGATAGGTTTTCCCAATTCGTAATTTTGCCCAGTTCCAGCAAGGCTGAAAGATTGTTTTCGAATTTAGAAAATGTTTGGTTTGGTGGCAATTCAGTAACAATAACGTGGTCTTTATTCAATTGATATCTACCGAATGCCTTAACTTGTGTGCCTACTTGTTTGAAAATACCACTAAAACCTTCGATGTGTGGATTTAATCGCTTTGTAAGCTTTCCTGTCTTTAGTACATGTATGCATTGTTCAACCAAGTCTGCTGGATTGTAACTAACCTGAGCATTGTATTTGTAACCAACTGCCATACCTGTTGACCTTGCTGTAAGAACCAGAGGTAGTATTGGTAGATAGTGTTTAGGTTCTACCTGCATGTCTGTATCAAAGTTGTAGTCTAAAATGTGGTGATCTTTTTGTAGTAAGGAAGCCCATTGTGATAACTTAACTTCAAGGTACCTAGGTGCAGCAGCTTCCGCATTCCTAAGATCACCGCCGGTACCAATAATTTCTAATGGTGCCAAGTTATCGGTGTGCTGTGATGCCAATGTCATAATAGTGCTAACCAATGAAGAGTCACCATGATGATATTGAGAGTGGCTATATGTACCACCAACAACATCAAAAAACTTCTTTTCTTTGCCGCCATGCAAGACTTTAAAACTTGCATGCATTATTTTTCTTGCACCGGGTTTAAGACCATCTATAATACTTGGCAAGGCACGATTTGCTATCGTATATTTTGCATAATCGAAGTACTCATTCATAAAGAAATCGTAGCCTGATCGTTGGATAATATTGTCTTCTTGTTTGTTTGCCATTATTATGATTATTTGTTTTTTATTGTTATATAAATATATAACAATTAGTGGTTACTTGACAACTTGCTGTGTTAAAGTTTCCAATAGTTGTTAACCGTCACATGTATTGCCTAGTCTAAACTGTAAACCTCTGCGTATGCAAAAGTTTTTTGCTGCTTTTGTGCTTTTAAAGTCTCTTGCTGGATATTTACAGTCTTTTGTTAAATCCCAAAGTTGATATGTGTTGTCAAATGAAAAGTAGTCAATTAGTATCATAAGTTAGTATTATTTGTGTTATATAAATATATAACAATTAGTGGTTACATGACACTTTAAAATGTTAAATTTTCAAAAGTTGTTAACAATTAGACAGCATTAAACATAAATCGCATAATGTTAGTGGTATTTGATGTCATTAGTCTTTCAGTCTGGTCATTAATAAACGATGTTAAGTTATCTTTAAAGTCAATGTCATTTCTGTCGACAATAGGCAAGCCTGTATCTTTTGAAATTTCTGTTGCTCTATTGTCTATTGAAACCAATTTTGATGGTAGACCTAGTTGCATTGCACGTATTGCAGCGTGTAGCCTAGTACCAACATATGTCATATCGGGTGTTAGCATTGCATTGAATGCACTAAGACTATGGTCTACTGTTGAGATTAACTCTTCAGTATAACTAGGTAAAGACTTTAGGTATTCAAGATCACCTGCACCTTGTGGCCAAAAGTAGACATTTGCAAATTCACAAATGAGTACTTGTAGCAATTGATTATCTTTGGTCTTGTCTTGTCGATAGTCTGTTAGCGTAAAGATAACATTGTCTGTTCTTAATGGCTTCTGCCACTTGTATAGTGACCACATAGTCGGGCAGCCAGTATTCAATACGTTCTTGCAACCAAGTTCTGTTAATTTATTTGCAGTAAACTGGTCACGTACTGAATGAAATGCGTCTTTATGCAATGACCTTCTAAAAAAATCAGCCGTTTCTTCTGTAGCTGGTCGTGTATTGTAATAACCCCAACCACAACCAACAAGTACAAGTTTACCGTCAAACAAGCCACTTGCCATATCTTCGGCAGATAGTACCCAAGGTGAATTTGACATGTCCCGACCTAGTGCATTAGTACCACAAAGCAGGACAGCCTTGCTTGCCCTAACTATATCTTTTGCCTCTTCTGTTAGGGCAATATGTGTGGCAATTCGTAAGACATCAGGACTAATAGCAAGTTCCGACTCTATGGCATCCATAATAATTTGATCTCCGCTATTTGCTGAATGCAAGGCAGTGTCTAATAAGGCAATATTTTCCATAAGCATAAATTATTCTTGTGTTTTAAAATTAAACTATTGGTACAGAAAAAGGGCCAGACATTATAGTCTAGACCCCTAGTGAACTTTTGTTTATGATTAAAGGTATACCTTTATACTTCCGATTCAAGTAATCGTTTGCGAGGTTTAGCATCCTTACCCATAAAGGCATGTACGATTTCTAAGCTTTCATCATCCAGACTATATCTTTCTAGTTTAGATTCTGAAATCATTGCTTTATAATCTGCCTTTTGTAAACTACCAAGACCTTTAAAGTATTTGCCCTTATAGCCTTTGTTCTTTTTCGTAAATTCAATGTAATCATCAACCCGGTAAAAGTATTGATTGTCTTTACCTTTTGTTGCCCGATAAACCGGAGACTTAGCCCGATAAACCATACCGGCATCTAATAGTGCAGGAAAATGGATTGCAAAGAGTGTATATAGTTGACCAAAAATTGAGAAGCCATCAACATCAGCATCTGTTGAAATAATTATTTTACCGTATCTAAGTTTGCTAATGTTACTTGGATCACGAGGATCAAGTCCAAGTGCAATAACAATATCAGAGAATTCTTGATTGTTTAAGACTTTAAGTGTTGGCATATTTATGCTATTAACACATTTACCTTTTAGAAAGTAACAGCCTTGATGTTTCGGTGACCTTGCAGGTCTAAAGCCTGCACCAGCAGATTCACCTTCAAATATCCAAAGTTCACACTTTTTACGTTCAGCCTTTGTTTTTGCGCCAGCATCTAATAACTTTTTAACCGTTTTGGCTGATGTTTTATTAAGGAGTTTAGCCTTTTGTTGAACTTTTTGATTTTGTAAAGAGTTCTTTTTATCAGCATCTGCCTGTTTTAATTGATCAACAATAAATGATGACTTAATTTGATCAGATAGTTTGCCTGAAATAGTAATCCATTTTTTATCGCCATTTGGTAAGACAGTTGCCATTTCATTTGTTAATTCTGTTTTAGCCTGGGATGAGTATTGTGGTTGGTTTACTTTCATGTTGATAAAAACTGTGTATTGTGTTTTCATCATGTGAGAAGTAATTGTTGACAATTTAAGTTTGTCAACCATTGCCTGAACTCTTTTGTTAATTATTGTTTCAGCCTGTTTAATATGTGTGCCTTCATTACATTCCGCACCATTTACAATTGCATATCTTCTAGGTGTGCCATATGCCGGAGCAATGTAAATTTCCCAATCAGCTGTTTTTTCACCAATGATTTCTTTACCGTTGCCATATAGATCGACATATTCTTTAAAGTTTTGGAACTTATATTGTTCACCATTGAAATTAACTTCTAAGCCAGGATAGGATGCTGCAAGTATAATTGCCAATCTTTCAGTGTATTTCATAATACCAAAAGGTATCGTTTCAATATCAAATCTTGAAAGGTCAAGTTCTGCATAAACCTTAGTGTAGTGTTCACTTGTTGCGGTTACAATAGGTTTAGACATTTTTGACTTATTGTCAGTCCATGTAACATCTACTTCATTTTTACCATCCGCAGATTGTACTGAGAACCGGTTACTGAATAGATTTGTTAGACTACTACCAACACCATTTGTTCCAACAGTAGTTCGAACTTTTGTATCATCGTAATTAGACGAACTAAATAGTTTACCAAAGATAACTTCGACTGGATATGCACCAGAACTATGAAGTTTACTGGTAATTCCACCGTTGTCCCTTACGGTAAGGTGACCATTACTTGTTAACGTAATGTCAATTTTATTTAGTGTCCAACCCCGAAGTGCCTTGTTTTGTGTTTTAACATGTTCATCAGCACTGTTTACGATAATTTCTTCGACTAGTTTTGCAACAGCAGGAATAATTTCGAGTTCCTTTTCTGCAAATCCGGTATCATCAATAACAGAAATAGGCCTGATAGAAGTTTTGGTACTACCGATCCACATACCTGGTCGATGTAATGCCTGTTCTTCTACAGTTTCGAAGACTTTATGTTCTTCTGTAGTTTTGTTTGCCATAATATATGTTTGTTTTTAATGTTATATAAATATATAACAATTAGTGGTTACATGACAACTTAATGAGTTAAAGTTTGAAAAGTTGTTAACAATTAAGGATTATTTTTCGTGCAATGCAATAAAACGTGAAACTAGTTCGTTGTCAGTTTTGCCACCTTGTTGATAAAACCCACTAATAGTCTGTTCTAATGTTGCATCAATGTTATGTTTAGAGTACAAAAAGTCCCTTAGCAATTTTGTGACAATATCTTTTGACACTGAGCTAGACCATCTACTTTCACGTATTCTATAGACAGAACCTATAAATGAACCACCAATGCCAAATAGGTCAACGCCATCTAAGAATGCGTGACTAAACCCATGTAAGACTTTTTCTCTTAAAATGAAGTTACCACTTTGCCTATAGTATCTATGCAGTGTGCCGGTTGATATTGATTTATATGGCCTAACAGTTTTTAGCCCATTATGCCATACTGCAGGTTCTAATGCTATTTCTTTTCCTTGTATGTGTACGATATTTGTCATTATTTAGAATTTAGTTTTAGTAATTATTGCGTCATAACAAAGAAGCTTGCAATCTTGTGCTGTTAGTTCTAGTCTAGGCTTAAACGTAACTGTTTCATTAGTGTCACCGGACATTGCATCCTGCAATGTGTCACCTAACAAGTTATCTAAGACTTTAATTTTGATCCTTTTAGGTCCTATGCTATCAACAACCAAGAAACCAACTAGGCTAAGGTCGATCCAGCTATCGCATGTCACATTTGTACAACTTTCGTGTACAATGCCAGGCAGTTTACTTGAGTCTGCGTCACTAGTTCTACCCGCATACAACTTTGCAGTAGTGCCGGGTATGCATAGTTCTACTATTTTAATATCAGTATCGTCTATGTTTACTTCTTGTTGTTTCATTTTTCATCTTTTTTTGTTGATACCATTGCATTATTATGCCAAGTAGCACCACTCATTTCGAAACTCTTCATGGCATGGTCTAAGTCAGCAATGCTTGTTACTGGTATACCATACTTTTCACAAAATTCTCGACCTGACGCGTCATGATATTCATTTCCATAAATTACTGCCTTAAACTGTTTTTGAACAATAATGCTAGCACATTTAATACATGGACTGTCTGTTAGGTACAACGTTGAGCCTGCTAGATTTTCGGTTGTTGCATTAAGAATTGCGTTTTGTTCAGCGTGAATAATATGCGCCAATGTAACATCATCTTGCTCACACTCGTTTGGTACACCTGTTGGTGCACCGTTAAAGCCAGTTCCAATAATTTTACCCTGAGGTGAAACAATAATTGCGCCAACCTTTCGTCTTGTTGCACTAGAAAAGCTACCTATAATTTTTGCAATATTTATGTACTTAAGTGCTTGAGTCCAAAATTTTATTGATCTTATCATGTTGCTAATTTTTACATATATGTAATAATTAAACAATCATATAGGTAAACAGACTAGGTTTATGCTATAGTCGCTTCAACAAAGCAAACAATATCAAATGAGTTAGAAAGGTATTGTTGACATCTTTCAGCGCGTATTTGATCAAAAAAGAATCTTCGGTCATCAAAACTGAATAGTGGTACTTTTTCTTCAGTTTTAACATAATACAAGTTTTTGTCGCAATACTGCTGAGCAACGCCAACTTTCCACAATTTACGTTTTTCACAACTGTCTATCAGGTCGTCTAACTCTTGTCTTTTTATATCGGGTCGTCGTATATCAACAGTCTTGACTACGTTACCACCAAAAGGCTTTGTTGTGAAATGATATAGTCTGTTATGTACATAGCCAGATATGGCATAGCAAGAGTCTATTATGATTTTTGGCTGATTTGGGTTGCCTATTAATTTAGCGTCGTAACCAAGACTAGTAAACAAATCGATTAATTGAATGTTCCTTGCTTCGACTGGGTATTCGTTATTTAACATATTATGCGGGTTCCTAGGATTTAAGATATATATCCTAATACCACATTCCGTAAGTATGTTACCTTATGTTACTAGATAGCAACCTTGTTCTGATGCAGCGCTATTTGTACCATCAGCAAATTGCACCGCAACTGTCACTGTATATGTCCCAACCTTTGACATTACCCATCTAAAAGACCATGCTCGTTGTGTTGTAACAACTGCACCTGTTAAAGTATCTGTTAGTGTCCAGACAATATTTGCAAGTTCAAACCTTCTTGTCTGGTCAATAAAAGCAAAAACTGGTTCACCAAGTCTGACGTCAAAACCTAAAGGCATAACAAGCATTGAGTTTGACAGTAAACCTCTTCGTATGTCTTGCTGTGTACCAAAAGCATTGTGTGATATTGCCAGGTCACTGTCAGCCCAGACGTTAACTGTTTTGCCGCCATCAATAATAAATACGTCATGAAGGTCATTGTCTGCCTGAATAGACTGTAATGCTGCTAGTAATTCATTGTGTGACGTGATGGATGTTGCCGCTGCAGCATACGAAGTACCGTTAAGTGTTAGGATTAAGTCATCGGTTGCTGATGTCAAATATGCAATCTTTACGTGAGCGTCTGCCTTGCTGAATAATTGAACATCTTTTTTGTAGCTACATGCAATAAAGTCAGAATTTTGGTATGTCGATTCAAAACTAAGAATAAAGTTGCTAGACCTAAAGCTAATCGCTTTCCCTTTAGCTCTTAGCATTAGTCTTGCATCACTAAGCTCTGCGTCTGGATCATCAGCGTAGCGGTGCATGTCATATGTAAATTTGCTAAATATTGAAGTTGCTGGTTTGTCGTTTAGCAAATTTATCAATTTTTGTAAAAATTCGGTTGGCTCTTCTGATCCATCGTAGTCTAACGTAACCAGCTCTAAAGGTTTATTCTTAAACAGTGCAAGACCAATTGTTCTAGTGCCTACTGCACTATCGCCAATAACGTCTGCAACGAAAACACAGTAAGCGTATCCATGCACATGTAGAGGCAACCCAGCCATTGCTGTTAGTGGTATGCCATTTAACTGAGACAAGTTTGTCCAAGTTTGTACTTGATCAAAGTCAGATTCATAATATCTTGCTATGTCTTCTTCTGGTATATTGTCAATTGGATCCCAATTCATAATGTCTAATGTTTCGGAAATACCTGAAACGACAGGATATCCAGTTTGGGCTGTCGTGTCTGTAAACGTTGTCATGTCTTGTATACCTCTTGTTCTTGCACCATTGCCTAGTGCACCAACAAGTACCTGGACTGGTTCATGACTGACTTGAATTCTACCCTCTACTGCTACAATAGTATAACCACCGTAGTGGTCAAATGCATAAATGAGGCATTCCCAATTGCCAGTTTCTCTAATGCCACAAAGTATTTGACCAGTAAACTGTGAAATATCTTTAATTGCTGAGTTAAACTGCACGTCATCATTTTCGTCACGAATAATATATCTAAATGATTGGTATCTAGCAGTTTCTAGATTAACATCAAAGCTTAACATTGCAAAGTCACCCGAATGCAGTTTTGTTAGGACGTCATACTCTTCGGTATCAGTTGGTACCAGTCGATCAACATCAAAAATAGTTTCCGTAAAATGTCCCATTGTTGCATCATTAACTTTAACAAGAGGATCGCCGGAAGACCATCTCCATGGTGTTAGCATAACTGTATGTCTTTTTATCTTTGCATGCCACGTGCACACTTCTGGTGCAATGTTAAGTCGGTCATTATCATACTGGGCTACTGCATCATTCGGTACACAATGCTGTGTCATTGAACCTATAACTGGGGTAATAGTAAGACCGTAATATGACTCTTCTGACAAGTTAACATCTATTATATGGACTTCATTAAGAATTGCATTTAGCTCTAGTCCCATTGCAGATTGAAATTCACCAACAATGTCTACTATGTGTGTATTCATATACAAAAACTCACGTTCCAGTATTCTTTCTAGTGCCCAAAGCTTAAACAGAATATCATCAGTTTGGCTCAGTACGTTTACATAAATTGGTAATCCGTCTTCATCGTCTTCATTAGTTGCATTAATTTGATACACTAATGCCATTTGACTTGTTTTCTTATAGCCAGCTAAAGTTTTGTCAACCTTGTCTAATATTTGAGACTGTATAGCGGTTAGTTTGTACTCTTCCGAGTTTACTGACTTCCAATATTCACGAATTTCTAGCAAGTCACCGTAACCGAAAAAACCTAGTGCGCTTAGTAAACTTTTATATGACCCTAGCATACCGTCAATTTGATCGATTGACATTAGGAACTCACGAACCTTTCTATTCCAAATAGTCCAATCTATGCTAGCTGCACCACTTTGAGTGTCCTTAATAGCAGTCATCCATTCTTCAGATACAGTACGCTTGAAGTTTTGTAGTGTTACAGCAAGACGTTGATCCATTTCAACAGATAACATATGTACTGCAACATTAACAGAGCCAGTCTCGTTTTCTGTAGTCCAACCTATGTCAATATTGGCCGTGAGTTGTGCAGCAGTGTCAGATTCTGCAATATGGTTTATTTTGTAAATCCATTTGCTAGACTGTTGTACTGCAACTACGGATGATTCAGTAACTTTTTCTATTTTTGTAACAACACCTTCACTACTTACTGTATACGGGCTAAGCCAGCCAGCTGTTGTGGTACCTGTTAGTGTTTCAAGTGGCTCTGCTAAGACTAAATACATATTTATATTTGCAGCAAAACCAATAGAAGTGTTGTCGAGGTCTACCCTAGAACCGTTTTGCAATTGTTGACCTGATGAAGTAATTAGCATTGAATATTGTTTTTTGTTAAAATGACCAGTATTTCTTAATTGCAGATGCTGTAGTAAAACCTTTTGCTAAAATTGTTTGCATAGCAAGAATAATATTGGCAGTTAGTGGGTGTGAAAATGCACGTTTTGGTAAGTGTCTAGACATCATAGACTCAGCCCAGTTAAATTCAGTTTGCGGTATTTCTTCTAAGTGCCTATAGTGTCTCATAACCATTGTCTGTTTTATAGAATATGTATATTGGCTTATTTAATACGATTGGCTCTAGATCACCATTCCATTTTTTAAATCCACCTTTCATAATAGGGATTTCTCTAGGGTTTAGATTTTGTATGCCACCAAGCTCATCGAAGCCAAGGTTTGGGTTCGTCGTTGTCGGTACTTTACGAACAACTGTGCTTTTTCTTAAAGCAGAACCAATATATTCTGTTACAACTGCATTGTATTCTCCATTAATTCTAGCCAATTCGTTTTCTTCTGATACGATATCTATTGTTGCCTGTCTAATTTCTTTAAGTTCTAATAGTCTTTCTAAAAATTGTGATTGCGTAATTAGTATATCAGATGTCATATCCTGGTCTATGAAAGTTGACTCAAGCATAACCTGTGCTATTCTGTCTTCAATTTCAGTACGAAGACGTTTCTTATCTACAAAAGTTGCATTGATATACAAAAACATACAGTACGGTTTAAACGTTGGTTGTCTAAGAACCAGTTCTGATGATGTTACTTGTGAACCTGAAGTGTTTATGTATTCAACAATTTGTGCTGACTGGTTTGCCGTTAAGGTAAATGCTGAAGTTGGCAAGTAAAAATAGTCGCTATACGTATTAATTTTTTGTGCAATGTTAGGCAGCAGCAACAAGTTGAAAACAAGGTCATCTTGGTCAGTCCATACTGCTATGTGTGACAATATGCTTAATCTAGAAAGATAAGCTTTTAGATTTTCCGGTCTTGCAAATACTCTTGACTTGCTTGTGTAGCCTGCTATATTTCTAGTCGTTTCTATGTTTTCACCGTTTGATCCGAGGACAAAACCGCTAAGCGCTAGTATTTGCGCAGTGTCGTTAAGCTCTATCGATTGACCATTAATGTCATACACACCACTAGTAGCAGTAAAAGTTGTAGCCAGCTCAACATTACCTAGTTCACCATTAGTAATCAAAAAGTGAGCCTCTACGATGTCGCCTTCGACTAGTCCTCTACCGTGTACATCGTCACCAAAAACAATATCTACTTGGTTACCCAAACCATTTTTTGTGATATATTGCTTACTGCTACTACCCATGTCATAAAAGTGATCTGCAGCGGTCCAAACTTCACCGTTAACTAAAACCTTTACATTACTTTGCTCTATTGCACCAACTGCATCAAGCTCAAACTTTTCTAACTTGTAACCGGCTGCTACATACTTAGCCTTGTCTCTAACACCTTCTATTAAGTCTAGCAAGACAACACCGTCTGCGGTTGATATTGACATATTTTGGCCTTGTCGCATAACGTAGTTTAGGCTGTTGCTTGTGTTTTTAAATACCGCACTGCCACTAATAATGATTTTAGGTCCAGCGACTAATTGCAATTGCGGTTTCATTTTTAGTTCGACTATTCCATGTGCACTTATTGGTCTAACCGCTTGATGTCCTGTCAATGTTGCGAGGCCTCTAATGCTTAGTTCTTTTTGTGCTACTAATATGTTTTGTTCTATTAGACTGTCTTCAACCTGTAACATTACAGTATTAGCCAAGTCTTGTGCAAGGTCAATAGAAAGACCAAAAATGTTCATCTTTGACAATGTTCGTGAAGGCAATAACCTGTTGAGTATTTGAGTCGTTTGAGTTTTTAGATCAAAAATAGACTTTGATGCTGTAGTTAAAAACTTAAATTTGTCTGTAAACTGATTTTGTTGAGTAGGCATGTGTTTTCTTTATTGCTATTTAAAAATGAATCTTGGTTGAGCTAGTAAGTTGTCAGTTTGACCTTTAATCATTACATCTACAACGCCAATGTCCTTAGATGTACCATTAACTATGCTAACTTTGACTGACCAAGTAAAGTCTTGCGCAGTTAGACAGTTTTTAGTTATTTCACCTTTTATTAAAGACTCAATATAGCCTGCGCTAAAGTCTGTCTTCCAAAGCAAAGACTCTATGTTGAAACCAAGGTCTCGCTTACCAAAAATAGTACCTTTTTCTGTACTTAGTAAAATGTCGATTTCTTGCAAAAACAAGTCCAAGGCAGATCGTATTTCAGGGTCAGCAACAAAAAGGGCCTCGTTTGCTGTTCTAATATTAAAGTCGCTCATATTATGTTATTTCTTCCCATCCTTTATTTTTTCGAGCGTATGGTTTACCGTTTGCTGGTGCTTCAGGTACTGCTGCTCTGTTAATAAAAGCGTTAATAGAAAGCATAGACTGTTCTAGTCTTTGCATTTGTTGAGATTGTGTAATCATTTGCATCGACGCTTTTTGGTACTCGTCAGATACTTGCTGTAACCTTTGTAATGCTTGCAAGTATAGGTCCATTGACACTGTAGAAAAATCATTAATTGACACCTCTGACGTCAGTTGATTTGTGCTACTTGAAAACATTAAGTTAAACCTAAACCCAAATGCATTACCTGCCTGGTTTGCGTTAGGTTGGTATTTTTTAAACGTTGGTATTTGAGACAGTGTTGCTGATACTTCAGTAAAGCTATCTAAAAATAACACACCATACAGATTCCTTTTTCTATTTTCTGGGTTTTCTGTGTCAAAAATGTCAACATACAATAGCACAGCATTAAAATCAAAATTGCCTTGTCTCCATTTATTCTCTTTAGCCTCGTCTGATTCAATATCATCCCAGTCTATTTGCAAAAAGTCTTTTTCTGTGTTAACATTATACTTTTTGTCAGCTGTGTCGTAAATGGCACTAGCGTACGTTTTTTCAGAACCTGCTGCATTTGTGTAATTGTCTTCTTGACCAGCAACCCAATTTGGTCCGCTTGATGCTGGTACTTGCCCTAGTGATGCATCAAGACCTTGGTTGTATTTCAGCAACACACCAGTCATTTTTCCTGCATCAGTTGGAATATGACCAAAAACCTCTAAGTATTCTTTACCACTACTTTTAACATGGTTCAACATATTAACGTCACCAACATATTGAATTACTGGCTCATAGTCATTATTGGCAGCATCTCTTTCCTTAAACTTTTCTCGTGTTACAAGAGCAGTGTCGTCATATTCACTATCAACAACTAATTGTATTGACCTGTATCTATCATCAATTGAGTTGTCAACGTCTGATACTTGTTGCATTGATTTCCAAAATGCAGCCTCAGAAAAGTTAGACCACGTGCCATCGGTTCTGTTATCGTCTATGTATGAAGTAAAGTTTTCAGTGTAGTTTTGCAAATATGACTTAACAAAAAATGTGTTTGGATCATCTGCAGAAGATGTATCGTTAGTTGACTCTATTGCAGTTGGATCATGATACAATCTTTGCTTGGCTACGTTTTCCCAATTTGGTAGCTTTAGACAAACAAATTTGCTAAAGTTCATTCTAACGTTACTGTTACCAAACAACAAAATTGAATCGTTAACTGCGCCAGATAATGTGTAAAATGTTGAACCTTCTTGTCTTAAACGCTTAAGCAGTGGTACTGTTGATACTATTTGACTCATTTGAAGTATGTTTTATGTTGTTGCATTGATTGTTATATAAATGTAATTAGCTTGTTGTTTGGGTCTGTAGCCTGATCTGATTGACTTGCTGCAACGTCAACATTGTTGTTAAACTGTATTGACAGCCAAGTAGCAGTTGCTGCTATTATTGGATTAACCCGTTCACCTAAACTGTTGCTAACTGCTACCAGTGTTTTTCTAAAATCAGTAGCTCTGTCTGTATCTGTGTCCGTAATTCTAAATTCGACTAGTGAATTGCTACCTGCAGTTACTCGCCTTAATTGGTAGTCATTAAAGTCGATAGTTTGTTCATCAGCCATACCAGCAAGAATTGTAACTTGCTTTTTATTTGCATCTAACAAGGTATTAAACTGTTCAGCAGTTATACTACCATTTGATGACATTGTTGCTACTCGCGACTTAATCGCCATTATGTATTCTGTCAATTCAGTCATGTTGATATTATGCGTAATTGCAAGTGATGCTGGGTCATCACTAGTTTGTGCAGACTGTAAGCTTAAATCGTAGGTAGGTAATTGTGACATCTAACTTATTTTTAATATGTATCACTTTCTAAAAATATGAAACAAAAAAGAGGCTGCAGTATAAATGCAGCCTCTTTTTTGTTTTCCCTATTATATGTTCCATTCTGATAACTTTGTAAGGTCTACTGATTTCAAAATAAGCATAACCTTTGATACACTAGAGTTTTCAACTGAATCACGAATAAGCAATATTGATTTTTGTAAAGATCGGTTAACTAATGCCACTGACGTGACTAAACGTTTTGCTATTTCTGTTGGCTTCAATACCTCACCTGCCGATGTGCCAATGCCGAAACTTAAAAATAGAACTGACTTATCAAAAGGTTCAAGTTTAGAAAAGAGCATGTTTGATATTTGAGACGCCTGTTTTTCTGATTCGTTATTTTCAGCAGGCTGTACCATTAGATTTTGATCATTTGCAATATCAAAAAATTCAGAAGCTCGGCCTTCATCTTTATATGATTGGTTGCCTGACATAACATAAGTATTTGCTGCTACTTTCCATTTTGTTGGACCATGTGACAGTAAGCTGTTTGTGTTATAACAATGCTCGTTGACATATTTGACGATGTAAGAATGTGCATACGTTGACAATTTAGCAGGTTGTACATTTGTTCTTGATCTATCGATGTAAATGTCTGTAGCAATAATTGCGCCTTGCATGCCTGCACTAATGCAATCATCATATTCTATTTTACTGCCAAACTTAACGGAAATTGATTTTGCTATTTTGACAACCATTGGCATTAGAGTTGCAATAAGGTGATCCCTGTTGACGTCTATTGCCTCAAATTTATCAGTATTGCCAGTATACATACGGTTGCTTTTCGTTTTCCAAGCTTTAGCAGATAATGACTTTAGTCTGTTATCGGGTTTTGAATCTTTTGGTGTTTTTTGTATTTTAGTAAGTTCCTTTAAAAATAATTGAGTGTTTGATGAATATACTACTGACATTTGGTAAGTTGTTATTTGTTGTTATTTTCTAATTTTTCAATAAGGGCTGTTGCTACATCTTTTTGGTCATCTAATAGTAATTCACCTAGCTGTAATGTGTTATCAACATTAAAATCAGGTAATGAAGTTGTCATTTCGTGTATTGTTACAAGTCTTGCCAATATTTTGTTGTCTATTACATTATCAATAATGCCGGTGCCTTCATCTATAATGCAACAATGTTCATCGATAAATGCAAGCACGTGCCATGTTTCGATACCAAGCTGTCTAAATTCTGAAGCAACTGGTTTATACCGTTCTATTGTAACTTTAAACAGATTAATGTTTTGCCACAATATTGCTGCCTTAGTGTGCGTAGACCAAGTAAAGTGCTTATGTACGGCTACTTGAACTGTAAGACCAAATCTTTTGTTCCACATTTTTGCATGATCAAATTCATATTCATCAAACAATTCGTTTAGTTGACGATACCGTTTAAAAGGAGCCCAGTGTCTTGGTGGTGATTTTTCAGATGGATAACCACCATATCGATAGTGTACACTATCAACAAGTATTTTAAAATCAGATGTTGATTTACCAGTAATGTATGCAAAGGCACCACGTAGGTCAGACATTCTAGGATGCAATTCTTGGACTATTTTATGTTGAATATCTGCAGCAGTTTCAACTAGTTCTATAAAGTCTTGAGCATCTTGTGAGAATTCGAAAGCCTGAATGTCTATGTCTGCGTCATCATTAACAACAGGTAATCGCATTGGTTCTTTTGATTGTGGCATGTCTTCATCATAATGTTGAACATGTACTTTTTTCAAAGCGATAATGTATGCAGACTTGTTTAGACCTTTTCTAATTTTAGTCAGCAGTTTCGGGTTGATTAAACCGTGCTTTTTCTTTCTTCTTAGGGTTACTAGATCAACCCATGTTTTAGTCTTAAGTGACAAGTTAGTAAACTTTTCAGAAACCTCTTTGTGAATGTCTATTTTATAGCTATCAGAGCTGTCACAGATTTGACCTTGTAGTTCATCACCAAGTCTAACTAGTTCTTTTACGATTGGAACCCGTTCGGTTTCCGTAATTGAATATGTTTCTTGGACGATTTCCCACTGTTCTTTAAATTGTTGTTGCTTTTTTGTTAATTTTTTACTCATTGTTGTTAAGTATTAGTAGATAAATTAATTTGCTTTACGTGTTTGTTTGTCTATTTCATTATTTATTTCCTTATGTGTTATATAAATATAAAACAATTAACCTTAAGTTTAACAATACTTGCTAATTGTTTCTACTATGTTGTTAACAATTACTTTTCAAGTTTTGACAAAATCCATGCTGCCATAGTTTTGTCATGCCTGTTTATTTCCATGTCAGACCAGTCTTGTTCTTGCATGCCTGAATACAGTTGCTTGCAAACTTCAGTCGGTTGACCTGTTTCGTCAACCATACCAATAGAGTCTATTGAGTCTTGCCACGTAACAGGCTTAATGCTGGTCTTAAGCATATTTTTAACCAATGCATAGTGCTTTTCGTATACGTGCATGCTATCAGCATAGTGTATATAAGAACCTAACTCTAAATCTGGCATGCTTTTTTGTAGTAGTTCCAGCATTTGCAATTGTAAAACAGTGAAGAATGCAATATCGGTTGGTGTGCCTAGTATAAGGTCATTAGATCGCATATGCAAAGAAAAGAACAGTTTGTTTTCTCTAATGTGAAATATGCCATACATTGTACAAGGAAAATCCTTAACGCCTTGCTTGCTGTGAACTGGCTTATTAAAACGTAGTATTGCTTGTCTAGTATCACTATCTGCTAGCAGCGACTGATATGCCCATTGCCATTCACTGAAGCCATGTTCATTTTGCTCCTGAAAAATTAGGTTACCGTATGCACTGTTTGCTTCGCCATTTTCGTCTTGTATTTGATTCCAAAAGCTGGCATATGGTGTGATATCTGCTGTGATCTTGCTACCAGAAAAGTACCAAATCAATTCACTAGCAACATAGGCTAACTGGGTACCTCTAGTGTCGTTTTCATACAGTGCCTTTGCTGGGTCGAGTATTTCAATAACACTTCCGATTGCTTCAAAACAATTGATGCCTCTTGGTCTGGTTTGGAATTCTGGTGAGTCCACTATGTTCGTCAGTGCATCTTGATAACAAGCTGCAAAAGTTTCTTTACGTGTAATAATCATATTCTTGTGTCTAATTTTAGATCGGTAAAACAAATAGAGTCAACAAATTTTGGTCGTATGCCATGCAAAACAGTCCAAGGTCTAAGCATATATTCTGAAAAATAGCCAAACATTCTAGGGACAATTAGTGTTAAGCCAGTCGACTTTTCTACTTCTAGCAGGTGTTGCTCAAACCCAAATAGTAAATCAAATAGCCACGATGAGTATTTGGCAAAAGTATCAGTATCACAAAAAATCATATTGTTGCAAAAGTGATCATGTGATTGATTTATCTCTTTATTAAATACTGTAAATTCATCATATGTCATTGTCTTTTGACAGTATTCGAAAAATTCAATAACCGTTCTAACTGGTACCCAATTAAGGCCGGCCAGAGTCCATAGTGACCACTGATTTGTTTTTTGAAAAGGCTGCAACGTAACCATTTTGTGGCCTGGTGATAGTAATGCAACCATTGCCGCTACGGTCTTGTCTGACGTAACAGCATCCCAAGTGTCTTGATTAAAAGCAACTTGAGGTCTTGACCTTTTACCATATTCAAATTGTTCATACTTACCACCAGTTACTATACTTGGTCCATGAGGATTAAATAGTCTACGGTAATGACAAATGCCAACATAGTCAAGTTTAGACAATTCATTTTGCCAAACTTGATATTGTAAAGTTAATTCTGAATAGAGATTATTTTTGTGTGATATGTTGTGGCCAACTGCATCGCTATGTGGCATGTTAAGATCAAACTCGAGACCACCAACTTGTGATGGTACAATATTGCTTGACTTAGGCTTAAGCGCTTGCAAATGGTATGCACTAAATATTTTAGCTTTCATATGTATAAGAAGTTGTGCTAACGTTAGTAAAAGAAAAGGTACTATTTGAAACTATTTGTTATTTAATATAACAATTTACTAATAACTTGGGCTTGTGAAGCAAAGCTTTTTATTTCTGTTTCATGAAAAACTTTGTCCTCGTCATAAAACATATATAGTTCACCAACAATGGTGTTGTACTGATAAATAGGTAGGATTAATATTTGTTTTTCATCGTCTATGTTAGAACCATATAACATAGTTGACAATAAGTCGCTAGGAATAGTTAGGACTCGGTTTGAGTTTAACTTTACTTGTGAACTTGTTGATTTAATTATTGACTTAAGCGGTAGTGTAGTTTGGTCTAAAGATGACGATGCTTTTTGCTTATATATTTTGCTTGAACCTTTAGGCTGCAAAAGGTAAAATGCGTAGTCGTTTGCTTGCCATTCTTTTGAAAATTGAAGGCATAAACGTTCAAATTGTTCAACATCAGTAATACCAACTTCTAGTACACCAGGTCTCAATAAGATCGTAGACCGTATATCTGATAATTGCATGTTAATTATAATTGTTGATGCTATAACAGCAATCAACGTTATAAGACTTAAGTACTGGTGGCGTAAATTCATAATGCCATATTGTTAATTGTTAAACTTTTAAAATAGTATGTACTAAACATTAATGTGGTATATGTATATATTTTCTGTAAATCGATACTTGCTAATTAGCTTATAACGTTGTATGCAAAATATTGGCTTTCTTGCTTTAGCTTTTCGTAGTTTTGATTCCGGTCGACTCTATAGTACCACCAAACTTCACCAATAATTTGACCTGATACAACATCTCTTATAGGAAAAATTAAAATCTTAGACAGTTGCTGGCTAACTACTATAGATGACTCTTTGTGACCAGACGTGCCAGTAATTATTGTCATATTAGACACCCGTAACTCTTCCAAAATTCTAGAACTAGAAGAAAGACTTAACGTTTGTAATGATGTGTTATGTGTATATGTGTCATCAGCTGAAAAAATAAGTTGCTCCTTATATGATTTATTTTTTGATGCTGGCTGATACAAGTATACATTGACTGATGTGGCATGCTCTTGTATTCTTAAATTATAACATCTGTCTTGCGCCATTGCTAGGTCACTAATCGTTGACAGTCGAGGTTGCATAGAAGTCAGTACTATTTTTATTTCATTTTGGTAGACGTAAATTATAACTAATGGGTAAATAATAGCAGCATAAAGGAATAATCGTTTGGCAGAAGTGCCATTAAAAGTCTGCAATATTGTTATTGCAGACTTAAAAATAGATTTAATGGAAGATGTCATATGATCAAAAAGTATGATCTTTTATTATACAAATGTAGAATAATAAAAAAGATCTTTAGGTTAAGGGTTTTTTTTGTTAGTTGCTATTCGTTGTCTTGCGGTTTTTCTGCATTTAAACCTAACCTCTTTCTAGCAAATATAGTAACGATATCAGAAGTTTTCTGTAAAATTTCTTTTATTTCCCTAAGTATGTCAAGTGCAAAGTAACCAGAAATAGCAGACGCTGCAAACAAAATATCACGATCAAATGCTGTGAAATTTTTAGTAACGATACCTACAATAACAGCAACAAAAGTTGCCTGTACTAAATGCCGTATAAATTTCATAAATGAAAACGGAATTTTAGCAATTGTGTATGCCGTCGTGCTAGTAATACCAGCATAAAAGAATATATCGTATTGAGACCAAAAGTTTAAGAGCGTAAAAGTCATGTTATGTATTTAGATTATTTATTCTAAACGTTGACTGTTCCACTTTAACTTTATTGCTGTTAGCTCATCAGCACTAAGTATTTGACTACCACTTAAAAGCTTTTCGGGTGACTTAATTTTTTGAATAAAGTCATTTGCGTCTTTAGCCCATTGCACATGATACTGAGTTAAGTCCGTAACAGTTGTTACATTTTTTGCCTTTACGTCATAGCAAATCCACATGTCTTCTTTTTTAATTGCAATCTTTATACCTACACGCAACAACGCATGTATTGTTTGCCTTCTAGTTTTAGTATTCCATTTTTTACTTTGCAGTCTTCGAAGTACAATAAGATGCTTCATGTTTTATTTTTTTAACAAAAAAAAATCACAATCTATAGTAGATTGTGATTTTCATATGATTCTATTTAGTCTTTATTTTTGACTTTTTTCTTAGGTTCTTCTTTTCGCATAAGCAATGATTCGCTGATAGTAGAAATTTCGGCAACCTTTAGCTCGCTGCAAGCATCGTACAATTCATTTTCGGTTAAAAAGTTTTTGTTTTTTATATCAACGTTTAAGTTGTATAGCTCATTAACCTTAGCTGTTATTACTTTTGCGTCCTTGTGATCAGACCAAACGTAATTGCCACCTTGTTCAGGGTTAGGCTTAATGCCATAAGAGTCAAAAAGTTTTTCTTGCATTGCTGCATGAGTTTCACTTTCTTTTTTTAATTCTTTGTCTAATTCTATTATTAGACGTATTGAACTAACAGAAATTCCTTTGACTGGTAAGTTACCAAGTACTGACGACAATTGTCTAATTTCATTTATTTTCATAAGTTGTTTACTTTTAACATTTTTATTTAGATATAAATTAAACACTAAGTGTTTTAATTATGCTTGCACATGCCGTGTTCTATTCTATTTCATACCAACACCAAGTATCCGCCTCTTCATCGAACCATCTTTGTAACCTTACTTTTTCGTTAGCCCCAACAACATTTCCAGTAGACCCATTTAAAAACCTAATTTCTTCATCACCAGAAATAGTACCCGTTGCTAGACTTAATGTTTCTAAGTTTATTTTTTCTGCAGTAGAACGGTTAACTATACTAATTATATCACCACGAACCCAATCAAAAGTAACGAAATTTATGTTAAGGTCTATAGTGGCATCTTTGTCTAGTATTATTGTGTGGTCACCGGCAAAAATTGAATTTGTGTCAACCAACAGACCAGCATTACCTTCAGCAAAAACATTAATTTGTCTTCTATCACCTTTGTCGTGTTGTTGAACTTTGAATTCACTTGTAAGAACATATGAGTTTATTGCTACATGACCACCACCAGCTAGTAAAAATGAAGCGTCGGTTTGACCAGATTTTCTTATGGTCTGAGCTACTATTGCGCCTGTTGCAGTGACAGTTCCAACAGTATCAATATGCATACGTATTGTATTATCAGTCTTAGCAACCCAAAGACCACCTTGAATACCAGTTTCAACGCTTGCAGTAGTGTCTTTGTGCCTAATAAGCGCACCACCTTTGTTTGTTTCAAACATAGCAACTTGAAATGTACCATCGTTGCGAGCAACATGTAAATTATAAATAGGTTCTAAGATGTCACCAATACCAACTTTACTGTTTTTTATAATTAAGTCGGTCTTTTCAATGCTATTAAAATCGGTTGTCGTATTTGATTTAAAAGCAATAACCTTAGACGACGTTATTAAACCAGCACCACCAGTTGCTATGTTGTCGGTTGCTTGAATGCCCATTCTAAGACCGTAACCGATGCCGTTACGAAGCTGCAAATACTTAGTATTAAATGACTCGTCACCAATAAGCCCAATCATACCTTCTGATTTAGTAAAAAAAGCAGAACCTGATATGTTTACATTACCTGTGCCTGTTATGTCATTGCTGTTCATCAACAAGTTACCACCTAATTGTGGGCTAGTGTCTTCTACTACATTTTGTAAAAAATCGTTTGTGTCTAGATTACCTGAATGCCATAACTTTTTCCAATCATTACTAAAACCTAAATTATTAGCTGTTCTAAACCAGAAATCTTTAGTTGCTGCACTGCTACTATTATTATTAACATCAACAGCTAGTTGTGTTGATAGACCTTTACTACCATTTGAGTTAGAACCTAAACTAAAAACAGAGCCATGACTCATTCCAGATGGACCATTTGCCCAATGCCCAACGTCATCATAATTATAAATAACCCCATTTGGTACATCGTCTAAATCGACTGCAATGTTTTGATGAGTAGTTAATAATTTTGATGTTGTATTTGCATTACCAGTTAAGTTACCAGTCACGTTACCAATAAAGCTTGTTGCTTTTACGTTTCCAACCACTTCAATTTTTTCCGTTGCCACTGTAATTCCTAACCCAATATTCCCACTTGGGGATATAGTCATGTTATTAGTGCTTGCGTGTGATAAATTAAATCCTATATAAGCGTAACTGTAAACTGTTCCGTTTCCAAATATTCCAATATTAAAAGGGTCATCTAAAGAAATGTTGTTAATTCCTTGAACAACATTTCTAGCATAACCACCAGACGGAAAAGATATAATTTTTCTAAACCCATTATTTCCTGATGAATTACTGGCAATATCCAAAATACCTGTAAAAGAAGTGTTTGCAGATACTGTTTGTCCCGCACCTGATTTTTGTACTGAATTATCTGCTAAAACACCTTGCGCTTCTGTTGCAAATTCTCCCGAATCCTTGTGTTGTAGCCAAGGGGTGAAATTTACACCTTGTCCTTTTCTCGTGAACGTTTGACCAGAACTATCAACTAAAAATTGCGATTGATACGTTACACCACCATTTACAGTAATTAAACACCTACCATTAATTGCGCCTACTGGTAAATTAGTAAGCCCACTAGAAGGTGTTAAGTAAAAACCTGATGCTGTATAATTATCTAAATTTGTTTCTGTACTTACCTTTTGTTCTCCTAAACCAAAATTTCTAAAATCGTAAAAATCAGGTAATTGGTCACCTAATGTGTTTGCATTACTAGCTGTCCCAGTTAATGTACCGATAAAGTTTATTGCTTTTACATTACCAGTGACGTCTAATGCTTCTGTCGGGTTTGTATTTTTTATTCCTACGTTTGCACCAGAAGACCCTAAAACTATTTTGCTATTATCATTCCAAACATCTATGGCTCTATTTACTGTTGAACCACCTTTAGAAAACCAAGAACTA
>Ga0307983_1000305_pt1 | contig 25821 bp, 52 predicted proteins | sample OrgLakmetagen991_FD_201845 | JGI IMG/M metagenome (GOLD analysis project Ga0307983, IMG submission 201845) | Saline water microbial communities from Organic Lake, Antarctica - #991 | ecosystem: Environmental > Aquatic > Non-marine Saline and Alkaline > Saline | place: Antarctica: Organic Lake...
GGCGGGGTTTCATGAATGGAACAACGCGACTTTTTTCATTAGTCTTTACGTACTTATTTTCCATCATTTCAGGGGAACTAAAGTTTTTAGCTTCTCTGCGAATTCTTTTTGCTTGTTTACCGTTCATAATTTATCTCTTTTTATTTTTATTGTTATCAGAGTAGACTACCAACTTTTACACTGGTAGTCAATCATACTAAGCTACTTCGTTTTCAGATTTTCCTCGAACCCAAATGTTCTTTTCATTAAACTTCGGGATGAATCCAGACGACTTAGCAAAGTCTACACGTTTAGCGTATAGGGCTTCTTTTGTTTTTTCTCGAGTGTTTGTAGTCATTGCTGAATTATGACTTCGTTCAGCATCAAAGCAAAAACGATATTCATCTTTAATGTATTTTTCCTTTTCATTTACCGTAGCAAACAGTAGATATACTGCATTACCTTTTGGCCCGTTTGGAAAAATTCTCACACGTGGTACATTATCATACTGGTTCATTTCATAACCTTCTTCTGTTTTTTGTCGGAAAGGGGTTGGATGTTCTTCATATTGTATAGATTTGATTCACTGTATGCACCAGTGGCATGGGCATCAGGGATAGGTTCACAACTTACTGACATAGCAAAGAAAACAGCCATTAAAAGTATAAAACCCACCCACCTGTTATTGAATAATTCTCTAAGCATTTCATTTCACCTGTTCATAACTTAAATAATTTGGCAACCCGTGAGGGATTCGAACCCCCAATCGTGGGAATAGAAATCCCATGCCTTAATCCAATTTGGCCAACGGGTCATAATTTTAATAATCGAATTCATCGTCATCATATTCATCAACTGGGTCAACATCGTCACCTAGTTGATTATTAATAAGATGTTTCAGATTCTGTTTTTCGCTTTTTCGTTTTGTTTTGTTTTCTTTTAAGTTGCGTTTTTTGTCATCAGCGTAACGTTCGTGATTGTACTCATTAAACGATTTCATCTTACTTTCCAGTTATTGTTCTAACAATGTAGATTGTAGGTTATCACTAGTGAATATTAATTGTCAATATTTTTTGAATTGAATTTAACGACTTCTGCTTTCAAACTCTCAATATCTTTATTGATACTGTGTTGCATAGTAACTTTAACAATCAAGCCTGTACTTGCAATACCGAAACCTAGACCGATTAACCATCCAGTCAGTAATACCAATCCCACGGAAAATACCAGTAAACCAATCCCAAATAAGGTTAATGTTACCTCACTCACTTCATCAAGATACTTATTCATTCAACTCACTCTCACTCAGTTCAATTTCATCCCACGATTTGTTTGCAGTTACACTACAGCCAAATTTACCAAAATATCCCTTTGGTTCAGCAATATTACGTGCTTCCACATCCTCTTTAAAGATGAATGGTCTACCGTTTACACGGGTTTGGAATTCACCACCTTTACCGAAGATAGCATTCTTAAGTTTGATTTTCTTACCGTAACCGGGATAACCATCAGGGCATTTGTTAGTACCAATCAGGAATGCTTCAACACCACCCTTTGGTGAATAAAGAATTGAATCCTGTTCAAACGATTCACCAAGTGAACGTAAATCTTTTTCAAGTGAGCCTTTATCTTTCAAGTCCACAACCAAGAAAACTTGTTCACCAACTTCTTTTGCATTCGGGGTATTATAGTTTTCAATATACGAACCTTTAACTACAGTGATACCATAACCCTTCGCTTGAAGTTTAGCCTTCAGAGATTTATTGCGCTGAAGGTTTTCACGCTTGGTATATTCCTGACCTTCGTTGCAATCCCGTGCATCACGGAATGCAGTGATAATACCAATATCATGTGATTGTGAATGACGATACACACGTGATAGTGAAGATTCATTAAGTGTTTGTTTAAAACTTTTCATTACTTTCCTTTCCTTTTAAATAAAAGTATTTATATAAGATAGTTACCAACTCTTGCGCTCAATCCACGCTGGTGTAACTCACTGGCAACTCTAGCCATATATGCTTCTGCTTTTTTACGGGCCGGTTTCTCTAACCGCCAATTTCCTTCAGCCGCATTGTAGTGACTCACCATTTCACGAGCATAATCATATGCATCTAAAACTTGGGTATTTGATGCCGAATCAAGTTCACTTATTTCAAGTTTCAATGGCATGTATCTTTCCTTTATTATTAATTAAATTGAGTAAGTCACATTGCATATGAGTTCATGACTGTTTTCCAATATCATTTGCTTCATTGAACCGCGCAATCACCTCTAAACCTATAAGTTGTGATACCAAGGTACGAATCAAATCTGCATTATCCGCACCATCAACAACAATCTTAATTGCATCCAATATTTCATCACCAGTTGAGATACCAATAGAATTGGGTAATAGTCCATCGACCTTATCGGTCAATACCTTAACGCCTTCATTAAAATCCAATGTCATACGTCACCTGTTTATTTATTCAATATAAGTATTATACCAGAATGGTTCGTAAATGCAAGTTATTTACTTAAACATTTACAAATTCGTGGGTCATTTCACGGATTATGTTGTTTAATCTGCGCGAATCGGCCATTGCGTGAGCTTTCACCTCAACTTCATTCTCAATAAAAGCCCACATATTAAGAGCCTCTATTGCCTCTGAGAAGCTATTATAATCCTTAGCTATATCAGTGGCCTGTAGGTGCATTAATATGCCGTTACGGGCTATTGTGCGGTCTGTATCGGTTGCTATTATCTGGTCAGCAGCCATATCATACACTCGCTCTAATTGCAACTGTTTTTAATGCATCATTCTGCATCTTTCGTGTTGTGTGTCGAACAACGCGGGCCATTAACATACACCCTTCGTTGTGTGGTGCAGCAAAGATAGCATGTGCAATCTCATGAAAAACAACATGACGAATATCTAAATCACGTTTTGCCTTCTCAATGGTTGCAGCAGGTATCCAAATGATACAGTCACCCATCTTAGCTTCACCTAACCTACCTTCACGGTCACAATCAGTGATACGAATATCAACACGTTTAAATGCTTCACCTAACACTTCACGGGCTTCATATACAAACCCCATCACTTTTCTGCGTAAAGCATACGTTTCATCGTTCATTTCACGGTTCGTGTGACGTGGTGCTTTAAAACTTTTACGTCTAGCCATCGGTATAACTCCTATAAATTCATTCAATATAAGTATTATACCCTATTCACCAGTAAATGCAAGTTATTTACGAAAATAATTATGGATTCATGTTGAACCCCTATCTTACCAATTATGAGTTGGCAGCATTAACCAGTTATGCTACTGGCCCGAAAACATAATATACCACACATATATACATATACAACAGATTGTGGGAATTAATTATGTGGTTATATGAAGGTAAAGAATTTACAAGTGAAATGATTGGTGATAATTATGCATTCGTTTATTTAATTACTAATAATATAAATGGTAAAAAATATATCGGTAAAAAAGTTTTCAAGTCAAAACGAACACTTAAACCGTTAAAAGGAATGAAGCGTAAACGCATTGTTATCAAGGAATCTGACTGGCAAAATTATTGGTCAAGTTCAAAAATTGTTGCAGAAGAAATTAAGAAACATGGCAAGGAAAACTTTACCCGTGAAATAATTTCATTACATCCTGATAAACGGGAGGCAAACTATGCCGAACTCTGTGAGCAAATCGTGCGTAATGTTTTAGAATCCCGTGATGAATATGGTGAACGTTTGTATTATAACGAAAACATTGACCGCGTATATTATCCATCAAAGAATTATGGTGAACAACGAATCATTGAACATGAACTTAGGATTCAAAATCATAAAGTTCTTTAACTTCCCATCCAACAACTGATATAACCTGTACTGCCAATCCACGTTGCAGTGCTTGGTTTATCATATCACGTGTACCAGTTGATTTAGTATCCCAAATTGCAAGTAGTGCATCACCATCGTTCGCCATTTGCGAATTGCGAATACTCCCCGCAATCTTACTATATGGTTTCCCATCTTTACGAAATCCAATAAAGTGTTCATCCAGATTATCAACATCATCCCAATCAGCAGGGTATTCGTGTTGTGGAACTTTTAGCATCGTAGCATAGAGTTTAGCCATCAGGTCTACACCGTTAGCACCACCTTGAATGATACAATCAAAATCAAACTTACATAAATCCAACGCTTCAAGAAATCTATCAGGGTCAGTTATAGAGCGTGACCCCGCAACAATTAATTTCACTTAACAGGCCCAATGATAATTTCACGTTGACTATCTAATGTAATTTGTTTGTTTTTATCTTCGCCGCACATTTCTATATACCCTTCAACCAACCCAACAAACAATCCGATAACAACGGGTAGAGCCTTTTCAATATCTTGATTTACATATTCTATAATATAATCTGAAACTTGTTCACTCGTAATCACTTCACTCATAATATATTCAACCTTTTACCATTTCTGTATTGGACAATGTGATATTGGTACTAAAACTTTAGCCTCAAGAAAACACCCACACTTTTCACATTGCTTGCGTAATGTATCTTTATTTTTAATAAAAGGGCATTCCATACAGATTGCCATACGTTCCTTACCTTTCTCACTTATACTCATTTTATCTCAACCGCCCAATTAACTACACACCAATCATATATACAATTCTGTTCTGTGATTAATGGTGACAATCCACCATGCTCAATCATACGACCAGCCCAATATTCCCAATACTCAAGAATTATCCCTTCTTCAGTGTATTCACACTCACCTTCAGTATCAATCATTAAATATCGTTTACTCATCTATAAACCTTAGATTTTCCCAACTACCGATAATACGTGATTGACGTATAGTAACCATTTCCAACCAACGATATTCATTTCTTACGTTAATTGGAAGTAGCGCAAATTTTCTAATTGTGCGCTCTGTACCATATAGTTCATTAACCCAACGCATTATACATCTTCGAATTTAATATTAAACACATCCAGTAAGGTGTGAATTCCATCTGACCACCCAAGGTATCCATCAAATCGAATAACAACTTCACCGTCATCTTCTTCTTCATCGAAGTCATCAAAGGTTACAAACGTATCGTCATTATCAAGATTAACTGTTATATTTAAATCTTGATTACCTTTTACCCATTCCCACTTCTCGGTATCGTCACGTTCAGTAACCTGATTAGCCAATTGTCTATAATTAATACTCATTTCTTCTTAATACCTTTTAATATTCTAGTTTATCCACATTTACTTGAACCACATTGGTTACACTTAAAACACCCTTCAGAGTATACAACTTGGTCACTTCCACATTCCTCACACTTTTCACCATCAACTTTTTCACCATCTTTGATGTAAGTTTGTAAGAACTTTTTAATCTGGAAAATAAATGAACCAACATATACATCTTCAATTCTATCTAACACACGAACAATGTTTTTAATTAAAACACCATGACGTAACAGGAATGAAATAATGCGAGTGATTTTACTTGCGTTATCGTCACCATTAATCTTTTTCATTACTTCATCAATATGTTCCTGTTTAATACCTTTATCCTGAACCAAATCCATTAATAGTTCGATAGCATTATTTGTAACAATAGAAGTTTCACGTGAATTTGTTTTAACAAATAATGCGAATGGTCTATTATCAGTTTCATTGTATACGATTGTTAAGTACCACTTCTTACCTTCAGCACGAATTGTTTTCATAACAGCCGGTGCTGAATCTGGCATCTTAACATCATCAATAATAATTTCTTCTTCGGTATCAACATCCTCTTTAGCAGAAAGAACCGAAGTCATAGTGCCTGAACGGTATGTTGTAACACCTTTAATCCATCCAGATTTATATGAGTTAAGGTAAATATCCTTGAAATCCTCATAGGGATAATCATGTGGGATGTTGACTGTTTTACTGATAGCAGAATCAATCCAACGAGCAAAACCTTTCAGGTCATTCACGTGGTCATCAGCCGTTAAATCTTCAGTAGTAACCGCCCAATCAGCATCAGGATTCCATTCACCACGAGCCTTCAGCCATCGAACCGCATAATCTTCACATAGAACTTCTTTAGTCAGGCCACGGTTTTTATCAATCTTATACACGATTCCGGTAGTTTCGTCAACCCCTTTAAGGATTTCTTCATCACCTTCTCTATCAAACTTGAACATATCTGTTTCAAACCATTGACCTTCATACCATTTTGGTGTTAGGTCTACTAAATGGTCAGGCACAATACCTTGAATAACTGTACGAATATATTCAGGCATAAAGATTGGTTCATTACCACCTGATAAGATGTTAGCGAAGATTGAAGTATTGCCTGTTGGTTGAATACTTAAACATGAGCTATTTCGAATACCAGTTGTTGTCAGTTTTTCCATATATGATTTTGGTAAATCAAGTGACTGCACAAATGGGCCTTTAACGTGTTCTTCAGGCTTACAGTATTTGAACATACCCTTTTCAACTGCTAAATCAATACTTGCCTTGTATGTTTCTTGTGCCAGCGTTTTCATGATTTCATCACGTAATTCATTAGCCGCATCAGAACCAAATCGAATCTTCATCATAAATAACAGTGAACCCCAACCAAGAATACCAACACCAATTCTACGTTTGTTCCTCATTGAATCTTCGTATTCGGGTAATGGAGCGTTTGATACATCATTAATATTATCAAGGAAGCGTACAACAGTTGGAATTATATCTTTAAACGCCTTGTAATCGAATGTAACAACACCATCTTTCTCTTTGATATATGCAGCTAGGTTAACTGAACCTAAATCACACACACCAGCAGGGGGAAGCGTTTGTTCTCCACATGGATTCGTACCCACAATTTTATCAACATAATTCGTAGGATAAAAATAATTTGCTCTATCTAAGAATAATACACCCGGTTCCGCACGATTATAAGTAGAATCCATAACCAGATTCCAAATCTTTAATGCAGAAACGGTTTCAAATACATCAACAGGGTATTCTTTTGAAACCCATAAAGCTAAATCACCATCCCATTCAGCTTTATATTTTTCGTGTGTAGTATCAGGGAAACGAAGTTGCCATTGGTCAACTAAATCAATTTCATCTTGTGTTGCACCTTCATTCACCATCTGTTCAATCTTGATAATCTTTTCCATGAAGTCATCAGTCATGTTTACAGATACATTGAACTTAGAAAGTCTACCAGCGGATTGTTTAGCGGTAATAAATTCAACTATATCTGGGTGAGTTACATCAATTACACCCATCATTGCACCTTTACGAATCTTACCCTTTGCTTTCTTGTTGGTAGATTTTTTACCAGAACCAGATGTAATAATATCACTTGAACGGTCAAACAATTCCATATACTTAACAGCACCCGGTGATTCAACACCGATACCATGTATAAAAGAACCACGTGGGCGAATGTATGAAAAGTTCTCACCCCAACCACCTTCAGATTTTAGTGTTTGTGATTGGTTTCGTAGATTGGTCATGATGTTCTCTAGTGAATCAATATCATGTGTAGCACGTGGTGCAAGGAAGCAATTCATTAGTGTAGTGCCACCCCAATCAGCACCAGCGTTAGAGTAGATACGTCCACCAGCAGTTACTTTAAAGCCGGTTAACATATCATAGAATTTTTGTTGCCATTCATCACGTAATGATTGATTTTTTTCTGCTTGAGCAACACCACGTGCTACACGCATCATTGTATCGTCAACATTATTATCAGTTGAATCTTTATAGGTACTTCTCCAAACTTCTTCGGAAAATTCATCTTCAAAAATGGTATCGGTCATTTATAATCCTCATCAATATTTTTATTTTTGGGTTTAACACCATTACAGTGCTATCCTCTTTTTTATTATTATCTACCTTCTCAGGCATTCGTTCTTTTAGTTTCCATGCATTCCATAGATTAATTGGTGGAAACGTCATATCAGGCCAATCTAGTTTACTCATATCTTTTTATATTTTGCCAATTCCATCTTAGCTTTCAACCCTCTAAATGTTCTGCTTTCTATATATGCATCAAGTTCATCAGGTGTAAACTCTTTTAAGATTAAATCATTTATATCATCGCCTGAGTTGATTTCGTTACCCCAAACACAAACACCAAACCCTTTATTAATCACGGTTTCCATGCGTCTAATTATTTCATGTGAACGTGGTTCATTGTCAAATATAAAAGCAGTTTTATCTTTATTGAATAATGAAAAATCAATATCAGCACCAGCCATAGCAGCACAGTTCTTTAAAAACAGTGAATCAATTGGCCCTTCAACTACCTTGACTGTTTTACTCTCATCAATAGTGTTCATACCAAATACTTTAGATATATCTGGTACAAGTTCGAGTGTTACATATCTCTGTGATTTTGGAACGTGTTGAGCATCACCAATAGCTCTACCCTGAATGTGTGTGACTATACCATCTTTATTAATAAACGGTAATATCAATCTAGGAATATCATCAAATTTAGTTTCCTCATAATCAGGAATTAATTTACTGAACACATTCATTGATGCAGCAAAGTACAAATTACTGAATTGATTTGTGGGGATACCACGACCTTCAGCATACATCCATGCAACATGACCCTCACCTAATTGTTTGAGTGACTTTAGATGTTTTAATACTTCAGGAACTTCTTTTGCTTCAGGCTTTGAGTAATTAAAGTTTAACTCATTAACCTTTTTCTCTTTAGTGTGATGTACTGATTCCTTAAACACTTCCATTTTATATTCCTTATAAAAGTCTGCATCAAACCACTTAAGGAATTTATCAAATGTTCGGTGCTCAGGTGCGCCACAATTCTTACAGTCGTAAAACATCTTACCTTTACGGGTATAAAAGTATCCACGTGCTTTTGTTTTACTTTTTTGGGAGTCACCACAGATAGGGCAACGGCAGTTATATACACCTCTTTTTTTAGGCTTAAATAACTGTAAGCGACCTGAAATCATTTTCAGGTACTTCTCGGAAATCCAATTCATAATGTAACCCTGTTATAATTATTTTTCTACGGGTTTATAATATTCTTTATAATCCTGAATTATATCTCTATGTAGAATGATTGTGTTTTCACAACTCTTATTATTAAGAATCCAATTGTCAAAGGATTCTTTATCCATCCAGATACCTACGTTTTCTTGTATCTGATATACTTTAACAGGCACATCTTTTAGTGTCAATGGTTTAGGATAGGGAATATCAAGGTAAGGCTTTGTGTAACATACCTTTTCACGATTACAACGCTCACAGGCCCAATCAGTGATGTTTTCGCTGATTGTTGAACAACCTGACAACATGAATACCACCATCATTGATAGAATTATTTTACGCATGTTGCACCTGCATTACCTGTAGCTGATTCTATACATCCATATGAATTCTGAATGATTAAGTTTATATCCTCATCATATTGCTCTTTAACTTCAGCGGGTGCATCTTTAAATTTCTCGAAATCTATACCACCTAAAATATCCTTAACTCGGTTATATTCCAGTTCAAGGTCAGCCCGTTTCTGTTCGTTGTTTTTAATAATAAGCAACTGTTTATTGTAATCGTTACGAACTTTCTTTTCCTTTTCGATTAATTCATTATGGGTATCTGATAAAGTGTTGTACTTATTAATCAATTCGTAGTGGGTATCAACCGCCCACCAACCAGCAGCTACAATAGCGCCAGCTACAATAACACCAAGTACATACTTATTTGTGAATGCTTTCTTTAGGAATGGCCCAACACCAGTAACCATAGAAATTATTGTGGGGATAGAAAATACCATGTTACACCTTAGTGTTAATTATGATTTGTAGTTCGTCATCCACTTCTACGTCATGTGTTAAATCACTATCTACCCATGCGTTTAAAAACATTAAGAATGTTTTAATATATGAATGAAATTCACTTTCCAATCTATAAAATAAAATAAAATTAGCGGTTTCGATTCCGAATACATTAATTAAAATAATAATGTTATTCAGAACTAACCGCTCATTAATATTGCCTGTAGATTTATATCTACGAAACATTTTCTTTAGGATAATAATTTTATTTAAATCATTATCGAATTCTTCACGATTAAAGTGTGGAGTACGATAATTATTCAAACAAAACTTTATAAATTCATCATCTGCTTTCAACTGTAATAACCTTACCTGAAGTTTTGAAGCCTTTCTTACGCATAATAGTTTTCGTAATCAAATCAACTTCTTTATTAGCTCTATCCCATTTCAATACTATAGGTATATTTATATCAGTTGAAATAGACTTAATTAGTTCTTCAATCTGTTTCTCACCAGATGTTTTAGACATTTTCTTACCATACTTCTTAAAAGCATCCTTGAAAATCTTGGCCAGTTCAGAAAGGGTTATTTGTGTTTTGTTACGTGCATCATTAAGCCTGTCAAAGAAATGTTTAGTAAAAACAACATCAATGTTGAATTTACCAAACAGCTTATCAAGTGCTTTCTCAAGAATGTTTAATTGTGTTTTACTGATAGGTTCAGCAATAGCAGCTTCAATAAGATATTCTTTAAATGATAACATTAGTCAGTTTTCTTTGCAGCAGCTTTTTTCTTCTTAGATGCACGTTTCTTTGGTGCAGCCTTTTTAGGGGTTTCCTTAACTTCTTCAACAACTGGTTCTTCATTAGCCGACTCTACAGGGGTTTCAGTGTCAGCTTCTTCAGAAGGCTCTACATCAGGCTCTACAGAGATTTCAGTGTCAGGATTATCAGCTTCACCAGAATCACTTGTATCTTCATTCGCTTTTTGTGTTGTGCCTTTTACATCAACATCTTTAGCATCAACTAAACCTTTCAGTGAAACCAGAAGTTCACCAGAATCAGGGTCAACCCAACCTCGTTTAGTTGGAATTGCATTTGGACACCAGTTGGGTGCAGTTTTTAAATCTCTAGGCATTTTTATTTCCTCTTAATAAATCATGTAATTTCTGTAATGTGGTATCTACATCGGTGTGGTGGATACCAATACCACCTTGTGATTCCCATTCTTTAATATTTTTGATATAATCGTCAACTAAGATATTTGGAATATCGTTTTCATCACACCATGCGAAATCAACTTTCTGACTACGTGGTACAATATGTATGTGTTCTTCAAGTAAATGAGTGTGATGTGTTGCCCATCTACGTTTCTGTTCTATACAAGAATCCCTGTTTAATCTAATTGGTGCGGATAGAATAAATGTTTTTTCTACTGGATAATTTTCTTGCATATATTCAAGCAATACATCAGCGCCAGAATCCTTAGATAAGTTAAACCAGAAATCATCAACTTCTAGTGTTGGACTCCATACTTCATGAGATAGAGAACCATATTTCTTATCCGCTTCAATTAGTGATATACCAGTTAGTTCTTCATAGCCACCCCAAAGGTCAACCAGTACACCATCCATATCCAAATAAACTTTCATAATATAAACCTTCTTTTTAAATTTTAGTATGCAGAGTGAAACGAATCATAATCCGTTGAGGATAGTTTTCGTTTAGCATATTTCATTAATTCTTTATAATACATATCACGTAGCTTTCCAAGTTCACTATTCAGAGAACCTTCAGCTTTCTGAATATCAGCGATAGCATTAAATATTGTTTCCAACTTCTTATGTTTGAGAACTTTTGCACCAGAAATCAACGCACCAATGTGGTCATTTCTATCTGTCATCTTTGCAATGCGGTCTACTTCTCGACTGATATTAACCGCTTCATTTAGTTCTGGTTTTTCATCATCCGCTTTCCAGTTCTTATCAATGTAGTTGTAAAATTCCTTTTCTTTATCACCTGATAACTCATCTGGTTCTTCAACACCAAACTTCTTCAATGCTTTCTTAAAGAATGCCTGATATGCAGTTTCTTCATTAATTGCTTCGTCTATTTTTGCAACATTACCATCAAGCATCCAGAGAACCATTTCTTTAATGGTAATCTTTTCTTTCTTACCTGAGAATAATGCAGCTAGAAAACGGTTAACCAGTTTAGGGTCATTGAAGTATTTGCTGATAATCTGTTTAGCAACTTTTTCATCTTTATTTTTAACTGCTTTATTAAGCATTGTAATCATGCTTTCGGATATTTGTAATTTGTAGTTATCCATCTGGTTTCCTATAGAATGTTATTTGTTTCTTTTATTTCCAACCGCATCACCATAAGCTAATGTCATTGGTAGTAATGTTTTAATTGGTAAATCAATCATTACCGTTTGTACTTTCATTTTCGGGTCGATTAACATAGCACCCAAGTATCTATGATGACCGTCAATAATATAGTTATCCGAACTAACGATAAAGAAGGTTTTATTCTGGAAGAATGATGCAGAACCTTTTGCGCCATTTTCAGCAATCGGGTTAATCGACTTATCGTAATAAATCTGTTTTTGAATTGGCTTTAATTTACCAACTTCAACTTTCGGATTAGTAATCTTAATCACGTCATCTTTAGCGTCACCGTCATGTACCTTTAATCCATTCTCTAAGAACTTCTTAGCAGAATCACCACTCAACCCTTCAGGGAATGGGTTTCTTTTAGAGTTATCATTTGCGAAAGGTGGGCTTAAATCAATATAACCTTTCTCTAAACGCTTCTGAAACTGCTTAACATCCTTAGCATCAATTACAGGCATATCCTTACGTTGAGTTTTACCAGAACCAGCTTGACGTTGAGCAAATACATAATTCTTATCGAAGTTAGGAATTTCTGAATCCAGTGAGGATTTAGTAAAAATTGATTCAGCATATGAACGTGCTTTTTCAACAGGGGTTTTGATTAATTCTAATTTACCCGCTTGTTGACCCGCTTCAACGATAAACAGTTCACTAAAGGTTCTACGTTGACGTATCTGACGTTTCTTACCACCTGAGAAACAACTATTACACATCCACTCAGGTTGGCCTTTATGTTCGATTTTCTTATAGTGCATTCCACCACATTCAGGGCATGGGGATGTGCGCTTAACAACCTGACCTAATGAAGCATCACCAAGTTCAGCCGCTTCCATTACCTTGCGTTTGACCATAGATGTTTTGGAGCATTCTTCACACTCACAGTCATCCTCTTTACATTTCTTCTTACCTAAGATTTGTTTCTTAGTATCGCCGCTATCAACACCACCCGCTACATTGGTGGGGGTTTCTTCCAGTAGATTAGCATAAAGTTTTTTAAAGGTTAATGGCATATTATTTTCCTAATTTCTTATCAAATTTTTCTAAATCTTTGGCTTGTATATATCCACTTGATTCCATTGGAATCTCTTTACTAACTCGCTTCATGTTTGTTTCATCGACTAATCCCTTATCGTATAAAATACGTAAAGCCGTCGATAAATTGTATCCTGTTTGTGCCATGTTTGTTATCCTATCTGTTTTAAAAATATTATGCGTAGCGAGTTTCTTTATCCATTACTTTTAGCATTTCTCTAGGGTCAATACCGTAGGTTTCAGCCGCTTTAACCAATGCAGTGTGTACACTAATCTTTCGTGTTGCATCTTTGAGAATTTTGTGTTGTAATTTCAATACAGCGATATACTTATCTTTATGTAAACTACGCTTGAGGAAATGCAATACCTTTTTAGGCAACATTTCCTTAGTCATATCGCGTATGATATTTTCTTCTAGTTGTTGTACGCTGTATTGTTTAAAGGTTATCATAGTGACTACTCGTAGTTACCTGTATTCATTTCTTCTTCCCATTCAGTTTTCATCTGAAGGGCTACTTGTTCAATATCGCCTTTTGAGAAGATTTTGCCACCATCGCCGTATTCTTTCTCATATGCCTTCGCGCCTTCTTTAGCAAGTGGCAACCAAATCTTTACTGCAAGATTGGTATCATATTTACCGGCTTTATGTTTACGTGAAAGGTTTTTACGAATCGGGGAAATTCGTCTACGATATATATCACTATCATTATCAATGTATAGTTGTAATTCATCTACTTGAGTTTGGTTATATCCCTCATGCATCTGAGCGTTTTCTTCTTGTAATTCTTTGAATGATTTCATCATTATTCCTATTAGCTAATATACATGTTTAGTTCAGTTTGGAGTGTTTTAAAGCTTTTCATTACTTGTTGCTCCCACGGGGTGTTACAATTTTCAATCCTTGAGAATCATAACCGATTTTGTTTAATCGCATTTCACCGCGTACATTACTGACCCAATATCCCAATCCTTTGAGTTGAGTAGATAGTTTAAATGCCGCCGAACTCAATGGTGCCGATACGCCCCCAGAATCTTTATACATAGCCTTAAAGATTTTAATCGCTTCACGGGATGTATCCTTTGGAGGTTCAATCATCTTCATTGGTATTTTTACAGTAGATTCGTTCAGTTCTTTATTTAATTCGTTGAATGATTTCATTTCGCGCACACCTTTCTTGAGTGTTTTTTGCTTTAATTTTGGGTGAGTTGATTCAGATGCAGGTCGAACCACAATTTCATATGCATTACCATCCTTGCCGCGCACCAGTGTTGCAGTACCATCAACCTGAGTCCACGTGTCAATACTTTGTGTAACATAGGGTAGTTTAATTATCTGTTTAATTATATCGTATGTATGTGTGGGCCTCATTTGATACCAAACTCCTTCTCTTTACCCCAATCAACAAATAGCTTGCTATAGGGTGTTGCCTTCTCAAGTTTAAACTCATCTGTATCTTCAAGATGTTTATTATCAGCGAATGCAACTGTACCTTTCCCAAGATTCAATTTAACGATAGTTGTGTTTTTGTCAGTAACGATTCGGTATAAATCAGATACATCAACCTTCATTGACTTCAACCATTTAACATCTTCACGTTCCAGTGAATGAATATTAAAACCAAATGCTGGATTCTGCTTTGTTGAAAACCATCCAATTGGACTACCTTTAACCATTTGATTTGAGATTGGTGAAGTTCTTGCACCGCCGCCTCTAAACTGCACTCGTTTTAATCTTGCACTGTTTATCTCAGTGATAAGTTCATCAAACTTTTTCATTAATATTCCACTCCTGCTACTTTTACGTTTAATTTGTTTACGTCGAATCCTAGATATGCTAGTAAATATTCATAACCTTTCTTGGCTGCTTTGCTTATAGCAACAGTTACTTTCTTCCAGAGATTCTTGAAGAAATCTTTAATATTATTTATAACATTCTCGTTTAGGGTATTTAGTTCTGTGTCAATCATTTCCCATAGATTACTTTCAATGCCATGAGATTCTAATATATCTGCGCGAAGGGCTAAATATGTGCTTGGGCCTGTGCCGTGTGGTGTTTTCCATGATACACGAAACCGCACCTTAGATGCAAGTGAATCAATCATTTTAGTTGGTTTTCCACCCTTTGATAGCGGTTCAACCAAGGCAACATCCCCATTATCACTATTAAACTTAACCACCCAATTTGCAATTGAAGGCCCATTTCGGCCTTCTGGTGAAAATTTAACCGCACCTGTGGCAGCTTCATATACAAACCATTTTCTAAATTCAGCATTTTTCTCAAAATACTTATTGGTCATCTTAGTAACTTCCTTACGCATCTTATCCGCTTCAAGAAATTCCTTAGCCATATCATTCAGTTCTTTATTGCCTTGTTTCTTACCTGCTTTTACTTTAGTGGTAAATTGGTTAATTGTAACCTTACCACGCTTCGCAGCAGGGATTAAAAAGGTTTTCATAGACCCTAACACCATCTTAGCCAGTTTTTCAGCTTCAGCGTCATGTGAATGCTTCAGAGCCGCTTTAAAGATGCTACGGGCCTCACCAGAGCCACCAGAAGTAAGTTGTGAACCTGTATTTGTTGTTTTCAGGGAAATATGTACACCATTATCAGTTAATACATCGGTTTTTGGTGTGGGTGAACCTTCCCACCAATTCACAGTTTTACCTTGTGCAGAACCTATATGGGTAAGTTTCTTACCCTTGGTTTTTGCTTTAATGGCTTTGGCTATTTTTTCAGCATTATCTTTATTCTTATCATACTGGTCAGCAGTAAGATTTGATGCAGCTAGTGCTTTATCGTCACTACCATTGAACGCCACCGTGATATATGTTTCATAATCAAGTGCCGCTTTTTTCTCAGTTAAAAACGAACTAAACTTTTTCATATCTTATATTTAATATCAACTAGATTCTGGTCAACTTTAGTATCACCAAAAGATACCAATGCAGTTGTTAATCCCTGCTCTTTAGCAACACGCATTGATTGTTCAATATCTTTATCATTAGCACCATGTGCTAAATGGATAACGGTATTCCCTGTACGAAAAGATGCCCCTAAATCTACGTGTTCTTCTGTGAGTCCATTCAGAACCATTTTAGAATCACCCCCTTGTTCGGTTGTTGAAAAATACAGCATACCGGAAAGGTTCTTTTCGTACCATTCTGTAATACAATGTTTATCTTCACCAACTACCATCACGAACATGGGTTCTTTAGATGTTTTAATTCGTATCGGTAATGATTCTTTAATAAACTTGCTAAATTTTTTCATTATGCAATCGAACCTATGTCACGTTCAATTTTAGATAATGATTTCAAGTGATTTCTTGATTTACGTGTATCAAGAACTTTTTGAACCCCATCTTTAACAGCAGCAATTGCAGATTTGATTTTTGCGACCACATCCTCTGCTTTACTGTTAGCTTTATTAAGTGCAGCCCATAAATGCCAACCTGTTACCGCTTCAATGAAGTGTATTGGGCCAGTGATTAAATGTAGGTTGGCTTGGTCTAATTTGAGTAAAAAGTCGAGTACATCTTCTTTCTTGATTGTTCGGATAACAGCTTTTAATTCATCCTTGTCACCTTTAACAGCAGCAACAAACATTTTAAATAATCCCTTTCCAGCAGCTTTCAAGTGGTCAAGTAACCCTTTCGACTTACCTAGGTGTAAACCAGCTTTCTTCAGCACATCGTGTAGTTTACTTTCGGTTATAACATTAGCATCTAGTGCATACGCTTCTTCTAATGGCATATCCATAATAGAAACCATTTCAAGAATCGTGCGTTCTAATGAGATTTGATTATTATATGACTTAAAACTTTGCATTACGCTAAATCCATACTAGGGGCAGTTTTCTTAATGAATCGCTGTACTGTTTGTTTTGAGCGGGAATCCAATTGCCCCATTTCAATTTTACCACTTACCCAATAAGCAATATCTTTACCACCCATCCATAAACCTTCGAGGGTATCACCATCAGTGAAGAATTTATTATTACTTCCAGATTTCTTATCAAGGAACTTCATGATAATCTGCTTATCGGATTTACTCAGGGTTAAATCCTCATTAAGAAACGTTTTAAAACTTTGCATGTGTCGAGCCTCATTAATTTTCTTACGACCAATCTTTTCTTTCAATTTACTAACTAATTTGTTGTCAATTGTAGATTTGTTCTTTATAGTTATATATGTTAGTGCCGCAGTATTGTTCAAATGTGTAATCCACGAATATTAAACCTTGATTATTTTATATTTATACTTTTTGAAAACTTCCTTATATTTATACAGGCAAAAAAAAGCCCTGAATTAACAGGGCTTAAATCCATACTTAAAGGCTGGGAGCCAATAAGGTCAGGAAATGTGTTTATTGGTTAAGGGGAACCAATAAACACTAGCAAATCATAATATAACTTCGAACCTATCAACCATCCGTTTGATAGTTTCTTCTGGCACATCGTGGATATTCTTACTACCATGCCGATTCTCAACAATGACTGTAGTTACAGTATAATCATATTTTTCAGCTAATGCAAGGTATTTTTGCATTTCCCACTTCTGAGTGAATGTATTTGCCACAGCCACATCAACAGTCTGTGATTCCATAGCACGTTCACACTCAAATAGACACCATTCATGTGCGGCCTTGATTTGTTTAGCATCAAAGATGTATTCACCCTCTCGCTCAAAATACATATCAGCAGATAGTACCACATCAGCGATTTTCTCAGCAAACGTCGATTTGCCGCAGCCGGGTATACCTCGCACTATATATAACTCACTCATACTATCAATCCATCTATTTTTTTAGGTTCGTTTGGTTTTCTATATCCAAAACTTTCATCATCTTTATTCAGCGTTCCGTCACTCTGTAACAGGTTTTCTTGTGCGGAATACTCAACATCATACAGTTGCATTTTTGGTGCGTCAACCCCTATTACAAACTTTTCAAAGTAATTTTTATTACCATATCTAGACTTCAATTGTTTCACAAGTAGTTGATTTAACGCATCTAATTCATCGGTACGGATGAACGCAAACATGAAATCAGCCGTGGCGGGTAAACCAAATGATTCAGCCGTATTGGTAAGGTCAACATCGGTGTTACTGTAACCGCTTCTATTAGCCTGTACAGCACTCCAAACAGGAACCTCATACTCAACACCTAATGCCCGCAATTCTTCAGCAATAGCCTTAACGTAACCATATGAGCCTGTAGTGTTCATTGATACTCGACTACTGGCCATGATTCCAATATAATCCACTAAAATCACATCTGGCTTGAAGTTTTTCTTCATTGCCAATTCTTGTAGAAGTATCTTAAAATGACCAACATGGGCAGAACTTGTCGGATATTCCTTAACGACTAATTCACCAGTGGTTGTATTGCGCAATGCATTGATTTTTTTATTGAAACTATCTCGCTCAATATTTTCAACATCATTCACTTCCATATCCATCAAATTAGCATCAATACGATTACTGATAGCTTCTTCTGACATTTCCAATGTGATGTACAACACATTCTTACCTTGCATCAAATAACTGGATGCAAAGTGAATCATGCCTAAAGTTTTTCCCACGTTAGTATTGTGACTCGAAAACCCATTAGCATAATATCTGTGATTTTCATGATTAATAACCACATCAACAATTGGTATTTTTTTACCAGTCTTTATTACCTTTATTGGATGATATTGATTATCTTCTTTCAGTAATAAATCACCAGTCCTTAAATTTTTACTGAGAACCCATCCAGTTATGGTTTCAAATAAGTGATTTTCATTAACAGATACCCTATTACCCGTAATATCCTCAATGATATATTCATCCCATTGACCCTTATTTACATATTCAGATACAGGTACAAATCCATCAGGTGACTTGATTTCAATATCATATTGATTAATAAGTTCAGCAATTTCTGATATTTTTATTGATAATTCAACATTTTCTTCAATTTCATTCATCTAATAAACCTTTATTTTATAAATAATTAAATCATACTAACTTAGGTTTTCCTTTTCACCCGCACCGTGACTAATGTATCAGGATGTACACATCCCGCTAATATAATGTTCAGCGTTTTATTAGGAACACCACCATTTGTAATCTTATTAAAGATTTCCAAATCAAATGGAATACGAGCATGTTCCATGTTATAGAATTCAAATCGTTCTTCAGCATCTTCGAAATAATCATGACCAATATGTGTATCGAAAGAAACCATTAATGCTTCTTTCAATATTTCTGGCATAGCATGTTTAGTTCGTTTTGTATCAGTACCATCAATGATACCAATACATTCCATGATACTATTATATAACGATTTCTCCTGACAAAACATTTCTGTTTTATCAACTAACCATTGTTCATCTGGTTCCTCATCTTGCCTGTAGTCATCAATGCGATTGTAGGCAAGTTCAAATGTTTCTTCATCTAGCCCGTCAAGTTCTGCAATCTCATGTTTCAGTGCATCACGGGTAGGAATTGAGTTGTATTCTTGAAAATATTTTACATAACTATTAAAAATTACTTTGTCGGCTTCATCTGAGAAATAGGATGTTCGGATGAAGGGTAAAACTTTTCGAGCGTACTTATCGTTTGTTATTAGATTTGTTATGATAAGTTCTTCTGACATTTATCCCTCTTATTATCGTATTCGTTTTTTTATTTCATATAGTGCCGGATTTGTCATTACATCATTAATATTAAATTCTCGTATACCATCACCATACCAAGTGTGGTCAATATTATCAGTGTAAATAATACGAACCTTACCGTAGTATGGAATATGGGAAAGAGTAACAGTTAATATACCGGGTGGTATCATTTGTGGTCTATGCATATCACCCCTTTACACTCTAAATGTAACGAAACAGTTTACGATAATTAAACACATTGTTCAAGGAATTTATTTCGGCAACTATCTATTGCCTCATCAATCTCAGTAAAGATTTCTTCAACTTGTTCTTCTGTATATTTGTAATTAGATTTATCTGATAAGTTACCAATGAGTTTAACATCATGCAGTAGTTTACTCATGCGACCTTCAGCTAATTTTTTAAATCTTTCTTCTCTATCACGTGCCATAATATTTTCTCACATACAATCTTGTACAGGCCAGTGCTCAACAATGGCAGGGTTAATCGAATCAACAATCGGGCGTATCTGGTTTAATAACGTGTTTGCGTGTGGACAATAATACAGCCCAATTGTTCCAGATGCCAATGCATAATATAACTCACAAAGTTCAGCTTCATTACGAACTTCGATTTGAGATTTCCAGCGTTCTATGAAATCACCAACAACACATTCATAATCACCAGCCTCAACGTCACCCGGTTCACCATGCGCTCTTGCCCAAATTGCATCTTCGTAGCGGCCATGTTCACACCTTCTAAATTCTTCGATAAACTTTGAGTTTGATTTAATTTTCAGGGGATAATCCATAATTAAGATTCCTTTGAAATGATAGTTACACGATTGTCAAACTCAGAGTATGCTAATTCCATCGGTACATGGATTACATAACCAACGCGCTCACTACCAGAAGTATCTTTAGTACAGCGCACTAGATATATCCTTGCTACTGGAACGCCAGCAATATAATGATGCCCTGAAACAAACACGACACCTTCAATATAACTCTCTGAGCGACCTTCCATTGGTTCAAAGTCGTATGACCTGATTAACGCACCAACTGGAATACCTTCATATTTCAACATAAAATCTCCTGTGATTTATTTGCCGTATATAAGTATTATACACGACTCACAGAAAGATGCAAGTGTTATTTTTATTCAGTTAAATCAATGACTTAGCAGCGAGTATTAAAGCAATCCTCATGTTCATCCTTACTCGACTTACCAAACCGCTTAATTAGACATGCTTTAGTTCGATAATACCAACTTTCTATTAAATCCACTAACATATACATGAGATTAACCTTCTTTACGTTTTTGTTCCAAATACGCCTGAACATCAGGGTCACGGGAAAGAACTTCCATCAACTCAACATCTTGTTCTGAAATAGTAGAAACTTGTAGTCGTAGTAGTTCTCGATAGGTAGCCAATTTCTGCATTATAATTGCGCTATACTCACTCATATTTCAACAACCAGTTCTGGATTAAACTGATGGTTAATTGCTTGTCCATGATACCCACGAGGATTACAGATAACATTTGTATCATGTACCATGTGATTCAGTGAAACATGTGTGTGACCATGAAACCAGTATTCAGGTTTATGTTCTTTGATAATATCACCAAGTAGTGTACTAACATAAGCATAATTCACCAAACCTTGACCAGCGTAACATTCAGCAACAGATTCAACCGTAGGGCCATGATGTGTAATAACAACTTTTTTATGATTTTTAAATTCATTCAGTGCTTTTTCAAGATAACCACGTGCATATTCATTTAACTTAAACCATTCATGAGGGTCAAATAAAGTGCCAGCCACATAAATTTGTCTAAAATCATTCATTGCGTAGTTAATAACATTCATCACATCAGGATTTGCATTATCTAAATCAGTCCACATAGTTGTGCCGATAAATGCAACACCATCAATTACAACGGAATTGTTTTCAAGGAAATGAATGTTATCGTAACCATCAGCCCATGTTTTCATGTCATCACAATCGAATGAAATATCACCACGACCATAGAATTCATGATTACCTGCAATAAAAATCACATGACGGAAAAACTCAGCCGCTGATTTAAGGAAGGTTGTGTAGCGATATTTTTCTTTAACCCATAAATCAATATCACCAGCCAACACTAGAATATCAACATCATTACCTATGATTTCATCTATATCAAATAGACCAAACTCATTGTGTAGGTCACTCAGTAGTTTTATTTTCATATTCGTCCACAGTTTTCATTAAAAATTTATTTTCTTGTTCTAATTCACGTACTCTCTTTTCCAATGTGTCATTCAGATATAGAGCACCAAGATAAGTATTATGAATTCTCACAGTATCGGATACCAATTGATTAACGGTTTCATTACCTTCTCTAATCAATCGGGCCGATAGGTGGTATGGATATTCAATTCTTCACATCGTCATCAAACCACACTGTAACAATGGCAGTAGGTGGTAGGAATGTACCAACCCCGTGTGTAATTTCACATCTATAATCTGCTTCAAAATCACAGGCTGAAAACTTAACTAAGTTAACTATCCACGCACTAGCGAATAGTACCCACAATAATAATGTTACACTTAAAATTCTTCCCATAATATAATCCTATTTGTTTATTTTATCTTTCCACTTACGACCTGAAGTTTGATATAACCCAATCACTGCTGGTATAACCGTAACAACAGTTGCAACCAGCGCCGCATGTTGTGTTGTTGGTTCTGGTAATGCCATATACCATTCTGTCACATGCCATACTAACATACCAAAGATTATAAGCATAGTGCGCGGCACTACTCTTAACGCATCAATTATTTCAGCAATATCAAGTGATTTTACTTTCCAGTTCATTTCGTTTCACCCTTAGAAGTTCTTCGATAATTCGTTCTAAGTATTTATGAAACTCAATGTTCTCTGAATAATCAACCCCATTGGGATTATCAACCACAAAGTATTTGAATCTGAAATTTCCATCAGGTATCAAATCTATTGGGCCTAAAATGAGTACCATATCACAATATGGTTCTATTAACAACTTGAGAAGGGCTTTATCTTTTGAAATCTCAGGTCGAAATACCCACTTATACATATCACTCATTTTCTTTATTGGCCTTTTCTGTTGCAGCGTCAATCACTCTAACCAGAATATCACCAATCACCTGAGTAAAATCTTGTTCATTTACTTTTACATTTTTGAAGTTTGATAAAATATCGTATGTAAATTTAACTTCCAGTTGGTCAGAACCGTCAACTGGTTCAATCTTCACATTCATATACGTGTAAGAAATACCCGCATACTTAGTAGAAATGAACATATAAGCATATGCCCCTTCAGGGCCAGCAATCATTTCAATTTCTGGTACAGCTTTATTTACTTCATGTGCTTCTAATTCAACCATCTTTTTACCTTATTATAACTTGTTATTTAAGATTTCCACACCACATCATCCATTTGCATCCCAACCTACATGTTTAGATGCGACAACCTGTTCTACTTCAGTGAGTTCCGCTTTCTTACGTTTAATCACATCCATGAAGTATCGCCCAGTGATACCACAGAAGATTGAATCACCAGCCGGTGCGGTTCGCCATCGTCGTAACATTGTAATGTAATCAGCATTATCAATCCATTCTCTATCTTCATCAGTTAGAATATCCGCAGGAAAATGTGTATCTGTATTCATTAAAACCTCTCTATTTGATTCTTTAAAGTATGTGCCGCAGTTACATACCCGGGTTCATCATTCATCCATTTGTGGCCGGTTACGTGCATCAACGATACCACACATATCACGAATCGTTTTCATTTCAGTTAACAGTGCATTCACATTGTAGGGTGTACACAGGTTAGTATCAGAACCAACATCACGTGACATACCTTTATGGTGTACATATGGAATAGAGCCATGTGTATGCCCATAAAAATGTGGAACACCATAATGCATACGATTCCAACTGAACATTGGATAATGACACAGCGGAATACTACCTTTATGATTTGGCATTTTCAGTTCATGATAATCTTTCATCCACTGAAAAAATGGGAGCACTTTTTTATCACGCATTTGGCTATCATGATTCCCGAAAATAAAAAACTTTTTACCATTCAGTTGTTCAAGAATCTCAACCGTTTGGTTCACATTACAGAATCCAAAATCACCTAAGTGGTAAATTTCATCTTCCGGTTTTACAACCGCGTTCCAATTTTGAATTAGAACTGCATTCATTTGACGTACATTATCATATGGACGTTCGTTTGGTTGATACTTCAGAATGTTCTTGTGCCAAAAATGAGTATCAGATGTAATCCAGCGTTCCATTATTATTCCTATATTGCAAGTTTGCTTTCGTTAATTATTTCAATGACAATCATATCAAATTCAGTCAATCCAAATACAGAAATCACTGTTTCACCACAACGTATTCTAATCGAAATAATTCCTCACATATTCAATACGTTCTTCTTTAGTCAATGATAAAAACCCATCAAGGTTATCTTGTATGTGGTCGATTATATCATAAAATTCTTCATCAATAATCTTTTTTATCTCATGTGGATTATCAAGCAACCGAATCAACCTGTCATCATTCAAACGACCAATAAACTTGATAGCCAGATAATAAGGTGATTTCATCTTTAATTCAATACCAGATTCCAATCCCCACACCACAAAGCCTTCATGCTTGACGTTCTTGTTTTCCTGTACCAAGTCACTAAACCGTTCGTATTCGCGCCATGCGGGGCGTTTCACACCCGTTATATGGGCAAGTGTATCCAAGTCATGTTCTGTGTGGTGGTGATTAGGCACATTCCATGCTTTGAACCGAGTACCTAACAGATACAACCCTGATTCTTCATCAATAATGTGTGGGTCAGAGGGGTCAACACATTCAAAAATATATGTTAAACGCTCATGTTTCTGTAACTGTTCAACTAGCTTTGGATAATGCATTACCCACATGCGGCCTAAATCAGCAAAATCAGAAGTCAATGAACCTGTAGTTGAAACAAATAAACCATGCCCACTGACCCATGATGCAGCCACCATAAATCCGTTGATTTTCTCAACACCAATACAAGGTTCGTCACGAGGAATATCGGTATTGCGCTCACCACGATTAAAAATCTTCGTGAATGGTCGCTGTATAATATCCCACTGACCATCAACGACTGTGCCGCGCATATTCTGTAGTTCAGGTGTCCATAAATTTTTATAGAACACTTTATGAGCATACTTTAGGATAAACATGCCGCGCAAATGTTCTTTACGTGTAAATAGGGATTTAGTTGATTCATCATTAGCGAATCGAACAATAGCTTCTTTTTTAATCATATCACTTGACCATAATTTAATTTATCACAGACTAACATACAGGGATTATAAAATCCACTTATAATAATACTTTTCCTGCTTAGAATCATTCAACAACTGAATGCCATGTTTATCAACACGACCACGGAATGTTTTAGTAGGATTCACTTCATCAATAAACTCTTTAGCGATAACCGTGGATTGTTTTGTTATATTGCTCTCATGAAGGGACACTAGGCTTAACGGAAAAGAGAATTGAACCATCGAATAGTTCACTTACGGCCAACCGATTCTCTCCTGTGCTCCGCAGCACTCACCTAATGTGCCCACATCAAAACAATATAACAAAACGCTCAAGCTGGAAGCCGCACACAACGCGGCTCCACTTAGCTTAATTAGTTATGCAGCCTTAAGCTTCACGCCGCAGAAAGGGCAGAAAGAGTGAAACACTGGCACGATGTTTTTTTTCTTTTGACCTTCCAATGTCACTTCAAAATCCGTCCTTGTTTGTAAAGACACATCACTACCGCCCAAGGTGAAGCATTTGCCTTTTAACTCAACTTTTTTAATAGGCTTTCTGTATGCCTTTTTCTCGGTTAAGTGGTTCGCAATCTTCTTTTCTAAATCTTTAATGCAGTTACAC
>Ga0307983_1000307_pt1 | contig 25781 bp, 26 predicted proteins | sample OrgLakmetagen991_FD_201845 | JGI IMG/M metagenome (GOLD analysis project Ga0307983, IMG submission 201845) | Saline water microbial communities from Organic Lake, Antarctica - #991 | ecosystem: Environmental > Aquatic > Non-marine Saline and Alkaline > Saline | place: Antarctica: Organic Lake...
GTTAAGTGCATTGAGCTTTAACTTTTTATTATTACTAGAATCCTGCATCTTTTTTAATTTTAAGGAAACCTTCTCAAACATAACTATCGATGACTAAATATTTCATTTAACATTAGCTTAAAGGCAACTAGATCCATAGTAGTTGAGAGTAAAACCAATATATAATACCCCGATTAAAAGATGCAATTTAAAAACTTAGTAATAATGAACAGAGTGTTTTTTATGGCCTGAAGCACGGCTGGATTCCTGCACCAATCTCCAAAGATAAATTGTAAGATTAGGGTTAAAATCTAATCTCTTTTAATAATCTCAAGTATCTAAGAGCTTTTGTTTAGCATAGTTTTCAATGATAGATTCAACTTCACTTATGAAATTTGGTTTCATAAGAACACTTTCAAAACCTGGTACATCTTCGAAGTCTAGCTCCCCGGTGATCAAGTAGAACTTAGTACCTAAATCCCCTACTTTTTCTCTTATCTGAATTCCATTTAATTCAGGCATCCGGTAATCTAAAAAACAAATATCAAAACTTCCAAGTTTTAACCTCTCAATAGCCTCAAATTCACTCGCACAGGTCTCTATGATTGAAGTATTACTTTCAAGCAATAAACTGTAAGTTTTAAGTAAGGAATGTTCATCGTCTACAAACAACACTTTTACTTTATTCATGTCGCCTCTACCTTTTTCACAGATGGAATTTCTATCACAAAAGAAGTCTTTCCTTCAAATAATTCATAGTATAAATCTCCACCATGAGAAGAAATGATTCCCTTGGAAATAGATAATCCAAGCCCAGTACCGACTCCAACAGCCTTAGTCGTAAAGAAGGGATCAAAAAGCTTTTGTTGAACTGCTTTATCAATACCGTTACCAGGATCACTAATTCTTATCATTGTTGTATGAGACTTTCGTTTCATTTCTAACTTAATAACGCGATCAGCATCATTCACTTCCCGTTCACCTATATATAAGGCATTTTGTAAGAGGTTTATCAATACTTGCTCTATTTCTACTTTTCGACAATTAATCGTTGAATCTGGAGATTTATTAAATTCAATTTTTATATTCGTCATCTTTCTTGCTACCTCAACTAGCTCAATAGCATTTTCTATTATTGTCGTAAAACTATAATCTTCTTTATTCCCAACACTTTTTCTTGAGAAAGTTTTAAGCCCCGTAATTATTTTTGAACACCTAGCAATCGCATCTTCACCCTCTTGAACAGCTTTAAAAACCATGTCTTTATCAAGTTTCCCATTCATAATTTTTTTGATTACTTTTAAATTCATATTGATAATCGTCATGGGATTATTTATTTCATGGGCAACGCCTGCAGACATCTCCCCTAATGATTCAAGCCTTGAACGGTGCGCTAGTTTTCTCTCCAGTATTTTCTTATCCGTTACATCAAATGAAATGCCACCAGTAGCATAAACATGACCTTCTTCATTAATATATGGAAACTTATAGCTATCATAGAACCTCTCTAAGCCGTCGCCTCCGACGGATATCTCTTCATAGACCCTAACTTCCTTGCTTTGGGCTACTTGTTTGTCATTTTTACTAAATTCATCGGCTATGTCCTTTGGAAATAATTCAAAATTAGATTTGGAAATGACATTGTTCAACTTTTTATCGAACAAGTTGAGAAAATTTTGATTAACCCCCAGGAATTTACCTTCCAGATCTTTTGCGTAAAAGACTCCAGGGATATAATCAATAGTCATATTAAAAAAACCTTCAGACTCTTTTATTTTTACATCTTTCTCTTTATTTTCTTCAGATTGTTTTAAATTTTTTAATGCAAGAAGTTTATATGAATTGATGAGTTTAATGAATAAAACCCAAACAATAGTTAAAATAATTGCAACTCCCAAAAAAATATATTTTTTAAATTCAATAATTGGTTTCATTACTTCATCAAAATCGACTTCGCTGGCTATGCCAAACTTCAATTGATTACTCCAAGTCCATGCACCTGCAACTCTAACGCCCCTGTGGTCAATAAATCCCTTTATGTTGGATCCACTTTTTTTTCTCGTAATTTCATCTGCAACGAGAGTTGAACTTAATTTAGGATTATGAGCCGATTTATTAATAGAACCTTTTAAAAATCTACTCTTACCTATAACCCTACCTTCATCAGTGAGAATAAAACTTTTACCTGAATTACCAATTTTTCCTTTTTCAAGTATTTTTTTATAGATCTCATCGGGGTTAACTCTGAACATAAATACAGAAAAAACCTCTCCATTGTTATCAATTAAGGGGGCCATAACAAAAGCGGTGTCACTTTTGTCTACTAAGTTGCCATTTCTACTAAGTTGCCATTTCTACTAAGACGAACATCAGAAGGTATAATCTTAGTTAATACAGCTTCTTTGGTTTTCAACACGGTATCCCAAGAGTTTTTATCTTTCAAAATCACTAAATTTGTTTTATTCAAATTACTTTGTCTCGTCGAGCCTATATTCATCCCGTTTAAATTAATTAGAAAAAAGCCTTCAAAATTAAAGCTTGCTAAAGCTGGCTTAATTAATTCATTGAGTTTTAGGTTTATTAATGAGTTCGCCCTTTCGTCATTACTTTTAATTTTTTTTACTAAGTCTTGATCTTTAAGAATATAGCTAACAGATAGTTTTCCATTTTTCTTTAACAACTCTACTTTGCTCTCCAGACCTTGAACCGTTGATTCATTCAGAGCTTTTAATGAACTATAGATATTTTCTTCTTCTAAACTTTTAAACTCAGAAAATGCAAAGAAGGCTCCAACGATGAGTAGAATTGTAATAACAATTGGTGGGATAAAGAAACTACTAATATTTTTCATATCAACCTTATCGGATAGTAAAAAAACAAGTTTAGACTTGGTTCAACTACTACATAAATATATTACTAAAAAAAGTTCGGATTATTTGTTAACTTACTGTTGATGAAAAACAATCCAATCCAGCCAGGTTTATTCATTGAGTTCCCCCCCCCCAAACTTTAAATAGATTTAATTGTACGACACTGCATGACTAAATTTAATAATATTTGATTAAGTTTTTATTAAGGGGAATATACTCCAGGAATATTTTGGGATCCTACCATTCGCCTCATAAAGCCGACTAAATGCCAATGATTTTTGGCATGTCTTTGAATGGTGGAGGTGTGATTCAAAAGTAAAAAGAGCTTCAAAATACTAGAGTTATAATTTTTTTGCAGCTTTTAACAATACCAGTAGATTAGGCAAACAACACTTACCAGATGGATTTGCAGTTTCACAAAAGCACCCTAAATCATTCATTTTTATTTTTATGTCATCAACTATTAAGTTTTCTTCGCCTTTTTTTGCAGCATCGAATAATTCTTTTTTCGATTTCTTAAAACAATAACAAATCAACCCCTCTAGACTTTCTAAATCTATATTATTAGTTTCTTCGGAATTATTCTTCGAAAAACATTCACTCATTAATTTATTTTAGCATAATCATTCCAGATCACTAAAGAACATAATGATAGAAGTGCTAAAGAGTAGTTGTTTGCTTAAGTTTATTGAGTAAACTTTGAAGGCACTGAGAAGAAATCTGGAGAGGACTTGAAAATAAGAAAAACCTATTTTAAGCCAGCGGCGCATAGCCTGTATCTTGAAGTAATGCTTGAGCAGGACTAAAAAACTATCAATGGCACTATTTTTGTAGGCTTTGAATGTTTGCTAAAAATGCGCTCAATGAACCTAGTGCAAGTAAAGAGGTTAAGGCTTTATTATTCTGCATTCGAATTTTTAGCCAAAATAATTATACTTTTTCCGCGGGATTTTGATTTTTTAGTTACACTTTTTAACTGACACAATTTTTTCTTGATTACTTGTTTCATAATCATCAGCAAAAATTAAAAGTTTCTCAACGAGCTTGGCCTCTTCTTTCATATCTGTAATAGTGATAACATTAATATGTCCACCATTATAAAAGTTGGCATTCGTGTTGCCGATCAGTCCATCTAAAATACTCGATACAATCGCCGGGTTTCCTGTAAAACATAAATTTTTGATGTCGATATCAAATATTGAGCTTTTTGTACTTAGCTGCAAATGAACGAACCCTTCTCTATCTTCAACTTCATAGAAACCAATTTGAGATCCTTCTGAATCAACTAAACAAGCATCTTGGGAACAGGTAAATGGAGCTGGCTCAGCGTGATAATTATCCTGTGCAAAAGCAAATGAAATAACGAATAAGCTTACTAGAAAGATTTTCATAAAAAGTTACCTTTAAAAGAATTTTTCTATCATGTATCCTAAATGCGAGATCTTATCTAGGGCAAAGTGTAAATATTATACTGATTAATAGGTCTAGTTATCGCAGTAAATATTAAACTCGTGTTTTTTTGAATTAAAAACCTCAAGAGTCACTTCACACGCTATTGGAGACCCCTCCAACATAATATTAAGCTTTGAATAGATACCAGAGGCCTCTTTATTAAAATAGCTTGCCCAGGTATTATTCTTAATCAAAAGAAGCTCTTTCAAATAAGATTGAATGCAATAGTCACGAGTAATGGCAAAGCGTACTTCACTGCTATCACAGTATATGTCATCTAAAAATAAATACAGCTCACCCATATAATTTCCCGCCATAATCTCAATTTCAGAAGAGGAGAAATCATCGGCCAGGGTAGAAGCTTGCCCTAAGGCACTAAATGTCAGAAAAAATAGAATTGATAGTGTTTTCATAGTTTTCAATTAACATAGAGGCTTTAGAAAATAAAGGACCCTGTAGTATTTAGCTAATATTTTTCATGAAACAAAAGTTTTACCTTGAGATCACTATGAAATCCTCTGCACAAGCTTTTGCCTCTGGCTTCTGCGATCTTTTGTCATCTTTATACTGCTCTTATTTTTTTAATTTTATAATTTATTAATATAAATAATTGATACATCAGGATCAGATTATTGTTAGCCTGATAAATTACCTTAATGATAATTATTATTTACGCTGAATTGATAGAATTCAAACACTTATATGGACGGTAATCAATAAAATTTCACATCAATAAATACTAGCTTCGGGATTGATTCCACCCTCACAGAATTAATTTGTTATTCATTTCACTGAGATGATTTTTGCATTAGTCAAATGAGAGTGACTAACAAACAACGTTTTGTATATTTATTGGTAATCTATCATTAAAATTTTTAATATTTTCACACGAGATCCTTGCGATATTGTCTAATGCTTCGCTTGTGAAAAAGGCTTGGTGAGACGTAATCAACACATTAGGAAAGCTCATAAGTCTCAATAACTTTTCATCTGATATTCCCTCGAGCGACAGATCATGAGAGAATATATTTTCCTCATACTCATAAACATCTAACCCAACACCTCGTAAATCTTTTTTCTTAAGTTTATCAATTAGAGCTTGAGTCTCTACTAGTGCCCCCCTTCCAGTATTGAGTAAAAAAGCTCCTTTTTTCATAAACTCAATAGTCTCTTTGTTAATTAAATGTTTAGTCTTTTCATTCAATGGACAGTGTAAGCTGACGACATCGGAATTTTTTAATAAAGTTTCTAAATCAACATATTGTGCATCTAATTCTTTGCAAAGCTTTTCATCAATATTTGGATCAGTTAAATAGATATGACACCCCATCCCCTTCATAATTCGAGCGAATGCTTCGCCGATTTGACCAACACCAACAACTCCTACTTTCTTCCCATGAAGTGTCACGCCCTCAAGCCCTTCTAGACTGAAGTTAAAGTCCTTTACTCTTTGAAATGCCCTTGGAAATTTTCTATTCAAACTCATAAGCAAGCCGAGAGTATGTTCTGCAATGGCCTCTGGAGAATATGAAGGAACTCTAGCAACAGAAATATTGTTATCTTTTGCATAGTCGAGGTCTAGATGAGAAAAACCAGCTGAACGTAGTGAAATAAACTTAACTCCAAGTTCATATAGTGACTGGAGGACTTCAGCACTTAGATCGTCACTGGCCCAACAACTAATGCTATCTGCATCTTTGACTAATGCAAGTGTGTCCTTTGAAAGTCTAGTTTCCAGAAACACAGGCTCTATTTGGAACTTATCAGTCCAATTAGTAAGGTATTTTTTTTCAAATTCATGCACGCTAAAGAATAAAGTTTTCATTATTAAATAATAGACGGTAAATCGTTTTGCGCCAACACGCGTCGCAAGATCGAGGCGACCGTAGCCACTTGTTTTACACAGCAAACGAAAATATGAAGGACGTTTATTTTTTATTTAATGTCACACGAGACAATCGAAAATAGTAACCTTAAGAACTCAGTCACACTTTATAGAGACAGAAACACCAAAATGATCACTTAAATGAGAATCACCACCTGAGAGTGTCACTTGTTTTGTAAATTCACTCTTTCCTCGAATAACTTTACAATTTCCTTTCTCAAAGCGCCCCCAAATATGATCAAGACGTCCAGTGACACTTCCCTCTTTGTAATCTCTTTTGTAAAGATTATTATTAACTGGATCAACAGTGTTCTTCCAGTTAACACCTTGTAGTAATTCATCTGGATGAGGGTTTAACTCAGACAGTGCATCATCTAGACTGTTCTTACTTTGGATAACAAGATCATCAGTTTGACTCAAATGAAGTCCTGTATAATGAGGAACTGTATTCATAGGAGAAAGATTATTCTTGGCCACTGGTGTTGCATTTAAATCTCCAGTGATAAATAGCATTCCTGGTTTATCATTTGCTTTCAAGCGAACCTTCTCACCTAGTTCGGCCATCTGCTGGACACGGGCCCAAGCCTGATCACCTTGAGATATATTGTGCGTATTAAATAAATGAATATCACCAAATCGCTTATGACGAAAACTCACCTCTAGTAGTCCTCTTTTACTTGCAAGCTTCTCTTTACCTATAAAAGCTTCATCAAGATCCTGTATTTTATAAAGATCTTTTCTTGTTGTGAGACTACTCTCTTCCATTATGTCTTTTTTAATAAAGGTCATGAGTCCATCTGTATAGTCTTCTCTATGGCCTGTTACAGCTTCATAACCATACTTCTTCGCCTCTTTAGTGAAGAACTTACTGCTCGAGACCTCAAATACTTCTTGAAGCTGAATGACATGATGATCTGTTGAGAAAATATGTCCTGGCAAAAGTTTTTCTCTCTCTTTTTTAAAAGGAGACTTAACTCTAATGGTTGGTCCCTTTAAATCAATTAAAGCGACATTATAAGTCAGAATTGAAAGCTCTTCAGCTTCAGGGCTTACTACTTTATTTTTATTTTTAAGATAACTATTAGTATAATAGTCGACAGGACTAGCAAGCTTGGCATCACTTTTGTTAAATAATCTTTCAAATGCTTTTGGCTTTCGTCCTAAAAGATCTGAAAGCAGAGGGCGACCTCCATCTTTATCTTTTATGAAATACTGCATATGTTTTAGTTCTTCTACTTCATCAACTACCATATTTACTTTAAAAGATTTCATCTTAAAGTAGTGTTCACATGGATGAGACAATAAGCTGCTTGGGAGTCGTTTCTGACGACTTTGACATCCCATAAAAGAGGATAAAAGAAGAATTACAAATATGAGAAAACGAAAATCAACCATATACTGACTAATCGGCTAAAGTACTAATAATCTTAGCTTTATATCACTCAAATAGCTCAAGACTACTATTAACTGAAATTAAGATTCCTTATTCAATCGAGCTTTCAGCAGAAAACCTTTTATCTAATGCAAACTGATCAGGGTTAATCCCGCTTTTATCTCTGTAGAAGTCCATGATCTTTACCATATCACTCTCATAGTTTTCAGGATAAATAATTAAGCCGGTCCCCATAGTTTTATTGATAGTATCTACATATGCCAAAACGATCGGCACATTAGCTTTCAAAGCTGTATAATAAAAGCCTGTTTTCCACTTATCATTTCTCTTTCTGGTTCCTTCGGGTGCAACTACCATTACAAACTCGTCTGCTTCAATGAGAATATTTGCTAAACGATCTGTAATCTTAAGTCCCTTACTTTCAGCACTTTTATCTCTATCGATACCAAAAGCACCCAGACTCGTAAAAAAAGTCTTAAAGGGAAATCTTAACCATTCTTTTTTAATAGCAAACTTTCCCTTCACTCTAGAATAAGACAGAAAAACCATGGCGAGACAAAAATCCCAATTAGAAGTGTGAGGTGCTGCGATAACAACATATTTTTTTAAATCTTTTGGAATAGAATCTATATATCTCCATCCCCATAATTTAAAAGCATATTTGCACGTTTGCTTAAACATAGATTAACGACCTTTGATGTTTTTTTTAGTTATATTCTCATATTTTTCAAGTGCTCAAGTAGAATCTTACGATCTTATTTAATGAATTTGTTCAACTTTATCCTGTATAGATAAACTTTGATATAGGTTTTTTATCTGTCGTTGGTGGATGTGGCTTTCTGCTTTCAACTAATCTAAACCTTGCCCTTTGACATTTATCATACAACCTCTTTAGGCAGAAAAATCTACCACCTCATTTCTGATAACTTTAAGCGGTTTTCTTCTTTTTCCGAAAGCTTTAACACATGAAGGAGATTGATTATGAAGTACTTACTGTTGTTTGCCATTATTATAAGTTCGTTCTTAACAAATGGTAATGTACACGCCAAAGATGAGCAGAGCTATAAATTACTTGTCTTAAATACTTGGATGATTCCGTTTCTACGAAAAATGCCTAAGACTCGCTCAGTTTTAATTGGTAAGAACTCTCAGGACTATGACTTTGTCATGTTTCAAGAGGTATTTGGTAGAAGACAAAGAAAGCTTATTACTAGACATATAAATAGAGGTGAAGATCGATTTTATAATCGTTATCAGACCACACCATTTGCTAAAATTAATTCAGGACTATTTAATCATTCAAAGTTTCGAATTATTAGCTCATCTTTCAAAAGGTTTTCTCGTTGTGGAGGCGCTCAGTGTTGGTCTGGAAAAGGACTATTACACACACGCGTAAGGCTTGCCGATGGATCTGAGATGGATATCTATAATACTCACCTTCAACCCTTTGGAAGTGAAACAAAGCTTCGAGAACATCAAATGGGTGAAATTTTAGAGCATATTGAGAGAACAAACGGCGCAGACAGACCGGCCATTCTAACCGGTGACTTTAATATCAGCGGCGGAGGATCAGAGTACGTAACCGTTAACGAGAGATTAAATCTAAATGGTTTTTTTGATGCGTGGACGACGCTAAATCAAAATGATCCTGGATACACTTGGGATTCGAATATCAATACCTGGTCTCAAAAAACAGACAACGGATACACAAGTCAGCACCGCTTTGATTATATCTATGTTAGAGATGGAAAAAATAAGAAGTTTGACCTTTTAAAATCAGAAGTTGTATTTGATGAGCCTAAAAGTATAACACCAACTAGTAAGAAATATTTTTTGGCTGATCATTTTGGAGTTGATTTAACCTTCAAACTTTATTCCGACGACTAATCAATCTTATCAAGCCAAGCTATCTCTTAGCTTGGCGATACCATTTAGAAGTCTGGCTCAATTAAACCTAAAGCCAGTAAAGTATTATCATTTTCAAAAGTAGATTTTTTCAATTGGTAGCAAAAGCTATTCATTTATTAATGAATGTAGTTTTTTTGCAAAATTATCAACATCTAAATCAGTATTATAGTAATGAGGTGAAACTCTAAGCTTAGATGGTGTTTGTTTAAAGTCTGAATTTAATCGAGAGTGAATCTCTTTTGACGTGCTAGTGCTGATACCTTGATTAAAAAGTTTCTCGCTCAAAAGATCATTGTTAAGGTTCGTTATATCTAAGGTCATAAAATAATAACTGTCTTCACTTTTTTCAAAAATTCGGCAATTTGAAAAGCTAGAAATCTCATGTTCTATTTTTTTCAATAAGGATTGATTTTTATTTTGAATATTATCAATTCCTACATCTAATGCGCTTTTAATCGCAGCCGACATTCCAAGCTTTAGAGAAGTTGATTGTTCCCATAATTCAAAACGCTTAGCAGACTTCGTTGCATATTGATAATCATCGGGGGAATCCCAACGAGCTGATCTGAGGTCTATGAAACGAGACAGAATGTGTTTCGTTGAACTCTCCTTAGCGTATAATAGTCCCGTCCCACGAGGAGCACGTAAAAACTTTCGCCCAGATGCGACTAAAAAGTCACAGTTCATCTCTTTTACATCAGTCTTAACATTACCTATACTTTGACATGCATCGACGAGGCTTAAAATCCCATGAGCACAAGTAACCTCAATTATTTCTTTAGTATTATTTCTTATTCCCAAACAAGTTGGTATATCAACAATGGAGATAAGTTTTGTTTTCTTTGATATTTTTTTCTTTAAGTCTTTTATGCTCATTTTTCTTTGAGCATCTTTATCTACTTCTATTAACTTCACTCCAATTTCTTTAGACATCTTTAGAAGATATAAATAATTACTAGAATACTCAAAAGAATCATAAAGAATTTCGTCTCCAGCAGCTAAATCGAGTGATTCAAGAATTAACTGCCAGCCTTGAGTGGAGCTTTGAGTAAAGGCAACCTCATCCTTATGACAATTAATAAGCTTAGAGGCATTGTTATAAAAGTCATTCATCTCTTTTTCGTACTTTCGCGCAATATCGTAGCCACACTGGTCTCTTTCAAGTAAAGTAACTTCCGAAATTATATCAAATGTAGGTTTCACAAGGTTGCTGCAACCAGCGTTATTAAAATTAATCATTATATAGTCTCTCTTGCGAGGACTAACCGGCGACACGTCACCCCTCCAAGCTGTGATTCATAGCTGTGGATTTCGACATAATTATATCTCTTGAGGAGGTTTTGAACTGGTTTATTGTCATGACGACAGCGAACACTTGATGTTTTAAAATTCTTAACTGCAAGTTGCTCAAAAAGATAGTTCATAAGCTTTGAGCTATATCCCTTACCTCGAAACTTCTTCTCAGTGGCAATCAAAGAGATATAAAAATCATCCTGTCTTTCTAACTCTGGAAGCTCTTTTGATATAAATGAATCTTGAAACTTTGAGCCAACGACGACACTTTTTAAAAGACCATCTTCGAAAGCCCCAAAAAAAAGAGAGCCTTCGCTTTCTCTTTCTCTAAAGTAGGCAATACTTGTCTCTAAGGTCCAGTTCTCACCTTTGTCTTCATCGTTAAAGCAATGAACGTAAAGTTTTGCTATTTGCTCCAAATAATCAGAACTATTAAGATCAAATTCTTTTAAAACTATTTCTTTTTCCAAATGAATACATCCTTATTTGATACTAACTTCTTTCTGTCGTTAATAAAGCTAGTATACTCGAGACTTCTCTTTTGTTGAATTTCAAAATCATCTTTAAAGAAATTTAATAAAGCTTCGAGACCTGTGAAGCTCTCTCCAGATGATGATTTAAACCCACTAAAGTCTTTATCTAGGAAGTCATAGTCTGTAGAGATCAAGATCCGTCCATTAGTATTTAAAAGAGCCTTAATATTACTCAAGCTCTCAGTGATATTCGACATCGTCCCCATGCACTGATCAAGTATAACAAGATCGAAGGTGCTTGTAAGCCTAGATAATGAATCTGTCGTGCACTGAACAAGTGAGATCGATGAGACATCTTCATCGATGGTCAATTCATGATAGCTACGGAGTTTATTTTCGCTTTGAACTTCGTATGAGGTTCTTTTTGAGTTCACTAAATCTTGAAGTGGTCTCAGTTTGTTGGCCGAACTCTCGGCATGAATAATTTTCTTGTGTTTATTTACAAGAGATAGAGATAGCTTTCCCGATCCCGGGTGAAAGTTAAGAATCGTTGGATCAAAGCTCTCCCCTTCAAAGGACTGATTTATTATCTGTACTAAACTTTCAAAATACGATTGATTGAATGGTTGAAGCTGCTCGAAAGTTTTTTTTGCAATATTCTGATCAGTTGTTCTCACTGGAAAATTATTATCTACACATCTTTCACTTTCAATATACCTGAAACCAGCATGTTGATAAAAGTGCTTTCTAAAAGAGTACCTAGAATTTTGCAGACTTAAATTTCCAGTTGAAGCCCAGCTGCCACCTTTGATCATCATGTGAGCATTATCAAAAGTCGGAACAGAGAAATCATCATACGCAGGATGAGGCTCAAACCCTTCAAATGCATGGATTGGAGTCTCACTCCACTGCCATACGTTTCCAATGATATCAAACAGTCCATTGTGGTTGTAAGTGCCAACAGCACATGGAGAAGTAAAGTGCTCGAGGTTGATATTTCCAGGCGCTTCAATCCAGTCGGGTTGATCCTCGACTAATCTTGACCGCATAAGCCTATACTCTGGTTCAGAGGGAAGCCTTATATTCGCGCCCACCATGCTAGATTTCCAGCGACAAAAGGCTTGTGATTCGTGAAAATTAACTTCAGCAGGCCAGTCCCAGGGCATATCTATTTCATCGAGCATTACTCTTAGTTTTAACCCACTTCCAGAATCAATCCAAAACTTTGGCATACTGTATTTTGAGAACTGTAACCAGCTCCATCCATCGTCGGACCAATACTCTTTTTCAGTATACCCGGAAGCTTTAATAAAGTGAGAGAACTCGAGGTTTGAGACTAAGTATTTTGAGGCCCTAAATGCATCAACATTAACCTTCTCCTCACCTTTTTCATTATCCCAGTAATAATAAGGGTAACTGGTTTTAACTCCCATATTAACTTCTGCCCCATTAACTTCAACGAGAGAATTACTTGGAGCTTCACTTTTATTACTATCGGCAATCTGGTGCCATAAGAGAGTCTTTTTGACATAAGAGATTGGAAGCTCTCTCATCAATACAGAACTCGTCTCAAGATGAATCCGCTCGTGCTCAATTCCCATCATGATGATCCAAAAGAAACTTTTTTCATCTATCGCATCCGTTAAGGGAGTTACATTAATCAAATCAATGAGAAGAGCTTTAGCTTTTTTTCTATACTTAGAAACTTCATCAATACTTGGCCACTGCTTCTTTGAGTCATCCAGGTCATCCCAAGACATTTCATCAACTCCCACGGCCATAGTCGTCTCTATATGCTCATCGAGCCCCTCACTTATATAGTTAAGTGTCTTTAATTTATTAATGTAAAAAACAGCGGTATGAGCAAAATAGAATATTAATGGATGTCTGAGCGTATTCGCTTTTTCGTAATAGCCTCTATCATCTGAGATACAATCAAAGAGTGATTCGTACAGATCGTAGGTTTTATTAAAGTATTGGAGTAATTCATCTTTTTTGCCGTTTAATTCTTTAGGCTTTAGATGAACTGTTTTAGTGATAAATTCTTTCATAGTAACTTTTATTGTTATCGCGTTAAAAGTTTTAAGTCCACAATCAACGCACCTGCTAATAGCTTGTATAACAAAAAGTGAATCTCGACAGTTCCAACTAACTGCGGCGCGACATATATAATTCTATCAACTCATGAATATATCGCCCTTTCTCTTCCTTTAATATCTACTTTAGGTTCTAGATTTTAATCCAACTAATCATATCAATTCGTTGATGAGTATTATGCCACAGTATAAATTAAGTCATCAAACTCGTAATGTTATAGCTGGTGACAAGCTTTTAAATATGAGAGATATAATAAAACTAAAGATAAAAGAGGATTAAATGGAATCAGATATAATCGAGCTACAAATAAAGTTTACCCATCAAGAAGAACTACTTAATCAGTTAAACCAAATCGTTAATAAGCAACAAGTTGCTATCGATGAGTTAGTTAAAGAACTCACAAGGTTAAAAATAACAACTCTCAACAGTCAGCCTGCACTCAACAATGATAAGCCGCCTCACTATTAGGCTTAATAACGAGAGCTTTGAGATCTTAACAAGTATTCTGACGGTCGAAATATTAAGCTGAATTGATTTTGGACTGCGTAGAACACTCGAGAGCATTGTTACACCTTGTTCTGTAAAAACGAAAGGTTGTATCATAAGTCCCATCTTTTCTCTATTGGATGTGCCAAAATGGTACCTCCAATCCTCTAATTCCTCTTTGGTTAACTCGAACATTAAGTCATCAGCATGGATACTGATTGTAATAATGAGAAGTTATTTCGTACTTTTATTGAGTTTTGAAAGGTTCCAAATTGGAACCTTAAATCCTCATTCTTTAGTCAACTTTTTCATATATAAAATGACTAATTAAGTTCGGCTATAATGAAGAGCTACCGGCACTAAATATCCTGATGTGGTGTGGACTAGAAAAGAAATTGGTAAGAATTCTTGCAGCTCTCATGAATCCGTTGCTCGCTTTATGACAAAATACGAAGAACTAGGCTTCATTAAGAAGCTTGGTAGAGACTTTGAGATTTAAATAAAGAGAAGCTCCTCAATCTAGAAAAATAACTTTGTATATTGACGACCATCAACGTTCAAGATGAGTTTACGCTCTAATATGATTTATATGGAGTATATATATTAGGTTTTATTTTAGCAGGTTTTGCAGGTCTCAGTTTAGGACTTCTTGGTGGCGGTGGCTCAATTTTAACGGTTCCGATATTAGTAAATGCCTTATCAATTGACCCGAAAGTAGCAGTTGCAATGAGTCTTGCGATTGTAGGAACGACGACTCAATTTGGTGTTTTAGGTCACTACAAAAATAAAAACATTAATTTTAAGATTGCTTTAATTTTTGGAGGAGCCGCTCTACCTGCAACGTTTCTAGTGTCATATCTTAGTCAGCTCATCACTGGATCAGTTCAATTAATTATTTTCGTTGTAATTATGATTTTGGCTGCAACATTTATGTTTAAAGATCGAAAAGAAACAGAAAAAAAAGAGTTCAAACTCACCCTTACTCTAATCTCAGGTTCAATTGTTGGTATTATGACTGGGCTAATTGGAGTTGGAGGTGGTTTTTTAATTGTACCTGCTCTTATGTATTTCACAGGCCTAGATATGAAGAAGTCTGTAGGAACATCGCTTTTCATTATTAGTTTTAACTCATTTTTTGGATTTATACCCTACATAGACAAAGTTGAGATTGACTGGTTATTTCTATCAAAATTCACTACATGTTCAATTATCGGGATATTAATAGGTACGAGATTGGTAAGTTATGTTCCGCAAAAAATACTTAAGAAGTCTTTTGCAGTATTTTTAGTTATTATGGGGATATTCATTCTAGTTTAAAATACGAGTTTTTGAATAATGAAGTAGATTATTATAAATTAAAACCAGTTTCAAGCATATACAATTATTTAAAAGGAAATCATGCTACCAATTATACCAATATTACTAATCATTACTTTCTTAGTATCTATTGCAGCCCTACTCATTCTTATATGGTCTCTGTCTAAAGGACATTTTAATATGGGTCCTGAGAGTGCAAAGATTCTATTTGCAAATGACGAAGTTGGCTCACCCGAAGACCCTACTCTAGATGATAACCAGCTTAAATCTTTTAAGAATGAGCTTGTCCAAGTTAAAACATACCCCGAAACCTCTCACACAGACGAGAGAAAAAATAGTTTCCAAGAGATTGACCTTTCAACTTATCGAGTAACTAAATACTTATTAATCTCTTCTATTTTTTGGCTAGTTCTAGGTTCAATATTTGGAGTAATGACTTCATTCAAATTTAATTATCCGGACTGGCTGACCAATTATTACGGGTTAACTTTTGGTGTTCTGAGACCTCTACATTTAAGCTCTGTTATTTACGGCTGGCTCTCAATGGCCGGCTTAGGTGTATCAATATGGATGGTCCCAAGGTTAGTTAAAACCAAACTTCGAATGGAGCTACTTGCAATCGTTGGTACCCATATATGGAATTTTGGTATGGTTCTTGGTTTAACTGCTCTTTTTTTTGGTTTTACAGACGGACTAGAATGGCTTGAATTTCCATGGGCCATAGATATGCTCTTTGTTATATCAGGTGCTATGATTGGAATTCCAATTTTAACTACAATTAAATATAGAAATGTAGGACACCTCTACGTTAGTGTCTGGTATATAGGAGCTGCTTTAGTTTGGTTTCCCATTTTATTTTTTATCGCAAATTTCCCAGGTGTGCATTTTGGAGTTGAGCATGCAATTGTAAATTGGTGGTTTGCGCATAATGTACTTGGTTTGTGGTTAACTCCTTTTGGATTAAGTGCTGCTTATTACTTTATTCCCAAAATTTTAGGACGACCTATCCACTCTTATCAACTTTCTTTATTAGGATTTTGGTCACTTGCTTTATTTTACAGCCAAGTAGGTGTCCATCATCTCATTGGTGGCCCAGTTCCAACATGGTTAGTTACACTTTCAATTGTTACATCAGTCATGATGATTATTCCTGTACTCGCGGTAGCAATAAATCACCATATGACCGTTTGGGGTTATTTTAGATTGGTTCCAAAGTCTCCAACACTATTGTTCATTGTTACAGGTGCAATGTTTTACACTCTCACTTCCTTTCAAGGTTCACTTCAGTCTCTTAGAGCTGTGAATCAGCTATTTCATTTCACCCATGCAACGGTTGCCCATGCTCATATGGGTGTTTATGGTTTCGTGTCTATGATTATGTTTGGCTCATTCTATTTCATTCTTCCAAGAATAACTGGTTTTGAATGGCCTAAAAAGTCGCTCATAAAATGGCATTATATATTTGCAGTAGGTGGATTCCTTATTTATTTTATTTTCTTATCTTACGGTGGACTGATTCAAGGACTGGAGATGTTAGACATTAATATTGATTTTGATACAATCGTTAAAAACACAAGGCCATATTTATATGCAAGATCTATTGGGGGAACATTTATGATGCTTTCTCACTTTATTTTTGCTTACCATGTTTGGGCTTTTTTCAAATCGAAAAATAAAAACTATTCACTGGGTAGGATTTAGTATGACAAAGACTATAGGTTTTATAATTGCAGCAGCTGGGATATTAATTTATGCCACAATTCTGTTAGTAGGTGTTCCTTATTTACAGCTAAAAGATCAAACTATTGATGTTTACAATATGCCATACCCCAATGAATCAGAGCAACGAGGACATGAAATATATGTAAAAAATGGATGTGTTTACTGCCACTCTATGCAGCCAAGAGATAAAAATTTTGGACCTGATGCAGAAAGAGGTTGGGGTCGAGCAGCTGTACCATCAGATTATGCTTACGACTACCCTCACCAACTTGGAACGATGAGAACCGGTCCAGATCTACACAATATAGGAAGCAGGCAAGCAAGTAAGGATTGGCATTTAGTTCACCTGTATCAACCAAGAGCGGTATTGAAAAATAGTGTAATGCCAGCTTATAGATTTTTATATGAAGAAAAAGATTCAGACAAAATAGAAAGAAATGATGTTGTTGTAAAAATTGATAAAAAATATAACAAATCTGGAAAAGTCATAGTCGCTAAGCAAGGAGCTGTCGACCTTGTTAACTATTTATTATCGTTAAGAAGAGACTTCCCAACTGACCAGTTAAAGATTTTTGAAAAGAGAAAAGAGCAATGAAAGATCCATTTGAGAAAGCACATAGTCGAGAAAAAAATGATCCTCTAGAAGGTGATAGACCATGGAATCTATTTTTATGGATATTTCTTATCTTCATGATTTCTTGGGCCAGTATATATTTTGCAGTGTTCACAGGTGACGGTAAAATAAACGGTGGCGACAATAGAACAATTGAGGTTATTCGACCAAAAGAAACTTTTGTGAAAGTTGCGTATGCTTACAACGCAAAAACAGGACAAAAACTTTTCAAGCGAAAATGTTCTGCTTGTCATCAAAAAGATGGAAATGGTCTAAAAGGATCTTTCCCTCCTTTAAACAAATCAAGTTGGGTCACAGAAACAAAAGAGATTCCAACAAAAATCCTACTAAAAGGACTTCAAGGTGAAATTAAAGTAAATGGTGTAATCTATGATGGAAACATGCCCGAATTTAAAAAGTTGTCTGATTCAGACATTGCTGATGTTTTAACATATATAAGATCTGCTTGGGACAATAAAGCTGAAGCTATTGATGAGGCATTTGTTAAAGAAACTAGGAACAAATATGAGTCAAGATCCGATCCATGGACAGCAAAAGAGCTTTTATAGGCAACATTACATACAAGGCCTTTGGTGTCCTGGTTGTGCTAAGAACTTAACTATTTCTCTAAATAAGAAATACCCTAACAACATTAACAGTGTTGATTATTCGTCAGGACTCCTCGAATCATCAGTAAGCGATATAGATGAATTAACTAAACAAGTTAATAAGTTAGGCTTCTCACTTTTAGAGCTTAAAGATCTCAATCAGTTTCAAGAAACGCAAAAAAAAGAATTTATTGTTCAAATTAGAAACCTTATTTTATCAGCATGGACGATGATGTGGTTAGTTCTATTAAACTTTACTCTTGTTTCTGACCTAGACTTTAAACAATCTCTAGGACTAAATCTTATCTTTTTTATATTTATATTACCTAATCTCCTTCACTCTCTAAAAATTGGTGTAAAAAGCCTTATTAATGGATATCCCAATATTGACTCAATAATCAGTCTCGTATTTTTATCAACTCTTACTTTAAGTATTACAAGCTACTACTTTGAGTCAAAAGATTACTATTTTGATTCGTTCGCCATGAGCTTCTTTATCTTAAATTTAGTTAGATACTTAGAGTTTAAATTTTCACGAATGCCCATTCTAAACCAACAAATCAATAAGTTAATTTCGAATTCAACGTATAGAGTGTGTAAAACGATTGACAAAAAAGACTCAATGACACAAAAGAAAATCCATAGTCTAAAAATGGACATGTTTATTATGTTATCTCAAGGAGAGCTCGCACCCGCAAATATTGAAGTCTTATCTTCTAATAATGCCAAAATTTCTACAGAAACTTTAAGTGGAGAGAAAGATTATACTTCCCCTCCAGTAGGTACACTCATAGATTATGGCTCTTATATTATCTCTGGTGAAATTTTTGGAACTATAAAGTCATTTGATCAGAAAGATTTTACGCCAGCTGTAAAGTCTATATCAAACAAGGTATCAGTAAGAGTTGAAAAACTTGAAAATTTTCTTTCATCTTTCTTCTGGGTATTAATTGGCATTTCAATAGTTACATCGTTTATCACCTACTCAGTCAATGATAGCTTTATTCAATCAGTCAAAGCATTTAGCTTAACACTTATTAGTATCAATTTTTGTATTTTCTACCTTATACCAAGCCTATTTGACTTGATTACCAGAAGAGCTTTAAAAATTGAAATGTCATCACGAAACTTTTTATTAAAATACGGTGAAGTTGAAGCGTTTATATTTGATAAAACAGGAACCTTAGAGAAAAATGCTGGAAACTTTAAAATAACAAGGAATGACACAGGATTGAGTGAAACAGAAATATTTTCATTACTTGGAGGTATTGAAGAAGGCATCCATCACCCAATTGCGCACGTAATTGCTGAAAAAAATCAAATTGAAAAAAGAAGTAATATTAAAATTTCCTCACGAACAATCGAATCAAATAGAGTTACCATCGTTGACACCAAAGGTATTAGCTGGGAGTTCGGAGAAAGAGACAAAGCAGGTAACTTAATTTTGAGATCAACCAAGGGGGAATGTGTAATTCAGTTGAACCTAGAGAAAGACTATAAGATGATTAAGTACTTAAAAGATCTCATACTATTAAATAAAGATGTTCATATTTTAACAGGTGACTCTGAAGAAAATCTAAATAGTTTTCTTGAGATAAACGAAATAGAAAAATCAGAGAATTATAAAGCTTCACTGAATAGTGCTAAAAAGCTTGAATATCTAGAGCTTTTAAATTCAAAAACATTAGTGATAGCCGATGGGATAAATGACTTAGAAATGGTTAAAAAAGCCTATCTGGCCATCTCAATGCCTCACTCACCTTCGAATCTGAAATTATTATCAGATGCCTATCTTTTAGATAGTGAAATTTCTCATGAATTCATGAACAGGCTTGAGAAGAATTTAATTATAAGATCTAAGGTTTTAATCATACTAGTTTCAATCGTTTACTCAGTTTTAGTTTTTCTAATTATAGACTCTAAAGTTGACTCTAAAGTTGTTTTACTCACAATGGTTTCAACTTTAATATTGATTTTAGGTGGATACCTCGTTCCTTTTGAAGATGAACTAAAAGTTTAATGATTTATAAATGCCTCAATAACTAAGGTATGAAGAGATAAAATAATCACTTAGCCTTCAACGCTAGTTATCGACTCAGATCTCAATATTAAACTAAAAAGATTGGATCCTTGTTCTTTGGCATTGTTTTTAATTCATCCTCTGTTAATCTCGCGTAGATTTCAATCAGAGTTCCGTCTGGATCCTACGATATCCTATTTCGAAAGAACTTTTCGGTAGTTTTTTGGCTTGAATCTTACTTAGATAATTGACGATTTTTTCAAAGGGTAGCCAAAATAGCCACAGCACTCTTTTTTCTAGACTGGTTCAGACAAGTCGAGACAAGTTTGAAGCTTCTTAGAGTTTTGTTATTTTCACATTAAAACTATTTTAGTTATTAGTCTATACAGTTCTTTTATATCAATTTTGTAGCTTGATGAAATATATTTCGCCACACTCCATTTTCATTTTTCAAAGAGAAGACCTTTGACAAATAATATCATTAGAATCGCCTAGACTTGTTTTCGTTTTATAAATAACAAAACCGAGTTCATCAGTAATTCGTTTAGTTCTATGATCAAACGATTTGAAAGCAAGTCCTACTTCGTTATCCTCAAATATTCCTTCTATGACCTCAAGCTTATTCTCAATATCTCCATTACTCCTAACCTCCATGAAATCTTTAGAAATGAGTTCTGATAATTTGGCTTTTGAAAGACGATACTCATCTAACTCGAGACATTTTTCTTTTTCAATTAAAAAATCAAAGTTCATTGATACTTGTTCCTAATACTTAAGCGTGTAAAAATGTACTACGACTTCCAAGCTCCGTAACCTCTCTTAAACCTTTAGTCAGCTTTCTTGTTTCGGTAACCTTTAGAGTCGGAACCTCTACCGCTTGCTCGATAAATAGCAGATACTCTCTAATTCTTGGAGCATGTTCTGCTAAGACATTAAGATATTTTATTAATTGATCCACAGAGTATTTCTTTATCTTGTAATTGGTAATCTCTGAGATCCTACTTGTAGGAATCTTAGTCAATTTATGTAGATCTATCGCTTTCATGCTTTTTTCATTAGCATATTGAACAAAGTGCTTACAAAGACTAAGCTTCATCTTATCCTCAGTAGATAAAGATGTTTTGTCTGTGATATGACTCAGTTTCTTTATATTTTTTTCTGCTTTATTTATTCTTTTTAAAAGTTCTTCATTAGTATAGTTCATATTTACCACCCAGGAATTAAAGTTATAGTGTGAATCTCTTGTTCTTTGTCGTAATGGGTATCAAAAATCATTACAAACTCTTTGTCGAAAAACTTCCCCTTGATCGGGCAGTTTATACGTATGCTATATTGAGAAATTTTTCCTTTATAATCATCTGCCATTACCTCTTCACCATCAAGTAACATTATGAATTTCTCAATATCTCGAACAGTAAAACTAGATCTTCTTTTAATATTTAGCTTTCTAGTCTTCTTATTGAGTCCATGGTTGATGTGATCAATCTCAATAATGGCAGTATCAATTGTGTTTCCGTTGAAACTGATAGATCTCTTTAAGCTTATCTTTTCAATCTTGCCTCTATCCATTTCAGGCTTCTTATTAGCCATTATACTTCCTTTATCGGTAATTCGGGTTGGGAAATTACATTATTTTGTAATATTGTCAACATTACTATATAATTCAATAAGTTGCAAGGCTGTATTACAAAATACTGTAACATTATGCCCTATACAATATATAAAACTTCTCAGGCAATTTTTTAAGTTTATAACAGAGCTTTACAGCGATTCTTTCCAGAGTGAGCTAAGAAAAGCCAATTTGAATTTAACTGTTTATTTAAATGTATCAAGTTATACCCATCCATCCCAACTGGGGCGGATTAGTTACAGTTGGCTCCAACTCTTTTTATAGCATTTTTGGCACTTCTTAAATGAAGCTTGTCGTTCTTTAAAGGCTTCATCTTTGTTCGATCTAAACGCTTTAATAAATTCTTCCCTATCAAACTCATCCTTATAAGCTTCACTCGGAGTTGCTCCTTCAAGCATAGTGTGTGGAATTATATTATTATATTGATGAACAAACTTATAAAGTAGACGATACAATGCCTGATAGCTCTCTACTGAGTTAAGTATAAACTTTTGTTTCAATTGTCTGAAGACTGCTTCAACCATTGAATTAGAATAACGAATATCTTTTTTAGCAATAAGTTTCCTAATCCCTCTGCCTAATAATAACCTAACAGGTGTCTCCCCTGTATTTTCAGTCCCTTTGTCCGAAATTATAGCTCCTTGAAAATCTGGTGATCTCACAAAGGATTTCATGAGCGTTTTATATGTTAAATCCATTTTCTTATTTAAACTAAGCTTCCACCCTACAATCATTCTTGAATAATTATCGACTACAATTTGAAAGTAGGCCTTAGTCTTACTTCCAAATTTGATTTCAGTGATATCGATATGCCAATACTCATCTACACTTTTTGCTCTCAAGCCATTACGATAAGTAATCTTCTTAAACCGTTTATTACGTCTATCGATTCCATATAATCTTAAGTATTTATACCAAGACTCTAATGAGCAATTTAGAAGATTCTTTCTTTTACAGTAATACATTAGACTAACTGTAGAGAATTTTTTGAACTGCTTTGAGTTTGCAAAATGAACTAATTTTCTTTGCTCTTCCATTGTTAGTTGAGATGGCCTTGAAACTGAACATTTTTTATTATCATTATAAGTACATCCTAAAACTTCACTTCTCCACCTGTAGTAAGTTGAACTTGATATTCCCAAACAAGCGATTATCTCCTTTATAGCAAGTATCTCTTTATAATCTTCAATGAGCTCAATTATGAATTTACGCGTCTTCTTCGATTTTGAGTCATAGAACTCTGAATTTTTGAATGTATGACTTATACACTCTTTTAGAATAAAGCTCTTAGCTTTCTCTTTATACAATTCATTATCAATACTTTTGAGTGCCACTTCATAAGTTGAAGCTTTATCACTTGTGGTGACTTCTCTAGAATGATTGAGCCAATAATTAATTGTCGTTCTTGGAATATTCAGCTCCGGGAAGAGATTCTTATTTCTCGATTCAATGATCAGCTTTTTAACCATAGGATCATATTTTCTATATTTCATGGAGGCTCCTTTTATTAAAATGGGATCATGTGGTGACGAAAATTCGTCAGATGATTACTGGATTAACGGTATTTTCAGGAAATTATGTGAGTAAACGAAGGTTTATAGTTGAATCTAGGCAATCTTCGCAGGATTTTGAAAGATTAAACTAGGAGGTTGGATTTCTCTTGGGAGCACCAATCGTTAAGAGTCAACCGAACTTCTAAAATTATTTTGATTGCAAGTAAATATAGAGATCGAGTTCAGACTTTTAGAGGAAACGAAATACAAATTTTCGTTGAACAAGAAATTTCAAGATTATTAAAAGCTAAAAGGAAAGTTTTTGTATGAAAATTACTTGATCATTTAATTCTTCATTTAGCATATGACCAACTCCTACAGAATAACCCTCAGAAGATACTCTAAGATCTCTAATAGAGTTGAGCTTACTATACTCTTTTCTCTCGAACACCCCATTTGTCCCATAAGGAGTATCCACACTACCATCAAGATTCAGTTTAATATAACTGTGACTCCACTCTGCGGCATCACTAGGATTTATAATGGCGCCAGAAAGAAGTATCTTATTATCTAAAATATCTGATCGTCCATAATAGTATCCATCAAAGACGACCTCACCTGACCCGTTATTAAAGCTGGTATCCACTGCTCCTGTGTTTACATCCAGTCTTATCAAATGAGTGATATAACCAGAGAAATCATTTTTCCACCTAGGGATTGGTAAATAAAGATAGTTTTGCGATATTACAAAATCCTCTAGATAGTCATATGTCGTTGTGCCCCTAAAATAATAACCGTTATCAGCAAATGTTGTATCAACCGTTCCATTCGCTTGGATCTTTGCAACGTATGCATCATAGCGACTAGAAGTTCCATTCCATCTAGTTCCGCCTACAAAAATATTACCTGCAGAGTCTGTCTTAATCGTATCATAGACTCCAAAAGAAGATTGTGAATCTGACTCTACAGCTAGCTTAAGTTCACCGTCTCCTGCAAATGTGGAGTCTAAGCTACCAGTACTTAGAATTTTATATATGAATGTATTTCTTTTTGATGTTGCATTGATTCCACCAACTGCTAAAGCATAGATTCCATCACTTGCTGCAAATGCCCTTTTAGCATCTGCTTTTTTATCGCCTACGTCTATGTACAATGTACCTGCTGTCCCAAAGTCTGTATCTATGGTTCCATCTGTGTCCATTTTAGTGACTGCTAACTGAGATGAGTCGGAAGTTGCGTTTGATCTAGACTCGAATACAAGATAAATAGCGCCACCTGAATAGACGATATCACCCGCGCCATCAAAGTTATCTCTATCAAATTTATAATAACCGTTATCAGCAAAGTTTGTATCCAGCTCTCCTTCCGGTGTAAATTTAGCGATATAGACATCTCTAGACTCATTTCCATTATCTGGAATGGCCATATTGCCTGCCACTAGGATTGATTCGTCTGGTAGTATCTCTACTGCGACAGCTTCATCTTTCGTTGTATATCCTGGAGGATCGTTATCTATATGATCAGGTGAAAAGTTATACTCTAGATTATAGACTTGGGCCCCAATGACTCGTACTTCATTTGTTGCATCTTGTGGATTTTTAAATAAATCGTTAATCTTTTCTTCGTTTTGAGCGCAAGAAGTTATAAATATAATGCTAAGATAAATGACAGAAAAATTTACATTCATGATTATACACCCTTTTTTGTATTTATCGACTTATAAAGCATAAACATTAACATTAACATTAACACAAAGTAAAAATTTTTATAAAAATTAGATACTTAGATAAAAAAGGTGATTTTATTAACCAGAATGTGCCACGATTTTACGTCAAATATTAGTCTTTTTGTGACTTTGGTTTTTTCTTTTTCGATTAAAATTGATTCTTGGAAAATATTAGGGCCTAAAGACACAGCGAAAACCAATTCTGTTAGATGTCCTACTGGACGACTCAGCTAGTTGGACTGAGCACCGCTAACTAGACAACTCTTCCCCATTTTTTTTGAACGGGACGATCAGCGGGTTTATAATCCACACTTTAGGTTTACGTCTGCGATGCTTAGCCCAAAATGGTCCTTCTTTGATAAAACATCGTCTCTACAAGAACTTTCCTCTCCACATAACTGATTTAGTACTTTTTTAGAATTAGAGCAATCTCCGTAAATAATATAAGTTTTTAACAAAAGCTCCCTGTATTTACTCTTTGTTCTAATGTCCATTAATACGAAGTAATCCATATTTCGATCTACAAAATTTTTATCCGTAAAGTCTTCGATGATATTAAATATTATCTGCCCTGAATTGTATCCGTTAAGCTCTGGTGTTCTTCCGCCTAAATATGTAGCTAATGTTTCATACCTTGTTGCGACGTATTCATCCGGGCCAATTACGAGGTGGCTAACTTCATGTATCAGTGGGCTCTTCTCGTTCCAGAGTGGGAAGCAGTGCGCTCCGACCAAATTAGTTAAGTAAACATAGACTCATTTTCTGATAAAATAAATTTGCTACAACAAATTTTATCAGGAGAAAAGAGCCTATGTT
>Ga0307983_1000313_pt1 | contig 25378 bp, 28 predicted proteins | sample OrgLakmetagen991_FD_201845 | JGI IMG/M metagenome (GOLD analysis project Ga0307983, IMG submission 201845) | Saline water microbial communities from Organic Lake, Antarctica - #991 | ecosystem: Environmental > Aquatic > Non-marine Saline and Alkaline > Saline | place: Antarctica: Organic Lake...
CAAATTTTCCGGCAGCGAGAGCTCGATCGCGTGTACCGATTGCTCGCCTGGGTGGTACGGCCCTGGCACCGGGCTGGACGAGTGCGCCTCGTGTAACGCTGGCACGTTTTCAGCCGGTTCGGGAAGCGCAACCTGTACAGCCTGTCCTGTGGGGCGCTACCAACCTTCCACGGGTCAGAGCACGTGTCTCGTGTGCGGCTCGGGCAAATTTTCCGGCAGCGAGAGCTCGATCGCGTGTACCGATTGCTCGCCTGGGCGGCACGGCCCTGGCACCGGGCTGGACGAGTGTGCCTCGTGTCCAATGGGAAAGTTTCAGGCCACGGCCGGGTCGGTCGCGTGCGCCGATCGGGCTCTCTGCAGTCCCGTGCATCCCGACACGGTACCTCTAGACCGCACCAGCCAGAGCGTCTGTGGGGACTGCCCGGCCGACGTGCTGTGGGACCGCGTTGGCGAGACCAACTACTACTTTTGCAATGCCAGCCGAACGCTAACACCTCAAAACGGCGGTAGCGTGTCAACAGCGACATTTACTTTGCTGATTGGCTTGATTGCTTTTTTGGCGATTGTCGTCCTGTGAGAGATTTGCCAGTGTTTTTTTTTTTGCCATGGCCGTGTGGGCCGAACCCACGGGCCAATTTGAATTCTTTTCCAACCGACCCGACTGCGAAGCCCAGCCCCTCAAGTACCTTACGCACATCTTTGAATACCGGTCCAACCCGCCAACGGCCACGCTAATTTTAACGGGTGTCACGGGCAGCGGCATTGTCCGCATCTACTACACCGAGGCCCAGCTGGCACCCAACCGCGGCATGCTCTACCCCACCGACCACGAGCTGGGACTGGCTCTCAATTTTGTCCGTGATTGGGGCCGTGACGCGTGCCAGGTCGAGGCGGCGCGCTACATGCTCGAAGTGGGGCCCAAAAAGCTAGGCCTGTACACGGAAACGGACTGGGCCTGGAGCCTCATCAACGACTTCAAGATTAATCTGGTTGACAATGTCGAAGAGGCCAACAACATTGCGAATAGAGTGTAATATTTTTCTTCTTCTTTTGAATTGCAATTTTCTCAAGTCCTTAGGCAGCTGCCCGCGCTAGCATTGCGATTCCCCGATCTTTTACCGTGTCCATTCGGGTTGGCCCTGTACAGGGCCACGGAAGAAATTAGCGAGTGTACTGGCGCTGTTCCGTACGTCTCGACCAACGTCAGCAGGACATTCACAAAAGAATCCAGCATGGTGGGACAGTCAAAAGGAAAATGAATTTCTAAGCTGTTGGCAAACGCTGCAAGTAGTAAAACATGCCTCCCAGGTAGCCCGTGAGCGTAGCGGCGGCGGCAACGAGCGTTACAACATCGACCTCGGTCATCGCGAGCGGCGGTTCAGGCGCAAATCGCTGGCGCTGGTCTGGACGTCAAAGAGCAGACGGGTGTGCTGCGCGACAATGTCCTGGGCCAGCTTGACGACGGTGCGATTGAAGCCTTTGGTCAGAAACTTGTCGGGAATGAGCTTTTGGCCCTGGATGGCAAACGCCTGGTTAATGTTGGTCTTGTGGCCACAGCGCATGGGCTTTTGTAGCGTGGCCAGCACCAGCAGCGTCAGCACGCTCAGCAGCTCGACGTTGCGATGCACCGTTTCGTCCACCACGTCCAGCAAGCGCTGCAGATGAGCGGCCAGCTGCTGCTGCTGGATGCCCGTGAGCGGATCGAGCTGCACGGCCGTAGTATGAGGCGCCGTGCTTAGAATGGCCACAAGCGAGCTGGCCGAGACGCGCCACAGGGCGCCTCGCTTGTTCTTTTTGGGCGGCCGCTGGCGGCCCAGGACGGGCCGCTCTTGACGCGCCATCCGCGCCGGGGCTTTAAACTTGGGGGCGGCCACGCGCGTGGCTACGGTGTGGGCATTAAACTCGCCCGTCACAAACGCCTCAAAGTCTTGCTCCTTGACGCCCTCTTCGCCCAGGACAACCGTATCGCGGTCGCGTGTGCCCAGCCCTTGGTCGACGACAACGCCCGTCAGCGTGTTGATGCGATCGCCGTTCAGGGTAACAATGTCCTCGGGGCGCGTCCGCGTCTCCAAGCCCGTGTGAGCGCACACGTGCAAATCGTCCTGCTCGACGGGCAGGCAACGCCGGCAGCCGCACAGCTTGTTGGTGGCATCCGTGGCCATGTTTTAATCCCCGCTCCAAAAAAGAAGAAGAAGTCTTGCCAAGAAATGACGTTTCGACAGCATTCATTTTTACTTGAAGTGTTGCACGGACCATGCGTTTGGTACTCGAAGAGGAGCGCGACGAGCAAAACTTTGTGCACGCCGTGCTCATGGGTCTCCAGGCTGCCGACGACGATCCGTACGGGCTGTCGGGCGTCGAGTGGGACTCCAACAACGACCGCAACCCCGTGCCGTTTCACCACCCCGTTGTGCGCAAGCGCCCCGATGGCCAGCTGGGCAAGTGGCAAGTGTGCTGGACCAAACCGCGGGCCTGTCGGCTAGAGCGCGTTGTGCTGCCCACACTAGAGTTTTACGGCGTGTGCAGCGTGGCATCTAAAAAGTCGCGCCGCCTGCGCTTTTGGCGCCGCTCTGACGTGCTGCCGCGCGTCTTGGCCATTCCCTCGCGGCTGTGCCACGATGCCAGCAGCAGCATGGTGGCGGGAATTGTGCTGGCCGCGCGCTTTACCCTTGCCAAGGGCCGCCGCCTCATGTGGTACCTCCGCGAGGAAGCTCTGATCGACCTCACCCATGTGCCGTTGGAGTTTGTGGACGTGGCGCAGACGGCCGCCCGCTACTGGTGGGACACGGAGACGTGCGCCGTGCTGGCCTGGAAGAGCATTGATCAATTTGTGGCTATGGCCCGCAAGGACGGCGAGTCGGACGACACGATTGGGTACACGCTGCAGGGCTTGGTCCGCTCGACCATCAACCTCGAGCTGCTCGCCCACGGTCTAGTGTGCGACTACCCGGCTGGGGGCTTGCACTTTGTAGTCAAAACGCTTGGATGATGCAAATTCCATCTCATTTATTTTCATACCCTTGTAAACAGAACTACACTGAGGCACAAAAACGCTACCAGCACCAGTGTTGTGAGGGCTTTGGGCGCAGCAGCGCTGATGGTCGGGCCGCTGGCGGGTTGTCCGTAGAACGCGACGGGTTGTGTTGTCGCAGCAGCCAAGTGTTTGATGTTGCTCAAAAAAATGGAGTGTGGCGGTTTAACCTTTCCGCTAAGGATGAGTGCAATGAAACTACAACAAACCTTATGGGGTCGCATTATTACAGTAAATTTACAGTGGCCAAAAAGAGTATTCCCAACGTCAGCAGCGACAACCCAGCATTGTGAGCGCTGTTGGTAGACGCTGTAGTATCTGTGTCTCCATCGGTCTCTGGTGGGACGGTGGTGGTAGTGGTTGACGTAGTAGTAGTAGTAGTAGTAGTAGTAGTAGTAGTAGTAGTAGTAGTAGTAGTAGTAGTAGTAGTTGCAGCGGCGTCAACCGCAGCTCGACACGTGGCCGTTGCGTCACAGCAGCAAAAGCGCTCTTCGTCGCCACTGCCGCTTGCGTCACAGCTCGCCGTGCCGGCTGGGTCGACGTAGGTGCACTTTCCCTCGTCACTGGCCGGGTCAAAACTGTCTTGTGTGCCTTGCGTCACGTTGACGCTGCAATCGCTCTCTACGACCCGAGAAAGTTGGCGCACCAGGGGTTCGCTGTTGATGTAAGACATGCCATCAGCGTTGCACAGCAGCCCTTGGCCAATCGCGGCACAGGTTGCCGTGCATGACGCTCCAGTAGAGGCCACCGTCCAGCCTCCTGTTAAAAAGAGGGCAGCGTCCACCTCGGCCCGACATTGTGCCGATGTGCCACAGCAGCACATACGTCGATAATCGGTCGTCTCTAAAGAACTTTCACAGGTCGAGCCGGTACCAGCAGAGCTTGCAGAGCAGCGGTTGACACCTTCGTCGAGTAATTGGATGTGCGGGAGTGGGCCTGTAGCACTACTCACAGAATTCGAAATGCACGTCTCGTCCAACAAGCCACTCGTAAGCACGCTCAACTGTGACATGGTGGTAATGTAATTCATGCCACCTGCGTCGCAATTCCGGTTACCCGACAACATACACACCTCGGAGCACGTTAGACTATTGTTGCCGACGCTAGCAATTGCCCAGTGCGTTGAGGCTGTGTGGGCTAGCTGGACCAACGCGCCCAACGCTAGAAAATGTAGGGCAGCCATTTTTGAAATGCAATTGCAATACACACTCGCACAGCTAAAATCTACACCAGACGCATTGCCTCTATAGTGTTTCGGATGCGGCTCACGGCAACATCGTCCAAAACGAGACTGGCCTGCTGCAACTCGAGCTGACAATCGCGCTCCGCGTCGTCCACCACCCACTCTACCACAGCGTCCAGGGTAGCCAAAGCACCTAGCTCGGTCTGGGCTTGCTTCACGCGGTTAAAAGTAATGGCCAGCGACCTCAGGCTGCCGCGCAAGCAGCAGGTCGTCTCCGCTATCAATTAACTAATCTAACAAATCTCATGCGTGACGATGTCATGATGATCTACCGTCAAAGTGACCCTGTGCACACGTCTTCCAATGGCATTGTAGTCGTCCTGGGGCCACATGTCGTCGTTGCTGGTGAAGATCCTAGCGTTGGTCTTGTGAAGGGTCACCGATCCGTACATGACTCGCACCGATCTCTCGAACGCGACATCCACCAATGCAGTGGCTTCGGCCCGGGTGAACTTTCCGTTGACTCCGTAGCCGTCGAAGATGATCACGTCCGTCTTCCCCGTCACCTTCTTAAGGTCTTCCTTTTGGCATACGATCACGTAGTCCCGCTCGTTCCTCTCGCACCATAGCACTGCTTCCGTTGTCTTGCCGCATCCCGACGGTCCCAACAACCAAAGGGTTTTTTCCGAGGGTTCCCACCGTTCGAACCACTCCGGGTGCAATGGAGTCTTATCCAATTTCGGCTTCTTAGCCATCGGCGCCTTCTCACGCATAGCCATCCTTATCTTTGACTTGTTCAGTACGAACTCTCTGGGTACCATCCGCTTCATGTAATCCATGGCTGCATCCTCCCCTTCTTCGTACGCCAACTGCAAACCCTTCTTGTAGACCACGTCACCCTTCAACTTCTTCGGCTCCCACTCGCGGAACACTTGCAGCTCCTCTTCCGTGTAGTTTGTCAACGGTTCTTCATCCACCGCCTTGTCCTCCGACTCGCCTAGCAGGTATCTCTTCCGTGCTGGCCCCTTAGGCTTTTTCCCGATGTTAGGATTGATACCCGTAACCGCTAGACGCACGCTTGCGTTGGAGGTATTCAGCTCCGTTGAATACTCGAAATACCCGTGGTAATGTGGTTCCCCATCCTCGTGCTCCTCCTTGCAGATGATGTAGTGCAAAAGCTCGGTTTCCTCCGTTTCGAATGACGTCATATGCTCCAAGATGTCATCCCGCGATTGAATCGGCTGGCGAATACCCTCGATAGCATTCTCCGCAGTTCTGGCAGACCATGTCAGGGCGAAGTACTTGCTCTTGCATCGGTAGCCTGGTTCTCTGACGCCACCAGTTCTTCCATCACTCGCCATCGGAACGATGGGAAAATGAGCTTATAACCGATTTCGTCGGTGGGAATGGCAAATAAGCCGCTGGACCACACGCCCCTGTACAAGCGTCGCTTGCAGGGTCGGTTGTCGACGGAACAGCCTAGAGTGACGTGCAGAGCATAGGGGCTGTCGCGAGCGTGTACAACCTCGGGGGCAACCGCGCTGACAACTTGAACCATGCCATGCTCGGGAGATTGCACCGTGTACACCCATTCTTGCTGTGCGTCGGGGTGGTCGATCGGGCACGGATGCGGTACGCAAGCCAGCACGCGATACGCCATGGCAGTCGACGCCAGCTGATAAAAAAAATGAGCGTTTGAAACGTTCATTTTCACATTTGGACAAGACCGAGAAGAAAACCAAAAGGAAAGTGTGGCTTTGATGGGAGACATGCAGACACACTTGCTCAAGGCTCAGTTCAAGCGCTACGCCGAGTTTGTCAAGATGGCGCGCCAAGAGCTCGACACAACCGAGCGCGCCGACTGGCAAGTTGTGTGGGTGCCCGACAGTGTCGTGGCCTACAGCAACTTTGATTTGGAAACCGAAAAGATTCGCTGGAAGGTCGACGCCGCCAACCACCGGGTTGTGATGGGCCACGTCGGGCTCTCGGCCCTGGCCGACACGTACAACCAGGGCGACGCCAAGACGAACGGATCGTTTGTCGAGGGCTTTGAAGCGCTGCTGGACGCCACGCTGTGCCAAGAGCTGGATGCCATCGACCTGACTTTTAGCCTGGAGCCCGTGCCGCTGGTGGTTCATAGTACCGCCCACGCAGGCTACGAAGATTGTTAAAATTGTACTCGTACTCTCCATCTCTTCATTTTGTTATTACTTGCGCATACGTCACGCCGATAATGAGCATGTACGATACCCTGACCGCGGCCATGACAGCCGGGCAGTTTCGGCACTTTGCGTCGATTGTCAGCGCCATCCGGTGCGAGCTAGACGCTACTGGACGGCAAGATTGGACTGTGGCGTGGGCGCCCGACTCTATTGTAGGGCAGTTTGGGATCCCCCCGAAGTAGCCACAGACCGAAAGCTGACGTGGTACAAGGATCCCGGGCAACAACGAGCTGTCCTGGCGCATCGAGGCCTGACCAGCGTTGTCGACACGTTTTGCGTGGCGGTACCGTCGACCAGAAAGCCTGATTGCGCTTACCCTGGCCAAAGAGCTAGAGCCGTTTGGCATGACGGCCCGGGTGCACTCGGTCGGGGCTGGCGCAGCACATGTCTTTATCGAGTTTGAACGCGTCTTGGGCGACGAGTAGAATTGAGCGTTGTCCTAAACCGACTCTCTGCCAGTCCCCCCCAACCGTTCGCAATGGTGATGCTGGTCAGCTTTTGCCATGGCCACGCGCCGTCGGTATCCCAACAGGGTGTACTCGAGCAACGATGTGGCTATCTGGAGAAAGCGCCGGACGGGCATCTACCTGTATCGCACGCAGGCCGAAGAAGCCGAGCTGCTGGACGGACGCCGCGGAAGGGTAGTGGGTTCGGCCCGACTGCAGTTTCAAAAGAGGCTGTTTTACCGGTTGTACAGCTTTGTGGCGCACGGCAATGTGGCGGCGGGCACTGGCCGTCTGGACGTTGTGGCACCCAAAACAGGGCATCGGCGGGAGCGAGCAACAATAGTAACGACAATCCGGGGCTTGGATGCCCAACTGTTTGCCCAGCACGAGCACTGTCGCCAGCGCTACCTGCACCCGACGGGCTACGAAAACCTGTGTCGACCCGACCGGCCCGTTCCTGAAACCGTGGACGACGTGCAGACGCGCATACCCTATCGCGCGCGGGGCTTTACCCACAAGTCCCCCATGCACGACGGCCAGCGCAAGCTGCTGCTGAGCGAGATACAGTTTCTTACCCTGCACTACCAAGCCGGGGCCACCGTCCTGTACGTGGGCGCAGCGCCCGGCACCCACCTACCGCTGCTGACGCGCCTGTTTCCGGGGTTGGTGTGGCACTTGATTGACCCACGCGACTTCAACGGGTCGACCCGCCACGCCGAAGGGGTCACGGTGACCCAGGACTTTTTCGGTGACGAGCTGGCGCGGCAATGGGCCCCGACTGGGCAGCACGGGCAGCACGCCGAGGTGCTGCTTTTCATCTCCGACATTCGCAGCACCGACGCCGAGGACGACGACGAGGGGTATGACCACACCGAGCTGCGCCGAATGGACACGGAAGTGCGCAGCGACATGGCCAATCAGCAGCGCTGGGTTGAAATTGTCAAGCCCAACGCGGCCCTGCTCAAGTTTCGGCTGCCCTACGTGGACCCCCAGCACGGGCTGCCGGATGGCGCTTCGCAGTATCTTGCAGGTGCCAACTTGCTGCCCATCTGGGGCGCGGCCACCACCACCGAGTCGCGCCTCGAGGTTATCCCCGAACAGCTAGCCAAAGAAACGCTGCTGGTCAACCCTTTGCGGACAACCTTTTCGTACGCCAAGCGCAGCTACAGCTGGCTCGAGCACGAGCAGCGCATGGCCTTTTTTAACGCGGTGGTGCGCTCGACACCGTTTGACGGGCCAGCCTGCGACGGGTACGACGCGTGCTACGATTGTACAGCCGAACGGCGCGCCCTCGACCAGTACAGGAAAAGCTGGCAAATAACAAACCTAGCGGGACCAACCGATGCCAAGGCTGTATTTCAAGCCGTGGAGCAGGGGGCCTCGTACCGACTCTTTACTCAGCGCGTTTTGTACGCGCGCCAGGGCGAGCGTTTGGCACACTTGCAGTATCGCGGGTCGGACCGTCGGCGAGTCTCTCGCCGACCCTGGCAGCCTATACCCCCATGAAACAATCCAACAGTTTAAATATTGCAGCATTGCATTTTTTGCTATTCTTTTTTAATTGTGCCATGGCTCGTCAATCGCTCGCTGCACTGCTGCAACAAGCGCGCAACACGGCATTTCTGGCTGGCCGCACCCTTCAAACATCGGCGCCCAGCGACACCAAAGCCCGAGTTATTTACAACGGGGCCAACCAGAGAATCTCCCGGGCGTTGCAGGCCGCCGACGCCAGCCATCTTCTAGTGCTCGACGCCCTCGAGCAGCTTGGCCTGGCGCTCACCCAGGCCTTTGAAATGCGCGACGCGGATGATTTTGCGCTGCTACAAAACGCCTACGATGCCATGGGCCATGCCATGGTCACAGAGTGCGTGTGCTGTTTTAGGTGAACATTTAATACGCAAATTAACTACTTCATTTTTTTATTCTCGCTTATTCCAAAAGATCATGGCCCAATCGTTTGTGAAGTTGCTGCACGAAACAGGCAACCTGGTTCACTTCAACATCGGCATTGTGCAGGGTTCCGATGCCAGCCCCGCGATGAAAACCGCCGCGTGCAACAGCATTGTGAAACGGTGCGGTCACCTACTTCGTCGGGCTGCCGAGTTGGAAGACGACAGCAATGTGGCCATCACCAGCCTCGGGCTTTTAAACGCACCGTTTCACAATGCTGTTGAACTGTGCGCCTCAGCGCTAACCGTTGTTGCAAATCGTGGGGTGTGAGCTTGTCAAGTGTTGGGCAGTAGAATTTAAAATTTTGAACCAGCTCGACCACACTCACGCTAGTCGAAATACTTTCACGCTGGCGCCCGAGAGACACAGCGGCGCCAGCGCTTGACGGTTCAGCGTCACGTGTTCGCGGATGATGCGGGATAGCAGCGTGTTGCCATTGGTGGCTGGGTCGGGCAGCTGGGCCAAGGGTCCTACAAAGATTCCCAGCAACAAAGGTGTGTTGGGTCGGGTGGATTGGATGTGGGCCACGGCCATGACACTGTTGGCACCCGCATACGCCACTAGCCGCTCGCGCATGGCGTTGTGAAGCTCGTTGGGATTGATGGTGCCATTGTCGACGGCCTCTACCAATGTCTGGTCCACAACGCAGAAGCCGGCCCTCCAGCCTGGCGCTACCCGCGAGGGCTGAATTACCAGCGTGTCAATCAGAGTGTGAAGCTGAGTTTGGGGGGATGGCGCCATGTTTGAATCTTAAATGACAGGAAAAATTTAAAGAGTTGTATTTTTGGCATAATTGCTAGACACGCGAAACGCAGTGCGTGCGAAGGCCAGCTCGCTGGGCATGCGTAGCAGCCGCAGCAGCCACCTGGGCTTTTGATCGGGTCATGCTGCGGGTTTCCATGGTAATGTCCAAAGAGGAAAATGAAGTTTGGCAAAAATCTTAAAATTCTACTTGCAATCCGCCAGACCTCTAAGCATGCGCTGGCGCAAACAATCTAGCACCAAAGGCTCGGCGGCCGGAATCAGCTCTTGGGTCAGGCGAGCTTTGGCCGCCGCTTGAATGCAAGCGGCGGCCAGAGCGTTTTCGTCCTCCGTCAGCGTGTCGGCGTAGAGCCAAGCGGCCGATGCCGCACACACAACCACGGCCCCGATGGCCCGAAACTCGGCCACCAACCTGCCAATGGCCTTGGCATCCTCGCACTGTCTGGTGCTGGCGCTGACTTCGTGCTGCCCATCGGCTGCAAACTGCTGGAGAGAGAAATCGGCAGGCGTGAGAGCCTCGAGCATCTTCTGGGTGGCCTCGACTTGCTCGTCAGACACGTTGTCGGGCAGGGTAAGATGGGCCGGCAAGAGATGGGCATCAACCTTGCGCGTTTCGAGGCCCACCTCGGTCGGGTTTCGCACGGGAAAAAGGACCATGCAGGGACCATCGGCCCGGCTGGCTGGCCCAGGGCAAAAGCAAGTGACGACACGCACGTTATAGACCATGGTAAAAAGGTTGTAAAATGAAATGAAACAAGCATTTTTATAGGTGGCTGGTAGCCATGCCAGAGGTTGCCATCATTATTTTGTTCGGCCTCCAAGCGCTGGCGCTCGTTAGCCTTGTTGGATCGCTGGTAACAGACGCTGGCAGGTTGTGCACGGGGATTCCAATTTGGCTTCACGGGTGCCGCACCACCCTGGCCTACATCGACTGCGGGACCGAAGGCCTGGGACTGCTGTGGATCATGCTTAAGATGTGGGCGGCCGAGGCTTTAATTCGAGTGTGTATCGACCAAGACATGCGCCCAGTACCCGACCTGGCTGCGACTGCGGCAGCATAGCCAGTCGATTGCATTGAATTTTAGATAATTTAGACTTGACCCACGGTGACTACTTTGTCGGGCAGCTCGTTGCACGTTGCACCCTTGGCGGCGCGTTTGGCCGACCGGGGCTTGTTCCACTCTTGAGCCGCGGCCTTGAGGGTCGCGCGATCGGTGGGCTCGGTCAACCCCATTTCGCGCAGCTGCTCGGCGTTTTGATACTCGAGCGGCAGGACGGCGCTTTCCACGTGATGGCGCGTCAGGCACATGAGGTAAAACGCGTTGACCATGGTAATGGCCAGATCGTCGTTGGCCCCGTCCTTTTTGCCCGACACGGTGTGGTACTGCGTGCCAGAGCCCACCTGCAGCGCAATAAGCTGGATGCGCAGTGTGGCTAGGCGGTCCGAAAGCAGCGCTTCGGCGCTAGACCGGGTCTGGCTCACAATGGCCGCGCCCGTGGTAACGTCGGGGGCCACAAAAAGCTGGCCCAGCTCGAGGTGGCGGCGCAGTTCGAGATAGCCGCCCATCTTGGTGTTGGCGTCAATCCACAGGCCCACCACGGGCTCTTTGTGGCCCGGGTGCTTGTGCATCTGGTGGATGATGCGCATGCCGTTGGCCGCGGCCGACCGTTCCAGCCAGCCCGCGACCGATTGTACATGCGGCGTGTTGGCGTTGGCCTCGAGGGCCGTCACGATGGTGTGCTTCGGGTAGCGCTGGGCCAGCCGATGCACCAGCGTCGTCACTAGCTTTTGCACTCCTTGGTTCACCAGCTCGATGGTAAAGACCTCGTAGTCAATGTGCACCAGCACGAGCTGTAGCGTGGCAGCGTCCTGCACAAACGCCACAAACGCCGTCCCACTCACGCCGTGTGACGTCGGGTCGTAGCTCAGGTAGATGCGCTGCCGGTTGGCCGTCACCTTGTGGTCAAATGGCCAGTGGGCCGGAGCCAAAAACTTGTCGACCCACTTGGCCGGCAGGCCGCGCATGTCCTTGGCCACCGTCACGCCCAGCACTTCTTCCAGGTAGGCCTGGGGGTCCATCTTGTAAAAGGCGCGCACCAGGCGCTGCACATCGGCGCTCTGAAACACGTCGGGTGCATGGTGGGCCAGGCACAGACAGCTCTTTTGGCCCTCGCGCTCGCAGTTTTCGCACACATCGCGCACTTGCACCACTCGAAACTCTTCCTCTTCCTCCATGAGGGTGCACCACGCCAAGTTGTCGCCGTTGGGCGTGGTGAAGGCGTGCAGCACGCGGTTGGGGTTGACCATGATGGGCGCCAGTTTGCGCGAAAACATGTCCACCTTGCAAAAGGCTGCCTCGTCCACCAGGATGGTCGTGGGCCGCACACCGCGGAGACCCTGCTGGGTCTTGATGAGCAGGTAGTTGCCATTGGCCAGATGCACGGCCGCCGCGTTGACCACCGTCAGCTCTTGGCCAAACAGGCGCAGCAGCCGCACCACTTCGCCGCGGTTCTGCTCGTTGAGGCCCGAGTGGTTGGAGGCCATGCAGACGGCCTCGTGCGGAAAGATGGTCAGGTAGATGGCCGCCAGGTACTGCATGCACAACGACTTGCCGTACTGTCGGCGACTCTGCAGCAGCGTGACGCGCTTGTACAGGGCTGTTGGATCGACGGTAGCCCGGGCGTGCGCTTTGCTGTCGGCCTCGGTCCAAAATTCCGGCTCTTCAGCAAACCCGTGCCGCTTGAGCTCTTGCTCAAACGGGTCCTGGATCAGCGCCATGGTCTGGCGGCCGTAGACGCCGTAAAACTTGGCCTTGAGCATGACGCACAGGGCGTGGCGCTGCATGCCAAAAAACGCTGGGTCGGGCCCAAAGCCTTCGGCGCGCAGGGCCTTGTTGAGCAGCTGGCATGCCGTCTGCACGGCCTGGAGTGCCTTGCGACAATCGTCACTGGCCGCCACGGCCGAGCTGTCCATGGCCGCGGCAATGTAGGGGTCCATGCCCAGCATGTCGTCTAGGCTATCCAGCTGCTTTTTAGACCGGTGGCGCGCCGCCCGGACAAGCGACTGGATGAGGGCCACATTGCCCAACGTGCGGGGCATGATTTTGAAGGGGGGGAGCGGGCAAGTAGCACAAGCGTTGAATTCAGCTCGAGGTAACGCTAGACAGAGGAACAACCTGCAAGCAGTCGCGCACCAGCCGATTCCGCAGTAAAAACGCGCGGTGGCGAAACCCGATTGTCGCGACACCTATTAGGCCCGCTAGCAGCAGAACCAGGACCATATACACTATCCAGCGTGGCGACCGTGCCGGTAGACGCTCGGGATGCGATGGGGGGCTGGCTAGCGATCGCGGTGGCGGCGTGTGCAGAGCTAAAATACGCCGGGGATGGGGGTGACAGCGCGCTTGAAAGGTTAGAGGCTGCTGGTGCATCCACTGTACCGTCTGACAGCGGTTATCAAGGGTCAGGCGGGCCAGGGGAGCCCCCGACGCGTTGCATGCCGTTAGCGCGGCCGGTCCTTGGCGGCTACATGCGCCTGGATGATCTAGAATTATTTTAAAGGCCTGGGGGCCCAGCAGCGGCGTTTGCACACACACCCCAACAGGCAGCTCGACGGCCACGCGCGTGTGACCTAGCACACACTCGTGACTGCCGTCTGCCACCAGCAGCAATGTAATGTGCGCCGAGCGATTAGGATGGGCCCCTAGCAAAAGCAACAGCCAAAGCAGCCTGCGGCTGCTCGGCCAAGGCATGCTATGAATAAGTGTAGTGTGAAATGAAATGTGAAAAAAAGACACAGAGACTTTTTGTTAAAAGATAGAAAGGGGGGGGTTTTTTTGTTGGGGGGTCTCAACCCCCCTTGCCCATCCTAGTGTACAATTCTTGGGGTAGAAAAGGGACAACAAGGATGTTGGTGGGGAAAGGGAATGGAGATCAGTTCAGGGGTGCAGTGGCTACACGAATGTAGCCACCGAGCGCTTAGGCGTCAGTGTCGCTGCTGTCGTCTGACGACGACACCACCTCGCGTGAGGCTTGGGTTGCAGGAGCAGCCTTGCGGGCGCCCTTGCTACGCTTCTTGGGTGCTGGGAGGGCCTTGGGCTTTTTGGCAGCGGGGGCCCCGACTGCTGCTTGCGCGGCAGCCTGAGGTCGCTTGCCACCCATCTGGGCACCGCGGGCGAGCAGGGATTGCAAACCGGCCTGGACGTTGGCGCTCATGCGGGCGTTGTTCTCGTCGACCATGCGCTTCATGGAAGCGGCCAGAGGGTCAAAGGCTTCGAGGCGGGCGTCGGCGTCGGCATCGGTCATGGGGACTGCCAGGGCAACAGAGGGTGTCGCAACGAGGGCTCGCTTGGTCTCGGGTCCGGCGCTTTCAAGCTCGGTCTGTTGGGATGCTACGTGCTGGGCACGTTCGGCGCGGTACTGCTTCTTCGAGGTTTCGGCAGAGCTAAAGTAGGCGGCTTCGCGACGTTCCTTCTCTTGCACCAAAAGATCATCGTCTTGGCGTGTATGGCGTTGGGCTCGAGGGTGAAAGTGCGCAAACTCGAGGGCGACAACCCAGCGAATGACTTGCTTGACTTGCGGGGAAGTCATCCACTCTAGGGTAAAAACGTCCAGGTTGTACATGGGCTTGTCCGGGTTGTCTTCTTGGACAAAGGTCATGATGCCGTAGTAAAACAAAAGAGTGCGTCCAGCGGGCGTGTTGAGAGCAGTGTCGACCTTGTGGGGAAGGTACATGCGCAGCGGCGAATCACATCGAGTGGCGTGACGGATGCACTCGGCAACAATTGCCGACTCTTCGCTTGCGCCCACCTTGTCTTGCGACTCTTCAATCATGTACAGGGTAGAAATCATCTGGGTCACCGCCAACATGCCACGCCATCCACCAGCAACAAATGGGCTCAGGGTGCGAGGCCAAGGGTGGACCGAATCGTTACGGATCTTGGCCATATCCTCGTCAATGGGATGGGCGAGACGGTAATCTTGTTGGACAGTGAGTGTCTTGACCAGTTCAAACAGGCGCAAAGCGCGGGCATCCGAAATCATGTCGCTCAGACCTTCAACGTCGACGTCATCAAGGAGTGCAATTCCAGCAGAGTGCAAAGCGGCTTCCTTCTTGCTCTGGGTTGGGTGTGGGTCGGTGACATCCTTGGTGCACCTGGCGGTGGCGGTAGGCAGGGTTTGCTTGGTGAGGCTAATGCTGTGCTTGGGGTCGAGGAAGAGCTGCATGCCCACAAACTCGCGGGGTTCGGGGTGTGTAGCAGCATTGTGCAGAGCACGGCGCATGGCGTTTTGAGCGTCTTGGGTGGTAGTGGTTGGCGTTCCTTTGCGGTGGCTGTAGATGAGCTTGTGCTTCAGGTCATCGGTAAACAGCGCGTAGACGTAGGGAATCTCCGAGCAGTTGCTGCGGTAAACCAACAGGGCCAAAAACAAGCGTAGCAGAGGGTTGGAAACGTAGAGGGGGGACAAGTCGTTCTTGGGGTCGGTAGTGGCGTTGTACAAAACCTTTTCCCAGGTTCCTCCGGCTCCCATCTCCTCGGTCAAACCAAACTTGTCGACGTACTCGCACAAAGTCTCCAGGCAAGCGGTGTACAAAACCTCGGCTTGAGGCTGAGTCACTCCCAGTTGAGCCAAAATGGTAGGGCGTTGCGAAGTCCAAAACCACGCGGTCCACCCGCCTTGGGTGTTGTCAACACGGATAGGGCTGTCGAGGGAAGGCTTGCGATCTCCCCAGGAAGTTTGCTTGAGCGAGGCGATAATCTCTTTGCGGGTACGGGTGGTGTGAGCGGCTTGCACACGGGCAAAAGCGGCTGCGGCGGCGACACGGAGGGGTCCGTCAACGGGCTGAGGCGCAAAATCGTACTCAACGTCCGAGAAGTGAAGATCCTTGAAGGGGTCGTTGGTGCTGGACGCAACAGGACGTGCATCCAGCATGGGTCCCTTGGATCCTTGGTGGCTCTCGGCGGCAGGCACGTCAAAGTCCTCATCCTTGGCGTCAATGTCAATCCCGACAGCGGTCGCGGCATCCTTGTACACTGCACGAGCAGTGTCGGCAAGGAGCTGGGCATGAGCAACGTTGTTGCCGTTGACAGCGGTCTTGCTGTCAACAAAGACCTTGTTCATAGCATCCAAATGGTACTGTGCCATCTCGTAGTCGTTGCGAGCGGCGGTGTACACCTCGTTGAGGATGCGGTCGTTTTGCAGCAAGGCAGCTGCGACCCCGTTACCTTTGGTCGCGATGCGAGGCTTGGGGGTAGTGCCTGTGGCGGCACCAAACCCTGCGGAGGTGTCTCCGGTGAGTTCAGCCATGGTGGAAGATGGACTAAACAAGAGTAATTTTTGTGAAACGCAAAAAGTGCACTGGGGGGCTGAAGAAAACGCTGTACGTTGTCTCCAATTCGCGATACTGAAAAGAGAAGAGAAAAATAAAACAGTGGAAAACGCGACTCGTGTTTATAGCTTTGGAACTGGCCGCGACGAGCGCCGGGTGGCCCGCGACGCGGAAGGAGCAGCCATGACTTCTTGAGCGGGACGGTGCGTCTTGGAGGCGGGCCCATCCCCTGCAAACGGGGCCACCGAGGGCTTGGACACGGCCGCCAGCTCTCCTTCTTCAAGCTCGGCAGCCGCCTGAACGGGCTGCTCGAGGGACCCAAAGTTAACAAAGGGGGGAACGGCTTGGGGCATGGTCAGGGTGGTGACGGGGATGGTGCGAACGTAGCGCCACCAGCGCCGGACCGTCTCGCCAATAGCAGAGCAGTCGGCCGTTTGGGTACCGGCGCGGGTCGTGCCCACCAGCGGTCGGCCGTGGCAGCGCAACGTGCAGGCCAGACGGACCGCCAGCAAAACGCGCTGCAGGGCCTGCTCGGCCGACACGCGTTGTGGCCAGCGCTCCTCCCAGGTGTCGGTTCGCACCCACTCGTTGGGCTGAATGTCCTTGAAGTCGCCGTGCCGGCCCGATTCAAAGAGGATGGTGGCCCAGCTGAGGTGCATGAGAACGCACGCGGCGTTGCCCGTGTGGCTCAGCAGGTCGACCAGCAGACGCGCGGCCAGGTGGTAGAGGGTTGGATCGTCGTAGCGGCCAGGTTCCAGCAGGTAGGCCAGCGTGGCGTTGACGCCCTTGACGCGGAAGCGGTCGGTGGGGCCCGCGATATCAAACACGACGGCGTCGCGTTGGTCGAGCAGCAGGTCACGCATGGCCAAGCGGGCCGAGACGTCAATCATGAGCGGCATGAGCGTCGTCTGCTGGCGGGCCGTGCTCTGGCGCATGAACGCTGCAACAGCGTCGTGGCGTCGGCCCACCGAGCCCAGATCGGGTCCGCCGAGCTCGCGCAGCATGGTGCGCATCTCGTGCGTCAGGACCATGTAGGCGCTCTGCAGCGTAACGCGGTGGTAGATGCCGTGGTGCAGGCGGGGCGCTTGGAGGGCGGCGTCGGTGGTGTGGATGTGAGGCAGCATGCCGCGGTAGGCCGGCAGACACATTTGAGCGCACAGCGAGTTTTCCAGTCCTTGGTCGGCGCGCACATCGGGGTTGCGCTGGCGGCGCTTGGGATCCAGCTCGGCGGTTTGATGACGCTTGCTGCCCGCGCTCTTTGGGCGGTGGGGATCGCGAGGCATGGCGCCAGACATGTTTGAAAGATGGGCGTGATTGACAAGCGATGCACGGTAGAAGGGGAGAGGTTTGTTTGTTTTTTGGGTCGACAAGAAAAAAAGAAGAAGAGAAGCAAACAAAAAGCCAAAAACTGAAGGGATGGGAAAATGACTACTAAACGAACCGACTTTACAGCGAGGGTAGAGCCCAGCCCATCCAGCGCCAAAGCGGCAGCCCGATCCAGTCCCAGAGCCAGTGTCTTAATGAGCGGCGATCGGCTGTTTTCGCCCAGCCGAGCGCGGCTTCGGCGTCGCGGTGGTCTTGCGCGGTTTGCTCTTCGGTCGGCGGGCTCGGGCTTCGGTCGAGGAGGGGGTGGCCCGGATCGGCCATTGCGCAGGGTTGGTCAGCAGCTCAAAGGCGGGCAAGTGGGCAAACGTGCGGTATGGAAACTGATTGTTGAGGCAATCCGCGCCCACGTAGATGTGGAGAGCAGTGGAGGTGGGCACGACCACGACCCGAAATGTGGCGGGGTGGTACAGCATCTGATTGACGGCGCTCTTTAGGGTAGCCTGGTCGCCAACGTACTTGCACAGGCCAGTGGCGCAGGGTTCGAGGGTCATTGCGGCCAGGGTCTTCACGAGCACGGCGCGGGCCCGGTCAAACGCGGCGCTTTCGCGCTGGCACGTCGTCAAAATCTCCTCCAGGGCCTGGGTCTGGACGCGACCCGCCTTGAAGCCCCAGAAATCGCGGCGCGTCCCAAAGGTTGTCTTGACCAAGCGCCCGTAGCGGTCGCCAAAGTGTGCCATTGTCTCGGCGACCGTGGAGTGGCTTTCGCGCGCCTTTTTCCATAGGCTGTCCACGGCGCTCTGGTGGGGTTCGGTCATGGTGACGACCATTTTGGCCAACAGGTGCGGCGTGTGAGCCTCGGAGTGCTGGAGGGTCGCCGCGGCGTCCGCTTGGCTAGCCACCACGTGGGCCAGGCGCGCCAACACGGCCGTGACGCGCCCGCCCGTGGCCTTTCGGCGGGGCGAGCTAGGCATCGCGTTCGTAGGATCGGTAGCCATAGAGGAGCATTTGCATGAAAAAGAGCTTGATGGTCAGGCTTAGGCCCGTGTACGCCAGGTCGACACGGGCGTACGGCACGGGCTTATAGGCACTGTAGAGGGCCACGGCCGGAAAGGCCGTGTCAAAGAGCAGCAGGCCCACCATCAAGAAAACGACCCAGTTGGGCACGTCGGCCGCCGAGGCTGTGGAGCGCTGAAAGATGGCCAGGATAACGCCCCACTGCGCGGAAAACAAGACCGAGCTGGCGGCAAACAGCGACCAGCTCGAGTCGTTGGGCGGTGGGTCGGCGCGCTGGGCTTCGTGCAGGCCGCCCAGGACAATCATGACAATGCTGCAGACGCCAATCAGCGCGAGGGTTGCAACGTCGCTGACACCCGAGAGCACGGCGATCCGAATCGTCATGGCCGTCGAGGTGACGCTGTACTCGGCCCAGCGCAAGGGCGACGTGCGGCGCTGGCAAAAGGCCTGCCACCACGAGACAGAGCGCGTGGCCATGTACAGATGATGCAATCCCGTGGGCAACGTCACCAGCGCCAAGCGCCAATCAATCCAGCTCACGTCGACAGCCCGGTACTGGGGCATGTCGCGGTTATCAAAGTGCAGCGCCACGTTCCACTGAACTGCCACGCCGGCCAGCTCAATCTGGGCCTGCACAAACGCGGCCGTGGCCAGAAATGCTGCCACGGCGTGCAAGACCCGGTTGAGGGTAAAGGAACCTGGACCAGGCGGCGCTTCCGCGTCGACCAGCGGTTCGGCCATTGACCGCCAGCGTGTTTTGTTGACGGCATTGACTCGAGGCATTTTTTTTGTTTGATTGATTGGTAGGACTGTGAATGTCTGCCCACCCACGCGCTAGAAGGAGAAAGACAAAATGATTGCTCTGCCTAAGAACTACCGACGATGGCCGTTGCTGCTGGTGCTGCTGTGCGTCGTTTACCCTTCCGACGCTCTGTGGAAGGTATCGGCAACCGATGAGACGTGCGCCAATGCGTGCGGCCAAGAGCAGTGCGTGCCGGGCGTGCGCCTGACACAGCTGTGGCACAGCAACCGACTGTTTGGTGATGCTGGTTTCCCGTGCCTCACCATCAGCGTGGGCCTGCTAGATCGGTATTACCGACGGGCGGCCGATGGCGACTGTTTTCCCTGGAGTGATGCCAGCACAGAAGTTTTTGGCTGCAGCGACGCTCCGGCAACGGGAAACCGGCAACTATGCTGCTGTGATACAGACGTTGCCTGCCTGGCCCAGTCCAATGCGCTCACGGGCAGCCCGGGTTGGCACCTGACCGAGCCGGCGGAATCGTGTCGTGACGTGTGCGGGACGGACCGCTGTGCGCCCCTCACCCTTGAGCAGCAGCTGGCCGAAACAGACATTCAAGCCCTCAACACTTACGGCGTTGTTCCAATGGAGTGCGACACCATTACCGAGGCCAACAACGATCCGCTGCTGCCCTACATCCGAGAAAACAACACTTTTTTTGCTTGCCATGTGGCCGACAAAGCGGGTAACTCGACCTACGACACGCCTACGTGTAGTGGTGCTGCTGCAGACGGTGGTCGGCGGTACTGTTGCTGCGGCGATCCAGGAACGGGACCGAGCGACGAGCGATACGACGTTTGCGACGGCCAGCTGGATGGCGTTGGGTCGGGAATTGTCGACGCCACCGAGGCGGGCCAGACGTGCAATGCCGTCTGTGGCAACACGGCCTGCGACCCTCTGGCCGACAGCCTCATCCCGATGGCCATGGCCGTTGCTATTTTTACCTATGGCTCGGAGCACGCCTGCACCAACTTTTCGGGTACCAACAATGTCGATCTGATCATGACGTTTGATCCCAGCACGGGCGTTTGCTACTACCGCAGCGCGACGGTGCGGGGCTGGCCCTGCGACTCGGTCAGCACTGGAAACCACCTGCGCACGTGCTGCTGCGGGTCTGTTGCCGCTTGTTTTGATCAGACTTTGGCTGCCATGCCTCCAACCGAAGCCCTTGAGCTGGTTTCTGCGATACAGGGCGAGTGGAAACTTTCGGGTCCAGGCGAGTCGTGCGCCGACAGGTGCCTGGACGAGACAACCAGCTGCGTCGAGCTCCCGTACGACGATCAGCCCAGCCAGTTCGAAGTGGACGCGCTGTACGCCGAATTGGTTGATCATGTAGGAGAATCACCCAACGCTTGTCCCAGTCACACGTTTGACGCAGACTCTGCACCCTACATCGCCGAAAACGGCACGTGTGGCTACACAAGCCCCAGCAGCGAGGTGGACTACACGTACGACTGCAACGCTACTGCCACGGGTGTTCGGCGGTTCTGCTGTTGTGGAAATCTACCCATGTGCCGCGACGACCTGGACGAGATTATGGGTATTGGAAGCGATGATGACGATACACCAATCGTTGTAGGCCCAGCTACCACCACATCGTCTACGTCTTCAACATCCTCAACATCCTCAACATCCTCAACATCCTCAACAACAACGGCCGCCGCACCTCTGGCCCCACCAGCCTCACAATGGCGCTTCTGGGAGTTGGAATCCTGTTCAAACACGTGCACTGACATGGACATTGCTTTGGCACCTCTTTCACCCCGCGATGTGCTGGGTGGCAACCGGACGCTAGAAATGCGCTTGCTTGAGGGCTCGCTGGGTATTTCATGCGTCACTGTTACAGCAGGATCTTTTTTGGGTGTTCATCCCGTAACGTCCGAGTGCATTGTACCCGTGGCCGGATCGCACCCCAATGCCTATGTGGCTGGTTATCTGCCAATCTGCTGCTGTCACACTGTCGCCAACAGTGACGGCGGTGCTGGCTGTCTCGCTGCCGCTCGGGGTGTCGCGCCCTTGGTAGGTCAGCTAATGTCAACCACCACAGCGGCTCAGACGTGCACTGCGGCCTGCAACACACTCACACCATCACTCGACTGCAACCCGCTGGTCAATGCGCTGGCCGACCAATTTCCTGGTGCCATCGCAGAGGAATGCCCAGAGGATCAAACGATCATCGACCAAGTCTCGGCCGGCGGGGTCTACTACGAGGGTGACCTGGGATCGGTAACCGCGTGCCGACGCCCCAACAGCAGCAGCGAAGCGTTTGATAGCAGAACGCAATGCGATCAAACTGCTACGCTGCTGGGATCAACCTGGCGCCAAGTGTGTGCGTGTGGTTCGTTTGAAGCCATTCGCCGTACCATCTTGGCCACACCGCCACCATCACCGCCTGCAGCGCCCTCCCCGTCTCCCTCTCCACCGCCTCCGACCAACAGCGCGGCTGCGACGGACGCTAGCAGTGTTTTGCTGGCCCTGCTGATAGCGGCCGCCCTCTACAACGGGATCTAAAACCCTCTGAAATTAAACGTCGACCTCTTTGAGACCTCATTTTTACCGTTCCAAATGTCTTGTTTCTGGCCTTTTGTCGCTGTAGTTGTTGGTTACACTAGTCTTGTTATTTTTATGTTTGGGGGTGTTTGCAAAGAGTGTGGCCACAGAGTACGGCGGCGACTGTCGTAGTATTTTAGGCTGGGCCTGCACATGCTTTCGCGACACGAGCCGCGCCACCTCTAGTCAATGCGTTCTAAGCCTGCCCGAAACGACTGTCGTGGGTGCGCTGTTGTTATTGGCGGTATGGTTGTGTATTGCGAGCGGCACAATTGGGGGCGCCCCGGTCTAATTCAACACTGTCAATTTTTGATCTTTGCGTCTACGCAAGAGCTGCTGCCAAAACAAGTAGCAGACGGTTCACTTGCAAGGTGTCATTAAACATTCCACTGCGGCCAAAAAGCTCGAGTTCTGTGTAGAGGTCGTCGAGATCTTTGCGGTCTTGGCGACACCAGTCCGGCGAGTACTTGGCCAATCGGCATGCGTCAGTGATGGCGCCAAGGGCTAACGATGAATACCAGTGTGCCCGAGGCGAAGAGACCGCGTCTGCACTCAATAGCCTGGCCGAACATTCAATGACGTAGCACAGTAAAAGGCGCAGCGTTTTCTCGTTCTCATCACTCCGTAAAAAGTAAGTGCCGTGGCGATGCACATGGGCCATCTTTGCAGGTTGCAGAACGAGGTAGATAGCTGCAGCAACTCAATATTTATTCTGGTATTTCTGCCAACGGCTTGGATTGCTTGGCGGGCGGCGGTGCCTCGGTGGCGCTGCAGCCGCTGCAGACCGGCCCGCAAATGTGACTTGCGCACAGATCAAGCTGCTGCACAGCCGACATGGCTTCGGCCCACGTCCGCCCTAGCCAGCTGTCGTGACACTGCTCGATGTGAACCGGGCGGTCCAGCACATGGGTATCCAAATCGGTCCCGGCCGTGTTATCAACTACCCAGATGGTAGGTGGGTCCACGGGCAGCCCTCGAATGGCGCGGCGAATAGATGCCAGGCAGACGCGCTGCAGGATAATAGTGCTGCGCTGCGCTGCGCGCTTGAGACGTTCCGAGCGCCGTCCGGGCCGATCAACGGGTCCGGGTATGGTAGAGTACAAGACGCCCGTTTTGGCATTTCCCACCCACGAACGCTGCGCCGTCACAATTACCAGCCATTGGACTGGTGGTAGCGCCATGACGAGCGCGGTTACCCACTCGTCGCTCTACCAGCGAGGCGGTGATGCGTTTCGCGCTGCGTGGTTGGCCGAGCACCGAGCGTTTGCGCGCGCTGAAACAGCCGAGCTGCGCTTACCCCAACAATGGGAAAATGACGCTTTGGTAGTGGCATTTCCAGCCTCTCCCTTTGACACCACCCTAGAGATGGACGAGACGCGCCCGACACCGCTGACACTCGTGAGTGGGGGTGCCGACGGGGCCGACTACTGCTGGGCGTCGCAAGCGGTAGAGCGACAGCTGCCAGTGCTCATCTGCACGTTTGCGGGCCACCACCGCCAAGCGCCAGTGGGTACCGATGTCCATCTCGTCAAGCTGCAGACGGGCCACTACACCCAGTTCGAGCGCGACCTCAACGTGGCGGCGGCCCGGTTGGGTCGGCCGCGGGTGGGTTCGATGCCGGCCTACGTTCGCAAGCTGCTGATGCGCAACGCGCTCATTGCCCGACGCAGCCAGGTCATGTTGGCCGTAATCGAGCGCCCGCCCCACGAACCGGTCATGGGCCGACACCCACGCAGCCTCGAAGCCCGCGATTGGGACTGCGGTGTGCCGGGTGGCACAGGGTGGACCGTGCAGTTGTGCTGTGATTTGGCCATTGCCCACCACCGCCAGCCTCGGTTGGCCATCTTTGTTCAGAGCACCACGCAATGGTACATGGCGCAGCTTGATTTCGAGCAGCAGTCGGTGGTCTGGCGGCCCGTGGCGTGCCCGATCGACGCCGTGCTGTGCCAGGGCTCTATTGTGCTGCCGCAACGCGTGGGTGGCGTCGGGGTGCGCGGACTGCGTCAAACGGGGCGAGTGGCGATTAACTGTGCGGTCCAGGCCCTGCAAACCCTCTACGCCGACCGTCCCGCCAGCTAAGGCCATATTTTTTAGAAGTTTCCAAAGTCGGCGTGCTGCCGAGGGTTGCCCAAACTCCCCCTTCAACTAAAACAAAATTTTAAAGCCTCTCCAGACGCAGCGTGTGCGCGAGCCTTTGAATCCACACACGCCACAACAAAAAAAGCATGCGGTTGCTACTGCCGATGCTTCTTGGCTCGCTGGTGTCAGCGAGTTTTGCCCAGCAGATGCCAGCTCACGGCTGGGTCGAAGGCGTGGTAGCTCAATCGTGCAGCAGCAAGTGTGCCGAGTACGACACCACCTGCCAGCCCGACGCTCACAACTTTGTGTCGACGCCAGCACGGTTAGAGGCCCTGGTGCAGACCGTCATGGGTCTCAACGTAGCTCAGAGCAGAATGGACAACAGCCTGACTCAGATCGAGCGAGCCCCAGTACTCGGCGCAACAGAGGTCTATTATTCCACGGGCACCGGCGCCATATGCGGAACCTACGTAACCTACATGAATCGTCTGTGCTGCTGTGGATCGGCGGCGCCATGTGTACTGGCCATTACTGAAGCAATGGGCACCAGCAGCACATCGTCAACATCGTCAACATCGTCAACATCGTCAACGGCCACCTTACCGACATTGCCCGTTCACAACTGGGTTCAGGGCATCGTCGGTCAGTCGTGCAGCAGCAAGTGTGCCGAGTACGACACCATCTGCCAGCCCGACGCTCACAACTTTGTGTCGACGCCAGCACTGTTCGAGGCCCTGGTGCAGACCGTCATGGGTCTCAACGTAGCTCAGAGCAAAATGGACAGCAGCCGGACTACGATCGAGCGAGCCCCAGCACTCGGCTCAGTATTTGCCTTTTATGCCACGGGCAACAACGACGCCATATGCGGAACCTACGTAAACGACATGAATCGTCTGTGCTGCTGTGGATCGGCGGCGCCATGTGTAATGGCCATTGCTTCAGCAGCGGGCACCACCGTCGAGCCAACCACCGTCGAGCCAACCACCGTCGAGCCAACCACCGTCGAGCCAACCACCGTCGAGCCGGCCCAGCATTGGTTTCAAGGTGCAGCGGGCCAATCGTGCTCAGGGGCGTGCGGGGCTCGAGGGTTGGCGTGCAACGCCTCGGGCCTTCAGTATGTCGACACGGGTCTAAAGTTGCGCACGGTGGCCCAACACTTACTGGGCCAGTCGTGCCCCAGCGTCCGGTTTCGCGACGACGTGGGCGCCATTGTCCCGTACATTGACACGGCGAGCGACGGGGCGTGTGTGACCAGCCTGAACGCCACCGACGCCGCCTGCTCGGCCTTGCCCAGTGGCATTCGCTTGTGCTGCTGCGCGGCCGACGCCAGCGACTGCATAGCCGCCATTGACGACAGTGTGCATCTTGTGTCGACCCTCGGCACAGCGCCCAGCACGACCGGGCCAGCAACGACCGGTGGCAACACAACGAGCGGCGCGGCCCTATCTGGTAGCGGACCAAACGCCACAGTGCTCTGGGGATTGGTGTTTGTGATGCTCTATGCTCTCGTTCTAAATTAAGTTTTGGGGGATACATGCACGCACGCTAGTCTTTGCGCGGCCGCTTGGTGGGGTTGGTGCAACGGCTCTTCCAGCACGCCCTGCAAATCGCTGTCGCGCGGGTTGGTGTCGGGCCGGAATGTGCAAAGGGCCGCCAACAGCGGGACGCTGAAAGAGCTGGCAAAGAGA
>Ga0307983_1000317_pt1 | contig 25176 bp, 17 predicted proteins | sample OrgLakmetagen991_FD_201845 | JGI IMG/M metagenome (GOLD analysis project Ga0307983, IMG submission 201845) | Saline water microbial communities from Organic Lake, Antarctica - #991 | ecosystem: Environmental > Aquatic > Non-marine Saline and Alkaline > Saline | place: Antarctica: Organic Lake...
CCATTAATTAATGGATAAACATGAGCATCACTACATCCTTTGGCATTGGTCATAATATTATTTACGAATGTAAACTTATTCTCATATATAGCATTGAGTACCGGCATAACTAAGATTTGCCAATCATTAGATGCATCTACCACTAATCCATTTGATTGGTAGTATAGCTTACCTGTGGTGGTTTTCTTGCCAAATCTATTAAAGATAACTCTACCTAACTCAAGGTTAGATTTATTCTCGCTTAGATTCTCAAAGTGAATCTTGATTGACTTATTACGAATCAATTTAAGTAGGTATACATATGAGCACATACTACTGGTTTTACTATTAACTTTCTCTTCTTTAGTAATGTCACTAGTGTTCTCAGCACATTCAGATTCATCAGCCCAGCTCAGCTTAGATTTACTCTCAACTTTGTCAGATGTGTTGGGTGTACTAAACTCCCTTAGTTTATCGCATAATGATTTAATATCAGACATTATTTCTTGATGACTAAATTATACTTGATGAGTGTATTTAGTATTCAAATATTAATAATCAATTTTTATGACTAAAAATGAATGCAGACGAAGGGTAATGAATGGTATCAAAACTTTACTTTGGTTCCAAAGATATACTGCCGAATTTAATTTTTAATATAGAAATAAGTTTATTGATGAATATATATAAATACTCCACGCAAAGATGTATTCAAGAATTAAAACGGGAGGTAAGACGATAAAGCCTATTTTGGATCACCAGGATGATAATGATGATCCTGATAAACTAAGTAATAATAGCATAGTTGAGGATAGTAATGATGGATATAGTGATGATTCAGATGGTGAAACTGTAGATAACGTTATTAGTGAACATACAACCAAAGATACGCAAAAAGTGAGCAAGCCAGCTAAGAAAAGTAACTCTGGTGAAAGTAAGGATATAAAGATATTAGAGAGCAAAGGTGCAAGAGTAGACTTGCTAGTAAATATGAGCATAGAAGAAAGACAGGTTATTATAGATAACCTAAAAGTGATGCATCCAAGTATTACGGTTATAGACCACTTAGAGACATTTATATCAGAGAAAATCAGAAAGAATAACTTACTATTGAGACCAAAGCTAAAGGAATTGCTGCTTAGGAAAATCATAGATTGCTCGATTGAGATAACAAGGATTAGGTATGCAAAATATCCATTGATGAACGAGATAACCACAACAGAAAACATAGTTGTGCCACTTATAAATGACTTAGTCGAGCTTAGATTTTATGGTGATCAAGCATTTGCCGATAAAGACAAAATATCCAGTCAAGTATCTGATAATGGGGTGAACTTTTCTAGCTTAAGAAACGAAGAAGAGAATGAAAAGCTTGATTCACTATCTATAAGGTCTGAGTACCCATTATATTGCAGGACTTTGGGTGGCAAAGTATTCACTAAATCAGAAGGTCAGGATATAGATATTATTGGTGTCAAAATAAATGGGCTTTGCACTAATAATACGTTACCAGAGAAAATAAATGCACCAGATATTTTGCTTAAAAAGAGCGAATCTATCAAGAATGGTAGGCTAAACTTTAGTTCATTATCATATGACTGTGAAGGTTATATACCACAGCCAGTATATAATTTACCTGACAAGCTGCTAAGTTATGTTAAGAATGGTAATATATTGTTCAAAGGTATGAACTCCACTGAAATAATAGAGGTGCTAAATCTAGTGTTGAGCCATGTACAGAATATTTATGTGCACCTAACCAGTGAAATTAGTAATCTGAGTGCTATGTTTTACACACAATTGTTTACAAAGGATTTAACCAAAGAAAACAATGATGGAGGTAAGCTCAAAGGCATATTATCACCTAAATTCATTGAGCTGAACACTCAAGTATTTGACCTAATAAATCAGCCAGCTAAGAAATACAAAGAGTTTGAGCTACCACTAAATGACAAAATAATGAAGATATTTGAGGACTTATTTAATATAAAGAACCAACATAGGCTAGAAATATTATTTAGCTTTAATATAGAGAAACTATACTATAGCATAAAAATATTTGGCATAGATGATGAAAGTGTGGCTGATGAGTTAGAGCACTACATTAATAGAACAAAAGAAGAATCAGCAGAGGTAGCTCAAGAGAAAAATAGAATAAAAGAGGTCCACCTCACTAATTTCTACTTATTATTAATAGAGAGATTATTTGGGTCAAAGCGGTACAATGAAATCCTGAACAAGATATTTCGTGGTGCCAAAGGAGACAAAGGATCACTGCTTTATACTGGTGGAGAAAAAGCACTATTCGAAGCACTGAGTGACAAAGAGAAGAAATCAGTGAAGCTGGAATATGATAACCTGCGTAAGTATTTTGATCAAATGAGTAAGAATACATGCAGTCATATTAGGTTAGTTAGACAGCTGCTTGGAGGTAAAAAGATACCAAGCCAGCAAGTGCAGTTATTTAATAAGCTAAAGAGCTACATGCCCGATGAGAGAGAGCTAATTAAATTATTTAAGGATATTAATAAAGGCAAAGAGCTAACCAGTAGTGACATGATTGTATGTAATAGCTGCCAATTTAACTTAATATGTCCTCATGTTTATGAGTGGAATGACTCTTTGGCAAAGAATAAAGGCATAACTCAACAGATATTTAATAATATGCTAAAATACGTGGATAAGAACCCAATACGCAATTACTTTTATTGTAAGGTATGTAGTAGAGAGATTGCCCACGTGGATACGTTCAGTAATATATTCCAAAATAGTGACCAGATTATGTATGATAGTATCAATGACGAACTAAAGCAGCTGATGTGGGGTGAGATTAACTCAGTGCTATTCTATGTCCAATTTGACAAATTAGTTAACATTAATAAACTAGTGAGGCAAATCACGGTAGATATATATAATTTCATTATTGAGGTAGACAAGCAGTTATCCATAGCAAAGACTAATACTAGTGAAGATATTAATAATAAGAAGAAGCTATTCATTAATATTTATGCATATGCGTACATGATTAACCTGATGAAAGACTATGATTACATTAGGTTTAAGAAGCTTAAGTCAAAGAAGAGTGATATCAAGCAAATCTTCATCACAGCAGTCAATTTGCTGGTGTCAAGCAAGAATATTATCATTAAGCGCATCCAGAATATTAATAATGAATTCATCAAGAATAAATTACTGGAGGCATTCAGACAGGTGCAATCTATAGGTAAGAAGACTGTTGATCTAGAAGATGTCAGCTTGAAAACCACAGAGAATATTAATCATGACCCAATTTATTATTACCTATACATGACTGACTTAGCTGTTAAAGGTAGAGTTATGTCACATAAGTATGGTTACTTAGATAAAAAGGCAGAGATCTTGTCTAGTAACTATGCTAAGCTAGAGAATCCATTCTTAGATGCAGATATTGATGGGCCAAAGAAGAGTGCAGAGATATATAAGAAGAAAGTATCACTAAGTAACTTTAATGAGTACCTTAAGTTATTTATGAAAAATAAGAAAGGTGCTGATGAAGAATCTAATAACTTGTTTAACTCATTTATCTTAGATTCATTCTTGATGTTCTGGGAGTTAATCAACCGCAAAATATTTAATATATACATACATGAGAATAAAGTAATGGCAAAGAAATATGTAGATTACAAAGCAGATTCTGATAAAGTAATTAAGCGTTATGATTTAATTAAGCAAATCCAGTGGCATAAACACTGCACAAACTTACGAGACTTACCCTTTAATAAAAGCAGAGTATTCGACCCAACCAAGAATACAGCATCAATCGCGGATATATATGATGAAGATGGCAACCCACATAAATTTGATGTATTATATTACAAAGTGGATGGACCTGCTGAGAGTGAAACTGTTGAAGATGGGAGCCAAAAGATAGATAAACCAGTGTCTGCAAAGAATATGTACATGGGTAATGGTGAAATATTTGGTAGTGGTGATGATGAAGATGATGAAGATGATGAAGATGACGAAGATGCCCAAAAAGGTGGATCAAGAAAAGGACCAAAGAATGGTCCATATAAACCACCAAGCAATAGTTCTAAGTACACTAACCCAGCAAGTCATGATAGTGGACCCGAAGCAATTGTGTATAGAGACTTGCTTTATTTAGTATTGAGATCAGTAGATAAGCTAAGTGGCATAACAGGTTACATTGCAAATATTAATCGTAAGCTACAAAAAGGCGTGATTGAGCTACCCAAGGATAATGATAAACATATTAGTTGTATGCCCATCGATCATGAAGGTGGTGAGAGTAAGCTCTATGCAAAGAGTGATGTTAATATTAATGAAGAAACTGGTAGACATTATGGTAACTTAGACTGGGCAACTAGTGCTATCTATGCAAATTATGACTTTAGTGATCAATCAATTAGACGTGTAATTGGTAATAACATAGAATTCAATGTGTTCTATCATGTCCAAAAAGCTGAGGCATCATACATGCTATCATTACTGGCGCATGTAGTTAAGAAGGGCTTCAAGCGTATGGAATATATAAAGATGTTCTTGGTTGAGGTCAGCAGAATATTTAAGCAAAAGCATCTTAATAAACCACCACTTACAGTTGCAGACTTAAAAGCCACACGCCAAACTGGTATGGTATATACACCACAACTTGGGTTACCAATCTTTGTGGCACATCTCGGTCAACTAAAACTATTGATGTCAGAGGTAGAGCTGCTTAATCTATCACTGAAGACATATGATGAAGAATGCATAATGATGTATGTTGGTGCGGCGCCATCATATCATATCACTATGCTTAAATATATGTACCCTGGCATGAAATTCATATTAATTGACCCCGCTAATTTTTACTTGGCAAAACTGCAGGGGCTCAAGACAAAGATTATGAATATGGACGTTAACAAGTCAGCCGCAGAAAAGTGGCAATCAGCCTTGCACTTCTTAGATAATGGATATGATTATGTGATAATGAATATGTTATTTATGCCAGACTTTGCTCGGGCCATTGCTGCTGACAAAGATGAAAGACAGATTGTGTTTGTCTCAGATATCCGCGCTAGGACTGAGAATCCTGAGATCACTAATGCTGATTTCTTGACAAAAGATGAGAAACGAAGTCTAAATTCAAGCCCAGGTGACATAGATATATTAAGAGATAACACATTGCATAACTTATTTGTGATTTACTTGACCACTCACTCTAATAAGATGCGGTCATTCATGCTAAAGCACAGATGCCCATTTATGAATGAGCTAGACATGAAATTTGTGCTTGGTACCAAAGATGAGATGACTATTGGACTATTTAATGAATTCAAAGACCTAACTGGGCACGATGTGCGTGAGTTATATAAGAATGGTAAAATCGTGGAGCCCAAAGGTCAAGCATACTTACAGACCAGATGTGGATCTATCTCTACAGAGACCAGGTTAATTATCTTACCAAAGAATCTAGATGAGCCACTCAAAATAGAATGGCACATAAGAGACACTAAAGAATTCGAGAACTTGCTGTTCTATCATAATGCAATCAATCGTAGATTTAATATATATGATACACCAGTCGTGAATACATCTATTGGATTGTGTAGATGTTATGATTGTGCCAGGCAAACTAATCTATTCTATGATTACCTTAAAAATAAATCACCGGACAAGCTCACTGATAAGAAATTTGTCGAGTATGAGATAATTAAGCTAACCATGATAGCCACCCATTGTAATTTTGCTAGAGGACTAATGAATAAGAACCACTTACTTAAATTCCACTTATTTACTCCACATAGCTTATATTATACAATGAAATTTGGCATAGATATTATGTGTGCAGATTCACCTTTCAAGGAAAGAACAAACCTTGATGAGTACAAAGATAAGCTAAAGAATTTCAATCAACATGTTTTGATCAAAGAATACCATAACCTGAGCTTTAGGAATACTAGTAGAGAGAATAAGCTATTCGTTGGTGGTAAGCAAAGAAAAATCAAAGGTGGTGCCAATGGGATATTAAAGCTCAATGCAAAGAAAGATAAAGATAAGATAAATAAGCTAAAGCACAAAATTATTGTTGGCAAAGAGTGCTCAAAGTGTGGTATTAATTATAAAGATACTCATAAGCTAGACATTAATAAAATCAATGCATCTTTACAGCTCAAAAAAGATGTGCATAATATATACTTATTTTACTATAATAAGTGCCCCGTTGATAATTATCATGATTGGACCCCAAATAATATATGTAAGAAATGTGGACAGAACCAAAGCCTCGATTTAGATAACATAGATTTGACTAATGAAGAATTAGTCAGTTATTATGAGAAGTATAAGGATGTTTACTTCAAAGAACTAAAGTTAGACGAGGAACTAGAGAGTACGGATGTTGGTAGGTATGAGCATAATAGCATAGAAAAAATCAAGGAAGAATTCATAGATTATGTTGGTGATTATGAGTTCTCTAGAATAACTAACTTTGCATATGAGACAGGTGTTGATCTTCAATTATTAGTGTGCTTAGGTGGTATAGAGAATTTCACTATCCAACAGGTTAAGTCAGGTAATGTTATTATGCCACAAAATATTGATGTATACTCGCCAAGAGTATTCCGCATAGTATTTTATACTCAACATTTGATACAAAACTATAATAGCATGATTAATATAAATAAGATGATTAACCCACCACCAGAATTGGTTAAGATATTAAATGATGCAGAGGTAAGGAAGTATGAGTATAATTTGCTACCTAAAGCACTTGATGTTATGCTAGATGAAGGTACCGGGTACTTAAGAGATATAAATTTGCATAAAGATAAAAATAATGCACTTAATTATGTCCTATTTAATTTCTTTGACAAGTGTGTTTATATACAAAAGTTTAAGGATAGGCCAAATGTTTTATCTACCACGAAGCTAAGGAAGATATTCTTATCTAGCATAGTTAAGCAAATACTCAAGTTTGACGAAGATACATCTATACCAGGTGAAGTAAATTGGAATTTGTTTAAGAAAGAGCTAAAGAATACTGAATTCTCAGAGAAACGTGGTATAAAAGCAGTGATGGATGAAATGACTGACTACATAGAAGAAGGCAAAGATACCGTTGATTATGAAGATGATAACAGAGATGCCATGGGTGAAAAGATGGAGGTGGATGAAGAAGACCGCATCAAGAATACTGATGAAGACCTCAAGAGTGGTTTTGATATGGAAGATAACTCTGCATGGAATACCGGTGAAGAGGTTGATAATGACGTAACTGTCGATGATGATGTATTATCTGGTTTAGATTAAAAAAAAGATTAGTGCATACTAAATTATAATAATGTAGTGATTAGCTCATTCTTAGATTTATCATTATCACATTCTTCTTTATTGTCATCTTTAGGCTTATTAATCTTGACAGCAAGCACTTCTTTTTTGCTTAATTTCTTTGACTTATCATGCAGTGAATTAACAGTCATCGTCGTGTTTAATCCTAAATATGCTAGCATTTTTACACTAATCATTAGATTGGGTCCTGGCATAAATACTAGATATGCATAATCATATATGTACTCTTTTATACTTTTGATTGGTTTATGACTAATAACATATTTACCTTCACCACTTACACTAAATAATATCACATTATTAGATGACTTAACTTGGTTTGTTATATATTTAGTTTCTGCTTCATCTATATCCATGCCTAATATTTTACTTATTAATTTAATATTTTGTAGGTTTTCATACGTATATAATGCGATTGGTTTACCACATATTAATTCATCTAATGGATACTTGATTTCTTCATCATCTTCTTTAGTATCATTTTTAATATCTTTACTCACCAAATCATCCATATGTTCACTAAATTAGCACATATTTAATATAAATTTAATTATAATTTAGCACGTCTATGATCCTATTACGCTTATTATCAGTCAATACTTTATATATACCATCTTCATCAATTATTAGGTCGAGTACATGGATATCTTCATCATAATTAATTAGCTTATCACAATCAGATTTAGTTATGCCATTAATAGTCTGCAAAGATTTGGCTGGGTCCCAGCTAGATGCCACACCTACTAATGTATTATATTGTTTCTTAGTAATGGTGCCTTCATTTAATAGTAAATCTATAGATTCAATGAACCCATCAGATTTAAGTAGGCAATCGATTAACAAAACTTTACCTGCTAACTTTTTGGCGGTTTCATGCGTAATACCACGAAACGAGCCCCACATATTTATAACTTGTGATTCAATATCACGTGACTTCTTCTCTAATAAAAGATCTACACATGTGCTTAGCTCTAATTTGGCAAAATTAAGCTTATCATATTCTTCAGACACAATAATATGCTTCTTTATACCTTTACTCATTAGCTTAACTATGCTATTCTGATTTTTCACTAATGTAAGTGCTGTATCTTCTACAGATTTAGTATATATAATGCCAAATCCATCTCTAAATTGCATGTGGAATATAGATGACTCTACTATTTTTAGGTCCTGTGGTTTAGTTGGTGGTTCACCCTCAATAATATAGAATATTTTGCATTCGTGATTCTTTGCTCTAAACTTAAATAGCTTCTCTTTTTGAGATACATAGCGATTAGATCCTTTCTTGCTTCCACCTTTGATAGAATTAAGTAGGTCTGCATACGTCTTTCGTTCATACAAAGCAACCACATTATGACTCTTAGATTCTGGGTTGGTTACTAAGATTGCAATGTCACCCGCATATAAGCTTGCTTCATTATGCTCAATTTCATTATTAGTCAGGTAATCAATGAGGTGCTTCTCATTGCTATCAATTAATAGATGCGTCATTATGTATTTTATTTAAATAATACTATATTTAAAATATAATTATTTTTGATTCAAAAAATGGAGAGCCCTCCACATGATTGGTGCGTAGATAGATTTAGTGATAAATATTTTAGTGAAGACTATGGTGAACTTAGTGAATATGATGAACAAAGGGGTAGTAGTGGTCTTATTGATGAATGTATTCTAGACTTAATGAATAAATTCGATGATAAATTCGGTGGCGATTATGAAGCTGATAGTGCTGGAGCAAAGGTATTATCAAGGCATAATTGGAAAGCATATAAACCTTATATTTGTGAACAAATGTTAGCATACTCAAAACTGGATTATGAGTATGCACATGTATTAATAATGGGCAAAACTAGCAGTGTATCTAACCCATTTGTCTTTGACGACTTTAGTAAGAAAATCGCAGAGGCATTCCACCAGGTAATTAATGTAAAGAAACTCTATAGAGTAAACGAAGCATACCAAGGTCCAAATAACATAGAATCCATACTCTTGTCATTCTATAGGTTCTTCACTAAATATATTTATATTAACAAGAAATTTGAGAAAGGATGCCACATAGATGATTACTATCTTTCCTTGATGTATAATTATGTACTTCAAGAGGTAGATGAGTGCAAGGTCAACCCAGCTAAATTTACAAGAGTAGATATGTCTGATGACCAGTTTGATGCATATAACCCACCAATAGTAACATTACTGCCAAAAAGTGGTGTTGAGTATTGAGAGTGTGAATCTGGCTTAAGTATTTTTTATAGTTTTTCACTAATTATTTTGCTATTATTATACATGGACAGGATTTATGATCAAGGAGTCGATCCACTTAATAGATATCATGGTAACTGGGGTACAAGAGGTACTACATCATATTTGATGGATGAAGAACCATCACCTTATGATTATGAGTTACTCATTGCAAAGATGGATGAGACCATCGTAGATAATGAGCATGAGGTAGAAAATATGTACAAAGATTATGCAAGGTCAACAATTAAATTAAGAGATATTGATGAGAGCATGCATGATGATGATGAGATGCCACCTAATACAGAAACTATTAGTGGCCGCACTAATTACCAATATTATGGCTCAAAATCGGGGACCTGGCAAGAGACACATCCAGAGACCACGATGTTTGATCTTGAGGTAGAACCAGATGCATATCCTGTAGATCAAAGAGAGCTAAGGAGGCTATCTGCGCGAAAGTGGGCAAGTGAAGATTTTGGCACTAACATTAGTGATCAGGTTGTGACTGAAGACTCTATATTCCCTGCACAGCTAATCTCTAAATTTATGCGTGACAGAGTTGGTGTGCTAACCAAGAAGCTAAAGATATTTAGTGAACCATTCGAATATACACCACGAAAGACATCACCCCAATTTACATGTGACAAAGGTAATTTATCCAATATGAAAGCTGTTGGTGCCGCTACTTTATATAATGAAGATGAGCGCTTGTATGGTCAAATCAGTGATTACTATAATATGATGCCCAAGAATTGGCAGCACAGTGCATCTAATCTAGTGTTGAATGGGCAAAAGTTTACAAGGAGGATGCTACATGATGAAATGATGCACATCACTGAGTATGGAGTAAACAAGAGTGGGCTTGCATACTCAATGTCAAAGAAAATCAACTGTGGTAAGCCAGGTGGTGAGCAAGATCGCTGGGATGAGTACAAAGATATGAATTGCCAAGAGAAATTCACTGTGCAAAGTAACCGTAACACGAATCACACTAAAAATAATCTGGGGTTAAGTATGGCAAAAACAGTAAAGAATATGATAGATAACTCTGCACTCAATGAAAACTTTAGCAGAGATGCCAAGGTGTATAATAAGCAAACACCAAGAAATATGCAAGCCAAAGGTGCTGGGCATAATACCGCAAAGATAAGGCATCAATTTATGTTAGACCCAGCCATGCTAAGGGAATCATTGACAGCCAATGCAAATCTTTCGGCAGAGAACATCAATGCCGGCAAGATTGGGCTAAAAAATATGCGAGGTGGTCGAGTATCAGAGCAAAGTCGCGAATCTAAGATGAGTGATGGCTTATTAGATAACCGCAAATTAACAGCAGCAGATATGCATAATCAGCTCAGTAGTGCTAGTGCTTACCATGCAAAAAAGTATGGGTCTGAATCAAGGCGATTAGGTGAGCAAAACATATTAGAACGTGAGCTATCAGATAACCTAGAAAGGAATATATTAAAGCCAAGCAAAGCACCAGTAACCAAGAATAACCACAGGAAATTAATGGAGCCAAGTCGTGAGGTGGTTAATTATTTAGAAGTAAATAACACAAAGCAAAGGAATATGATGGCGCCAGGTATGGCTAATTTTAACAAAAATAAGAATAACTTGCAACATCAAGAGCTTAGGGATCAAACAAATTTATATAAGAACTTAGCATCTGGCAAAGATAAGCTGCCTGATATCCCACTTAATTCATCAAAAGTGGTTGATGATCAAAGCAAATATGGTAGAGAGAACATCAATGCTAGACGAACTGGCACTGGGTCATGCAAAGTCAATGGATCTAAGATGCGCCTAACGCAAACTAGTGAATACTTGCCCAGTGAATATTAATTTAAATTATAATAAATTTGCATGTATAGTATTATTAGCATGGATTACTCGAATTATGACAGGACAGTGAAGTCAAATTTAGAAATTATTGGGTGCTATTTCATAGATAATTTGTATAACAGACAGTACCAGTTGGCAAAGGAAAACTACCTAACTGGCAAAAATGGGAGGTCAATGACAGACGAATACATAAGCATACTATGCCTCTATTTAGATGCCATAAAAAGTGGTGGTCAGTTTGAAAGAATAATTCGTGGCATAAGTAATTATTACACAGAGTACACCACAATCAATATTAAAAGTGAATATGAGACCATTAATAATATACTAAAACAATTCATACCAAAAGATTACTTTGTACTTTTGAATGCAGAGAATAAGCAAATATTCATTGAAAGGATATTATTATCTATAGTAGAGAAAGTGGTAGAGGTATTTATTAGACCAGATAACCTTAGAAGCATAATTGATCATCATGAAAATGCGGCTAATGTTAATTTGCTCAAAGAGACCATAGTTAATGGTATGATCATCATACGTGAAGAATATTATGACAAATTTGTTAAACAATTAGTTAATGGTGGAGCTGATAATGGGATGGTTAGTGCATCTAGGTATGAAGCCCTTGAGAATGAATATAATAATGTAGTATTTCAGCTAGATAACTCATCTAAGGTGGTGGATAAGCTAAAAGAGTACGCCAAGAATAAATCTGCTGAGTATGAAGCTGCGAAGTCTGCATTTATGTTAGTTAAAGAGAAGCTAGACCAGTCTAAGGTTGATCACGAAGAAGAGATAACTAAACTAAATAAGTACCACAGTAAAATACTTAATGAAAAAAATACGAGAATTGAGAGCTTATTAAATGAGCTATCATTATTGCAGAGGAAACTTAATGGTGCAAGGTATTCATCTCCCATAAAAAGCGACGAGAGCGATGAAAGAGACGAAAAAGTTGATGATAACACAAGTAATGAATTAAATAACTTTATTAATGATAATACAATTGCATCTGATAATGATGAAGATGATGAGGATGATGAAGAACCAACCAAGGTAAAGAAGACCAATAATAAATACATGAAGAAACTTAATGATAAAGAAGATAATGACCAAGAAGATGAAGATGGTAGTGAATCGACAGATGAATCGGCAGTATCATATTCAAGTGATTCATTCATAGTTATGGAATAAATACATTAAATCATCAGATTTTTTAATTAAGTAAATATATATTTTTTGTGGTGCAGTATAAAATGCCTATTAGCTTTAATAATACCTTAAATTATGCAGTTAATGGTGCAAGGAACCTACCAATAATTGAGAATTGGAGCAAAAGTCCACTTAGTGTAAGTATTTTGATATCTGTGGTTGTGGTTTTGATAATATTATTCGTGATGAGATCTGTCGATTTCAGTGATAATGATGAAGGCTTACTTAAGCTCTCAGTTAGGGCTGGTATATATAGTTTCTTAGTTATCTTGGTCATTGAGTTTGTGCAGAATCACTACTTAATGCAGGATCTTTCATCCACTGAGCAAAGTAAGCAAGTCAATGAGATGTTCTCACCTGGCAAATCTGGCATAGAACCAAATATACCAGTATATAATGCACAGCAATTCCAGCCGGGTCAGCCACAGCAGCCAAACCAACCACAGCAATTCTATGGTAATGGCATCACTGAGAACCTAAAGTTTATCTAGATTATTAATTCCATCACATATTTTTTTGGTGCATATATATACTGATGTCTACAATAGAGAAAAATATAAAAGAAACTAAGCTGCTACCACTAACATTCTTAAATAGGTCAACCATTGTATTGGGTGGATCTAACTCTGGAAAAACCAAGACAACTGAGAATATATTACATTGTCTGGCCGATAAGCTCGTATATATCTATGTATTTACTGATGGATCTGGGTCAACTAATATATTTAATAAATACACTCATAAGTCTTTGATAAAGGATAAACTCGATGCAAAGAAACTCCAGGATATATGGGATAGACAAAAAGCACTGACTGAGGTGTATAATAATGCAAACAATATGGATGTGCTTAAGTCTTTGTACAATAAAGTAAAAGATGACAAGAGTGAAAAGCGCATTGGTGATATATTATCTGTCAAAGAACGTGTTAGGCAAGCCGTAAACAAGGATAAAATATTAAGTGCTCAAAGAAAAAAGAAGAAGCTCCAACCGATTGAAGATATGCTAAATAATGCAGTGAAATCTATGTATAAGAAAGCTATTAATGCAAATAAGCAAACTATAGATAAATCAAATCTCGATGAGAAGCAAATCTATGCACTCAAATATATTAATATGCCCGAGCCAAATATGGCTATAGTTATGGATGATGTATCATCTCAATTAAAGAAGATGAAACCAAAGGAAAAAACATTGGTTTATGAGATGTTCACTCAGTGCCGTCATCATGGGGTAACAATGATATTTACTGGGCATAATCACACAAATTTTGACAGAGATGCCAGATCTCAAGCATTCAATACTGTATTTTGTGGCAGTGATTCTTTGCAAAGCTACTTTGAAAAAGGCGTTTGTGGTATCAAGCTAAAGAACAAAGATTTTGATTACTTTACTGAGCACATGAGAGAGTACCCAGACATAAAGATGATGTTTGTGCGCGAAGAGAGTACATTTTATAAAGTAAAGATTAATTTTGAGATAAAACCTAAGCTCATAGGTAATAAAGCAGTGCATGCCCTGTGCAAAGTTATTGATAACCCCAATGATTTCATAAATAAAAATAATACAGCTGCTCGTAAATTCTCACTCACCAGCGAGATTGCTAGGGTTAAAGGTAAAAAATCAAGGTGTAGTGATGCATCACAAGATGTACAAAATTATGTCTTTTCTAGCGCAAAAAAGAATGCAAAGGATAAATTTAAGCCATATGTGTGATTATAACTCATCAATGACTTTATCCATTTGCTTCCTAATCTTTTCATTTTGTGTCTCTTCACCACCTTTAGCCACAGGAAATTTATTATCAATGGATGACTTAATGTAATCATCTACCTCCTTTTGCATACCCTCTTTATTTTTTGATAGCACATCACTGTACATCTTGCCAAACTCAACCTCACCTTGTTCATTTACTTTATAGAAATTATATTGGTCGCACTCATCTGGGCAATCATCAGTGTTTCTCCAATCATCTTCAGCGGTGGCAGGTTTGGTTGGTTCATTATCATCTTCGCATGTACCACATCTGAATGATTTGCCTGGTTCATTACCATCCTCAGCCAACTGTTGGCTCTTAAGATATTCTTCATTTGCCTTAGCTTTCTCTTCTTTGGATAGTGCTTCTTTAGTATCAATGTCATATCTAGCCTTTGAATATTTAGAGTATTCTCTTATGTCAGCATCATCTGGCCCATGTTTGCGGATAGATTCTTTCTTGGCTCTCTTGGCTTGGTTCTTGGCAATCTCGGATCCAATCTTATTGTTAGCTTCTGCATTCTTAAGGATAGATTCAAGCACAGCAGAGTTCTTATTATAAAAGTTACATCTGCTTCGATTCTTGCTGTATGGGCCAATGTATCTCCAGTTTGAGGTCTCAATGGAGAACACATCGAATTTGACCACTGAAGAATACTTATTAAAGAACTCAGTCACTTTAGAGTTATCCTCAGCAGCACCGTTACCTTCAGAATCAACACTTGCTTCGGCAGGGAATGCATCATAGAATTGAACCATAGTATCAATGTCCTCTCTCCATGGAAGAAGCATAGTGGTGGCATCCTTGAGTTGCTCATAAAAGTGCTCAAAGTATCTCTGAAAGTGGAAGAATCTATCATATGCAAGATCATGATTTAACATAAATTTAATCTCACGCGGCAAGTCAGTCTTTGCTTCCAATATATCAATGTATCTACCCAAGATTTGCTTATTCTTGAGTAAATTAATATGATAAAACTCATAAGTGGCACCATCTGGTAATTTAATATCAGCTTTTTGAGTATAAATATCTAAAGTCCTAGTGGTGTCAATCAGTGAATCTGTCATCTTAAGCAGAGATTTATAGTTACTAATTAACTTATATTCATGCTCATAATTATTAGCATATGAATCCTCTACTAATTTAAGCTCATCATCAGTAGCACCACCTTCTTTGCGGGCAAACTCAATGATCTTCTTTAGTGCAGAATTTGCATCAGCAGTAACGGGCCTGCTTTGCTTCTTTTTTTGTCTGGCTTGTTCATTCTTCATGTTAGCCACATACTTCTCACGAAGCTTGAGTCGTTCTTTATCATCTAGCTTTTCTTTGTATACTTTTTGCACATGTTTATCTGGGTCATACTCGGCGAATTCCCTGACAAAATTACTGACGATTTCACTTGCCATCTTGGATATATCTGACAGCTGTTTCTCAGTGAGCTTGACCTTATTTTTGCCTTTGCCATTATTCACAAAGTTACCAATGTATCTCCTGTAGAGATCACCTGCATCTTTATCCTCTAGCTTATACTCTAGAGCAACTCTGTGATAATAACCAAAAATGGCTAACATCAAGAATGACTTTCGGTATTCATCACTTGGCTGTATGATAGTGAACAACCCAACCTTGTCATTCTTTGGCCTGATGATGGTGTTGTACTTAGACTCCTCTACTTCTTTTAAAAACTTTGCCTTGTATTCTTCATCATTGAACAATTCTGGGTTCCTAATGATCTCACTAGCAAATTTGTTAATATTTGGTTCTTGTTCGGCACTCGACATTTTATTTAAATTTATATTCATATTCTCATATATTTAAATAAAATGTCTCTTACGGTTGAGGTAATGAACAACAGAATTAATACGAAATTTAAATATGTACTCGAGGTTCTAACCAAGATACGCAAAGAACTAAATGAACACAAGCAAGATCCAAATATACGTGAATATTTGCTTAAATTTAATAAGTATTATAAAGAAGTAGATAAGCTAAAAAAGACTTATTTATTATCAGTAGTGATTATTTTGAATAAATACTACTCGGAGTCCCAGAATGATGATTCCATTAATAATGAGTTCTACATGACTGTGGACTCTAATAACATAATCCATACACTAGATTTAGTCATAAAAAAGATAAAGAGTGAGTACGCAAAAGTAGAGTCAAAGATTAAACGCAAAAAAGAGATAAATATGGGCTTCCACGAGATAGGTAAGATCTCTATTAATATTAATAATAAAGAGAACTCAAAATCAGATAATATGTGCCATTGCGGTGGGCAGATTGAGTATAATCAAGCCACTAATGAGATGAAGTGTGCATTTTGTAGTTTAGTACTAAAATTAGATACCGCTAATTATGTTAATAATGATACAAAATTAGATAAGCCAAAGAAGAATAATCATAACCCAAGTGGTTATTTTAAGACGTGGATAGACTCTGTGCAAGGTAAAAAGCAAAAGAATATTACAGAGAAAGACATGATCAAAATAAAAGCATATATAAGTAATACTGTCTTAAATATAAATAATGTATACCAAGTTAGGAGCACACTCAAGGCAACTGGGCTTAGTACTCATAATATGCAAGCACCGGCTATATATAAGATGATCAATGCTGATAATTATTTACCAATATTTACTGATGAGCAAATTAATACACTTATGTATTGGTTCTCTGTAGTAAAAAAATACTGGGCACAATTATATGATAAAAACTTATCACAGTACCCATATTGCTTATTCAAATTTGAAGAGCTAATGTATGTAAAAGCTAAAGAAGCAAAAGATAGAGATGCCATGCGTGAATTAAAAATCAGCATGAGGTTTACATATCTACAAAGCGCAAAGACCACTATTAATAATGACCTAATGTTCAAGGCTGTATGTGAGAAGATCAATGAAGATGAGAAAAGCAAAGAGATTGAGTTCACTGGCATCAGATATATGCCCACCAATATAAATAAATACTTATAATTTGCGTGCAAAGTCATGAATAGACTTAATATTACGTTCACCGCTGAATAAATATATAGATTTATCTAAGGATGAGTATCTCATTATAGTTGGTACATATTTGACTGATACTAACTGACCATTTGCCCTGAAGAATTCTGTGCGGTCTACCTTAATAAATTTGACATTCTTTAGGTTATTAGGTACTACTTTTGCCAATTGGTCCCACACTGGGTTAAAATCTTTACAATAGCCACAGTATTCTTCTGAGAAATATATTATTAGTTTATCACAGGTATCACTTGGGCAGCCCATTGCACTGGCATATTTGTCCATTATTTCATAATCAGATTTGTACTTAAGTTTATCTAAGGGCTTCTTACCCAGCACTTTATTAGTGCCACCAACGATCATCTGACTTGGCGTAACATCAAATAACACCAGTCCTATTAAAAACACGAATAATATGATGAAGAATGCCGCTAATAAAAAATTGGTTGCGTCTGCCATTGTATATTTACCCCGCAAAAAAAAATGTTGAGTAACGATAATTTAATAGCACACTGTATCTTTTATATAATCCATTAGATTCATCGGATTTAGGTAAAATACTACATTATCTTGCATCACACCACCAGTGGTCATTGCTGCAATCAAAACTAATACTATAAATGAGATGATTATGATCACAACAGCAGCTTTAGCCTTGTTTTCTTTGACCCATGTGCTTAAGCCATCAAATTTTGCACCGAATCCAGCCCCACCCATTGCCAAATATTTATTCAAATCACTGCCGCCTTCCATATCGTATATATACCAAAATAAAAAAAAAATATAAATATTTAAAAATTAACATAATTTGCCCGTAAAATAAATCTCCTTAGCTTAACATCATTAATATCACCTTCATATAATTCTGTGCGACCTTTGTGGTATCTAATTATTGTTGGGTAATTAACCATACCCACAGTTTTACTCTTGGTTTCATCATTCTCCATCAAAATTACACTACTATAGTCCCTATCATTATTTATCTCACTTTTTAGGTCATACCAAACCGATAGTGCTTTATCACATAGCACACATGAGTCAATATAGTGCAAAATCACGACTATTTTATCATGATTGGCCTCACTATATTCTTTGTAGTAATTACCTTGCCCAATTATTATATTATTACCCAAGTTGTGGTCATCTAGGCCATTATAATTATATGCATCTGCGCTTTGCGGGTTATTATAGCTAGATGGGTAATTATATATATCTGAGCTAAATGGTGGGCAATTATTACCAAGGACATTATTAACTGGATTACCCCGCATAAATTCTTGATTAGAGCCACATTTGTAATTATTACATTTATTTAGCCAAGAGCTTGATGAGCTAAACATTAATAGTAGCACTAATAATAGTGAAATTACTAATGCAAAAATCACGTAATCATCCATTTATATACTATAAATATAATTTCTGTGCATAAAATATTTAATATATGCCACAAACTGTTGTCACTTTTGGTTTCCTGAACCATCTCTCCATGTATGTATAGATTGGATCACCGGTGTATATATCAATTATTTTGTGTGATTCACTCAGCTTAACTATTAATGGTCTGCAATCTTTGGGGTTACAATGTGCAAATAATCCATCACCCATTGGCAGCTTTTGCTCAGAAATAATGATGGGCCAATCCTTAAAGTTATTAGTTATGTACCTAAATGTGTCCATATAACCAGTGACATCATCTGGATCACTATAAATTAGCCTTACTTCAAAGAGTGGATCTATGCCACTTTTTGGCTCATAATGTATGCTTACTTCGCCTTGCTTCTTTAGCTTCTCTTCAACAGCCTTCTCTATGCTTTGAATACTGGCTTGCTGTACTTCTGACTTTAATGGCATATCAACCATTGTATACCCATATTTTGTCTTAAACATTGAATGTAATAAATACAGCACCAAAATAATAACTAACGCATCGAATATTATTTTTGTGCACATATTAATATATATACAATGGAAAAAAAAAATACACCTTTAATTACATTATTGAAGCCGGGTGCTATCATACCAAATAATGAAGCTCATGCCCAAGAGATTGGTGATTCTTTGCCGATTGAGCACGTGCTTAGCTGGTTCACTAAACGAGAGAATAAGAAAGGGTCAAAAAACAGAGTATTGGTGCTAAAGAGTGACACTGGCAGTGGTAAATCTACACTGTTTCCAGCTAAATTATTTGAGAGCAAATTTAATGAAGAAGACAAGCGAGGTATAGGTGTTACACAGCCCAAAATTATTAATGCAATTAATATCGTAAAAGATCAATTATGTGGCAGCCCATACTATCCATTCTTGGAGCTAGGTGAGAATATTGGGTGGCAAACTAGTGTTGATAAGAAGCTCCCTAGTTATGGGCTAACTTATATGACCTTGGGCACCCTAACACAGCAATTCAAGACAATGACCGATGAAGAACTGATGATTAAGTATAAATATATAATTGTGGATGAGGTCCATGAAGCAAGTCTTGAGCAAACCTTGCTTTTGGTTAGGCTAAAGAATTTCATATTTAGGAACGAAGACAATGAGAATATGCCATTTGTTGTATTGACCAGTGCTACTCTTGAAGAAGATAAAATCCTTAAGTATTTTAGCTTAACCAAAGATAATTTTATTTATGTGACCGGGTTTGCTTATGACTTAGATGAGAAATGGGACCTAATGCCAAATAGTGTACCTAATTACATCAATGCTGCATGCCAAGTCACTATTAATATACATATGAAAGGCATGAAAGATCATATAGATAACAGAGATGTGCTAATATTCATGCCAAGCCCACTTGAGATAGAAAAAGTTAAGAAGAATCTAAGTATATTTAACACTGAGTTAGCTGGCAAAGGTAAAGAAGTGTTCACTATTTTGGTCATTGATCGCCCAGCTATTATATCCAAGAATGAAGATTATAATTCACTAAATAAGCACGCAGGGCAACTCAAAGTGAAGATTAGTGGTAAAGTATACAAGCCATTTAGGAAAGTAATAATTGCGACCTCGGTTGCAGAGACTGGGATTACAATTGATACACTAAAATATGTGGTAGATCCTGGGTATCATCGTGGGCCAGAGTATCATCCTTGGCTTGATGCCAGTGGTATAATGACAAAACCATCACCAAAGTCTAGATTAGCTCAGCGCAAAGGCCGATGCAACAGGAAATCTGAGGGTGTATATATACCATTATTTCCTAAGTATATTAATGACAAGCTCCAGAGTAAGCAGTTTGCAGATATTAAAGTATCTGATATAGGTGAGATCTTTACTGGGCTTTGCTTAGAACAAATCAAGAGTGATAATAAGCTAGACTTTGATTTTGATGTGCTAGATTCCATACCAAATGATTCAGTATGGGCATATGCAGAGAAGTGTTATGTACTTGGTTTTATTAATTATGATAATGATTATGTATATAAAGCACCTGTTGAAGAAGATAATGCTGATTTGATGGACAAAACACTGGAGTGTGTGTATGATGCAGGTGATAGGGAATCTAAAAAAAGGGGTAGTCGTTTGGGGCTAACAAGACTAGGTGCTATAAGTACATGGCTGAGTATGATAAAACCAGAGAGCATAAAGATGTTATTAGCCGGGTATGCATGGAATATTAATATCTTAGATTTAGCATCGATTGCCGCATATTTAGTGACTAGGCCAGGAGATTGGATAGCTAAGCCAGATGATACTGATAAAAAAAAAGATAAGCCAAAGCACAATAATAATGATAATAAACATAATAAGCAAAAGGGTAACCATGGAAGGTTTAAGAATACAGGAAAGAGTAAACTATCTGATGTCGCAATGATGAGCCCAATTAAGAGGGTTGATGGTAGTGGTGGGTTTAATCAAGGTGAAGTAAACTGGTCTGCCATCTATAAATTAGCATTAGATTATAATGAGCTAGACATAGATAAAGAATATGGATATAATACACTAAAATATTTGATAGCGGATAACTTCATTAATGGGCTATTAATATTCTTGGCTACCAAAGCGAGATTGAGTGAGCTAGATAATTACTTGGAGTATGATGCAAATATTAAGTTATTTTGCAAAGAGATGAATATGAATTATGATACACTAATGAGCTTCTTGAGGACAAGAGATGACTTAATCAATACATTAATATTCTATGGGCTAGATATTAATTATGGCCAATCATTAGATCATATACTCAAAGAAGACTTTGTTAATTACTTAATTAGGCTAAAGCATTGCATATTCGAAGGGTACAAGAATAATTTGCTGGTATATGATGAAGCACAGAATAAATACGTAAATAAGTATGGTATGCCCATTAATTTTGTACAAATATTTGAGGATAACCTGATAGCACGTGAAGATAGAAAGCTTGGTGGTGTTAAGCTAAAAGATAAGCCTAAGTATGTATTAGCCAGTGATTTTGCTATTAAACAAGACCGCAAAAATGAAGGTATGTACGTACTAAGGACTAGCTTTGTATCATATATGGACAGTTTCGTTAATATTGATTTAAACATAAACTTATTTTAGGCATAATTATGTTTGGCATAGATTATACTTTTGTGGGTTCAGCATTTGCTGTACTATGTGGTACTGTATTATTCGTTATCATTGGTGGCGTGGCTAGGTATGCTTATGATGAACTCATGTTTAGATGTGAAGTAACGGGCACAAACCATAATATACATGATGAAGATAATAAAGATACCAACTTAAATAATATTGTTTATACATCAGACGAACACATCTGCGCGTCACTAGTAGAATTAATAAGTGATAAATTAATTAATGGTGAGCTTGAGTACCCCAGAAAGTGTAATATTATGCATAATGGTGGCAAACCATTATTATTTCAAGGTAACTATAAAGTTGAGCATGGAGACTACACACTTTGCTTTAATGATAGCCTTATATTAAGTGTCAAGGTTAAATCTGCATCTAAATCTAATAAAGAGATATATGAATTTATAATGGATACTTATAATAATTATTTACAGGGCCTGGGCATCAGTAAGTATGGATTAATATATGACACAGATCATCATGAAATATTACGTGCTACTAAATTAGGTGGTGTCCAGTGTGTGCATACATTGTGGGATTTGTACCTAGACTTCAAGATATTATTTGAATTATCAAACTCATTAGATGAGCCAAATCACAATGCATTCGTTAGTATTCAAGGTAAAGAATGTGATGTAAAACATAAATTAATAGATACATTAGCATCATATGCGCATAAAAACTTAGTAATTTGTGAGCATAATATTAAACCATCGGATCTAAGGACATTATTATTAGGTGGTAAATTCAATACTAAGGACCAAATTAATAATAATGAAAGGGTCAATGCTTTCGTCATAGATATTAATAGTGAGAATGACCACTTAATTAAAATAACCATTGATATTATAGATAGATATTTACTGAATGATATCTTAGTCGTGTTTAACCTAGATTATAATTATAAAGAATCATTTAGATATGGTAAATATTATGATAGAATGATGAAGGTTAATAGTGATGAACTCTTGGCATCAAATGCTAATAAATTAGTATTAGATAAATTAGGTATAAATTTAGGTGTGGGCTTCTTTGTTGATAATGAGATGAGCCAAAGTGAATTACTAGATTTATGTGATAGATACTCATCGCTGTACATTGATGAGCTTAATATTGATGGACTAAAAGATGTAATTAATGAGTGGCGCAATGATAAGCCAAATCTTGAGGATATAATCTTAAAAGAAGACCGAGCCATTAAGAAAAAAAAGAGCATGTATTCTAAGCTGATTAAGTAATTAGCTGACCTTGCTTATTAAAATTAATATTCTTCTCATAATTAAAGGTTGGAGGTGCACTATTTTTTTTGCGGGCTATCTCTGGCTTATAATTCATTGGTGCATTGAGATCAAGCCATACATCATCATAATTTGATATAGTACGCATTAGCATCATCTCACTAGACTCAGATATATTATATTTGCCGGCTGTTATATGTGATGGCATAAATAACCAAGCTAAGTCTTCCATTAAGTGATCAACAATTACTGGATCTTGAACCTCACTATCATCAATTTCAATGCTATTAGATGTGGCATACATATATTCAACATGCCTTATCATATTTAGCAAAGACAAATAATATTTTAAGTACAGTCCAGGCTTAGATGATGTCTTTAGTATATTCTTTGAATGGAACTCGGTCAAAAAGTACATCATTATGAACTGTGGGTTAGCCATTCTAATAGTTTTACCATCTAATATATATTTATGTATAGATAACAAACTCTTGCCAATCTTAGCAAAGTCAACACTGGTTTTGTACTTTTCATCCATACCACATAATGAGTAATAATTCTTAACCGGCAAAATTGGCATATAGCACTCCTTCTTTAGTAATTTATAATCACCTAGCTCATCTTCGCTATCAAAGATAACAAAATCTGCTTTATCATAACCTAAAAACTCAACACAGTCAGCTTTGATTTCTGTGGTGCCCGGTATTACATTCTCTGTAAATATAGTCTTTGCCATACTCTTGTCATCTTTGCTTATTATGTCATTCTTTATATATCCTTCATATATTTGTTTATATACTGAATAATATACATTATATGCTAAGAATCCAGAGAATATAAAATTGATGCACTTAATACTAGTCTTCATTAGTTTTAGCTCATCTTCAGTATCATCACCTAGTGTTATTGGGTACTTGTCATCTAGCTTATTAAATCTCTTTATATCTTTTGACCATCGAGCAAAGATTACCTCACGCGGTGGATTATCATATGGAAATGATAAACTGCTGTGTACATCACCTCTTTGGATTAGTGGATCAATGACCCGCATATTATCATACATAATGTATGGCATATTATCAAACACTTTTTGGGGCATATAGCTGATGTCTGCAACCCAATGATTCCTGCCAATATCTACGCGCATTGTGGTTAAGTGGGTTGCAGTGATTGCCCTTGCACTCTCAAAACCCATATCATAGAATTTGTCTGCTAATATATATGCATGCCCCACATTATCTGGGCTGTAAAAGTCAAGATCTGGGATTGCATTGGCTTCATCTGAGTATATATTATCACCCTTTAATCTAAGTGCGTAATCAATGGCAGTCCCACCATAGATAATTAATTTGTGCTCGCGGATGAATGCTTTTACTACATCAATAGCTCTTAGCCAATCTTCATAATATGGATCAGTTCTTGTACATGCTAACTCATAATTCTCTTTGTTTTCATCTAAGATTTCCTCGGGTTTCTTTGCGTGAATGGGCATCTTATTATATTTAAATTAAAAATTTGAATGATAATATAAATATTAATTATGCTGTCAAGTAAGTCTCATATTAACTTAATTAATAAACGTATTAAGCGTAATGAGAACATAATTAAGTACTTCAGGGATGCACTAGATTTGCCCAAAGATGATAATTATAAGTATAATATTTGCAGTAACTGTGGAGTAAATATGGAGGTGCTCCAACAGAATTATGTATGTCCAGTATGCGGTATTGAGTTTGCCATACAGGGTGAATCATATATGTTCGTAAGTGGTTCATCTAGCAGCAGTGCTACTACTCAACGACTAAATAATTACAAAGGATATGGGTACTACTCTGCCATACAGCAAAAACACATATGTAATATATTAACCATACGCTCAGAGATATGCAAAGTGATTAGTATACCACAGCATGTGATAGAATCAACAGCCAAATATTATAATGACATACAGCAGATATCACTCAATCTGTATGACGAATCTAACACAGTCAAAGGATCAAAGAAATACTTACA
>Ga0307983_1000319_pt1 | contig 25165 bp, 12 predicted proteins | sample OrgLakmetagen991_FD_201845 | JGI IMG/M metagenome (GOLD analysis project Ga0307983, IMG submission 201845) | Saline water microbial communities from Organic Lake, Antarctica - #991 | ecosystem: Environmental > Aquatic > Non-marine Saline and Alkaline > Saline | place: Antarctica: Organic Lake...
TTTCTAATATTTCTAATATTTCTAATATTTCTAATATTTCTAATATTTCTAATATTTCTAATATTTCTAATATTTCTAATATTTCTAATATTTCTAATATTTCTAATATTTCTAATATTTCTAATATTTCTAATATATTTAATATATAAAAATATCTAATATAGCTAGCATATACTAATATACTATTATAAACATATTACATATTTTTATATATTAAACATAACTAGATATAACTAACGATTGTAATTTGATAAGTAACATATAAATAGATAACAGTATAAATAATTAACGATATATATATATAACTAGATATAACTAGATATAACTAACGATATAAATAACTAATATAATATAAATAACTATTAACTTATAAATTCTTATATAAATTCCTATATAAATTCCTATATAAATTCCTATATACAGTGAAATAAATACACATGGCCGATACTGATAGTATTATTGTCCGCACCGGCAAAGATCTTAAACTAGATAATGCCATCCAAGTTGGTAGCAATGAATCTGTTGCTCTCCCCGGCACCATACGCTATAATTCCAATGCCGATCGCTTTGAAGGCTATGTTGTATCCACCAATCCATATAATAATAGTAAATGGGCTCTTATGAGTCTAGGTATTGCCAGTGATACTACACTTGGTGGCGTCAAAATTGGTAATAATCTTGGTATCACCTCTGATGGTATCCTTAATGCAACTGCTGAAGCCGTTAGCCAAAAAGTACAACGTATTCTTCTCATTGCTAAACCATCCAATGCTGGTGACTATACCTCAATTAACCAGTGTATAACACAATTCTTTGGATATGATCCCATAAATAATACCTTTCCCAACGGCGAATTAGCTAACCTTAATAAAACAAACTATCCAGATCCTAGTCCCCAAAATCGTTATGTTATAAAAGTTACCCCCGGTATATATTCCGAATCCGACACAACCATTACCCTACCACCTTATGTCAGCCTTATTGGCGAAAATCGTGCCGATTGTATTATAAAAATAGATGCAAATATCTCTATTGAATGTCGTGCTAGTAACTATATCAGCAATCTTACCATAGATCTAACCAATGCAAATAATGGTACTGCCGGAATTGTAAATCCAATTGGTATATTAGCGGCAACCTCTGCTCATTCAGTTACTATTAATGGTGTTGATTTTGTTGTTAGTCAACTAGCCACACCCACTACCTTTATTACCTATCGTGACGGCGTTACAAATGGTATTATTGAAAATTGCCGGATTACTGCTACTAATCTAGCCCTACCTAGTGGGTATACAAATGAAACCATTACTGGTATAGTATGCAATAACTCTATTGTCGATATACATAATACTATTATCGATCTAGATGGATACCGTGCAAGTAAAACAGCACTGAAAGTTCAAAATGGTGCAAATGTAACTGGTAGTGGACTACAAATAAATGTAACTGAATTAAATACAACTAGTAGTGGACATCTAAATGATGCAATATTAATAACAAATGCTGACCTAGAATTGAATTATTCCCAAGTTTCTTGTCAAGGATATGATATATTACTAGATGATGATACACACCAATGTCAAGCTATAAATATGACTAGTGATAGTGTAGCTGCTACCGTCACATTATCCGATTTACAATTTATCCACTATGAAGATTCCACCCAATACGATGAAATACTTGTTGAGGAATCTACCCAAGATTTCGCTGAATTATTCTCGCGTGATAGCTATATTAAAATTACCGGTGCCACATCAGTCAGGAATAAACGTATTTTTCAAATCGCCAATATATACACCGAAACTATCAGCGGAACCCTATATAGCATAATTCAACTAGTATCTGGTTACACACTAGAAGATGAAACCGTTTCCAGTGGATCCATTACCATTAAAGAATTATACCTTGTTCAACTTAATAGTTCCCGGATCACCTCCACCAATGCCACACTTCGTTTTACACCCTCCACTAATCAAGTAACCCATTTAGATAATTATCAAATAATTAGTAGCCGGACCTTACTTAATGGCGGCGATCCCAATGTTGGTGCCAATAATCTCCGTACCGATCGCCTGCAACTTATTACAGTTGGTCACGCAGATAGCGACTTTACTAGCCTCAAAACGGCTGTTGATAGTATATCTGCCCGTGCCGATAATTCCGCCGAAAAACCCTATGTAATTAACATTAGACCCGGCAAATATCTAGAAACCGGAACCATTGCCCTACCCAACTGGGTCGCCATTATCGGCGATAGCGTCGGGGCTACCGAAGTAGAATTTAATAGTAGAGACGGTGATTATGCCCAAAATACAGCTATAACTATTGGCAATAATAATACCATTGAAAATATAACATTACGTGTTAACACAACTTTAGATAGTGATAGTAGTCAAAGCAATGTAACAGTTATATCCACTAACAATTTAACTGGTATTATACTAGGTAACACCAGTTCCGAATCCGGCGCCAGTACCATAGATAATGTACGCCTATTAAATTTAAATATTATTATAGGACCAAATATAGATACAACTGGTCAACGCCACGGACTTCATCTATTTAAAGCCACCGCCGATATTCGCGATGTTCATATAACTGGCACCACAGCCGATATTGATAGCGCATCTCAAGTAATTGTTGGCTATAAACAATCACTCGGCAATACACAAGTATATAACCTAGATGTTAATATTAGTGGTTCTGAATCCAATGTGTCCGCTTATGGGGCTATGCTAGACCGCTCTTTTATAACCGCTAATAATCCTCAAATACTTTGTTCATGTAACGGTACCACTGATGTCGTTAACCGTGCTTGGTTTGCCACTAATTTAGCCAATACGGATAATAGTGTACTAACCGTTAGCGGCTTCACAAATATATTGGTCGCTGGTAGCGTGCGGGCTAGTGGTAGTAGTACAACCAATCAATGCCTATTTGCTGATTATAATAGTACAATTGTTGCTAGATCATTATTGATGCAAGGCACCGCATTTACCTATAATGATAGCCAAAATAGTGTTCCCAATAGCTTTCTTAAAACACTTGATAGCTACTTTATTAGTATTAGTGGCGGGTTAATTACCAATATTAGCGAATCCGATACTCGTGGATATCCAGTCATAATAAACGATAGCCTTCATATTGGTGATCCTGCAGGTGCTCTAGGTGCCCAAGGTGAAAAGAATGTTATAGTTGGTATTCGAGCCGGTACACGTAGCACACAAACCACACGTACTACTATATTGGGTGTGGATACTGGAGATCAAGTTGAAACTGGTACCGATGTTACATATCTAGGTTATGGTACCGGTGCTAATACTTTGGGTAGCCTCAATGTCATGATAGGTAGCAATGCTGGATTTACTGCCGTTGATAGTGAACGTGTTGTTGTCGCTGGTGCTAATGCATATAGCGATGGTAATAATATGAATGATAGCGTTGTATTGGGACCATATGCCGGTAGTAATGTTTATAATAGTAATAACCTAATTCTAGTTGGAGCAAATGTATCACCCAACGTTGATGATGCTATCGATTTAGTAGTTATGGGAGCCTTTGCAGGTAGTAATATAACTGGCCTATCTAATTCGGTTATTATGGGTAGTCGTTCCGGCAATAAACTTACATCTAGCGGCGATGATAGCGTTATTATCGGTCATGAAGCTGGACAATCAATTGAATCAGCTAGAACTATTACAGTAGTTGGTTCACAAGCTGGTCAATTTGCAGTGCAAGCTCTAGATAATACACTAGTTGGTTATAGAGCAGGTAGGGGGGTTAGTAGTGGTGCCACCGGTAATAAAATAACAGCGGTCGGAGTCCGCACAGCTAGTGCCGTTACAAGCGGCGCCGAGTTAGTTGCCATTGGTACCGGTGCTTTGCAATCAGTTACAGGGGGTAGGCGAGTTATAGCTATTGGTAGTGAGTTGTTGACTAGTGGTAGTGGTAGTGGTCCGGCGGCAGCACTCACGCTAGGTCAAGATGACACGATTATTGGTAGTAATTCAGCCACAGTATTAACAACCGGCGACCGAGTTATTGTAATGGGTCACCATTCTGGTAATAAGCTAGATGGTACAAATGATATGATAATTATTGGCAATAATTCCGGTAGCAACTTTAGTGGTGAAAATCAAGGGGATGGACAATCTATTGTTATTGGCAATCAAGCTGGTGTCAAACAACAACAACCTCGCGCCATTATTATTGGCCATGAAGCAGCACAAAACGCCAATGCTGAAGATCTCCTAGCTATTGGCTATAAAACCGGCAGAGCTGTTAAAGGAGCAGGTAATATGATAATGGGTAACTTTGCCGCCGGTATCACAAATGATGATGTAGCAGCTCCGTTAAGCGGTACTTATAATGTAGTTATGGGTAATTATGCCGGATTTAGTATGAGTACCGGTAGCTTTAATGTTGTTATTGGTGGTGGTAATCAATCATTAGGTTCAGCTGGTTATGATTTAACAACTGGTGACGGTAATGTGTTAATGGGTTACCTATCTGGGCGTAATTTAAGTACGGGTGATTTTAATGTATTATTGGGTAAAAATGCTGGTCAACAATTAGCATGGGGTAGCCGTAATTTCATTATGGGTTCGGATGCCGGTAGTAATATTGGTATTACTGATGTAAACCCAAGTACCATAAGCAATGATAATCTTATTCTAGGTACTCAAGCCGCTTTTAAATACACATCCGGTAGCCAATTATTAATTGTTGGATATCAAGCCGGATACAATGGAACTACCGGACAAAACTCAGTAATTGTTGGCAATCAAGCCGGGTTTACAAATCAGGTAGGTAGAGACATAGTATATATTGGTAATAAATCCGGATATCTAAACACTAATAGTCGTAATATTGCAATTGGTGACGGTGCAGCCGAATATAGCAGTAGTGCCGAACGTTTTGTATATATTGGGTATAGAGCCGGTAGAGGCAAAGGTGCAGATGTATCGGTTAACAATACAGGTGATAGATCAGTTATGATAGGATACCAAGCCGGTAGTAATGTGACAACTGGATATCAAGATGTGTATATTGGGTATGAGGCAGGTATGAATAATGAGGAAGGACAAAAAAATATAATGATTGGTCCCAATTCTGGACGTGATAGCACAACCAATCGTTCCGTATTTATTGGCACAACTGAAAGTAGTACTACCGGTATTGGCCAACAAGCTTCCGGTGATAATCTTATTTGTATTGGTGTAAATACCGGCGTTGCCCTAACTACTGGTACTGAAAGCGTATTAATTGGTAGCCATGCCGGTGAATCAGTTACTACCGGTAATAGCCATGTATTTATTGGCAATGATGCTGGACGTGATGTTACCACGGGTAATAGTAGCATATATATTGGTGAGTTAGCCGGTAAAAGTTCAGTTAGTGGTAATAGAAATATTGCAATTGGTAAGAATGCTGGTAGAGATATTGGAATCTCCGTAAATGATGTCATATTACTAGGTACAGAATCCGGCTTAAATGCGGCGGCCGATGGAACTATTGCCGTGGGTAACAAGGCAGCCAAAATGTTACGAACTGGACTGGGTGTTATTGCAATTGGTGATGAAGCAGCTAGAGATAATGAGACCGCGTCCGATTTAATTGCGATAGGTACAGGTGCTGGTCGGTTAACAACGGGTGTGGACGGTGAATCAGATAGTATATTGATAGGAGACCAAGCCGGTAGTAATTTGACCACTAGTTATCAAAATACCGTCCTAGGTAGCCGAGCCCTAAAAGATGCCACCACTGCAAATGCTGTTATTGCCATCGGGTTTGAAGCCGGACAACATCTAGGTAGTACTAATAATGTCAAACCATCCGGATCGCAATATGAAACCACTATTATTGGCTATCAAGCAGTAAGTGGAGGCGATATCGGCGCCAATTGTACGATTATTGGAAATCGTGCTGCACAGAATGTGGATAATCCGCGTGTATTTGAGGGTAATACATTTAATGGGCCACGAGCAGGGCAAAATGCAAATACATCGGTAAACAGTGTGGTGCTAGGTGGGGCGAATCAACAAGGTTCAGGTGGAGTGAGTAATTTTATAGCTGGTACTAGTACAGGTGAAAATGTGGGTATAGGCAAAATTCCAATAGCGGGTGCAATAACTACAACAACGACGATAGCAAATAGGGGGATGAACGTGGTGGTAAGTGCGCCATTATCTAGTGTATATTATTATTTTAAGGAGGGTGATAGTATTATGATAGAGGATAGTGACCAATCACAATTTCATCAAACATCGGTGGCTAGTTTGGCAGAGGTAACTACAACAACTACACGTATTGTATTTAGCACACCATTTATAGATTCGACAGATAGTGGGGAGACTATTAGTACAGGAGCTAGTATACGACAAGTGGCTAGATTATCGGAGTTGATAGGTGAGCTAGATAATAGTAAGGCTAGTGCTAATACGTTACAAGGTACGGAGGCGGGAATATCGTTAGATGAGGGTAGTAAAAATGTGGCAGCTGGCTATCAATCGATGTTTAAAAATACAAAAGGTAAATATAATAATGTATTTGGTGCACAAGCAGCATATAACTTACGAACGGATGGATCAACATGCATTGGTACTAGGGCTGGGTTTAGTCTAGATCAGTATACATATACTAATAATACAAATGGGGTTGATTTTACATTCGACAGTAATACTAACACCATAAGTAGTGAGACAAATAATTTAAATGGGTATGTATTTGGGACGGTATTTGATGTAGAGGGTAGCAGCCGTAATGATGGGAGGTACACGACGGTAAATAGTAATGCAAATACGGTAGTAGTACAGGGATCGCCAAGATTGGAGGAGATAGGTGTACCAATAGGTATAGTAGATACAGATATACGGATTAATGCGAATACATATGATTTTACAGGTGTTAGTATTAATGGAATAGGTTTAAAGGCCGTACATGGTGCAGAATTATTACGTAATTTAAGTCCAACAACAGATGAGATTAATAGTATAAGGGCATTTGGTGGCAATGATGATACATCAAATATTGCTAAAATATTACAGTTTGCAAATTCAAATATAATTACAATAACAGGTAGTAAATTTAATGATGGATTGTATTATATAGGGTATCGTACAGACTTTACAAATTATACAGCTGAAAATGTATTATATAGTGATACTTATTTTCATAGTGAGGTTTTTGATGCAAATGTTACAATAACAGCCAAGAATATTCGGGCATCTGACGGCATAACTAATGGTAATGATTTTAATGATCTAGGCTATTTAGCACCATTATACATTACATTTGGATTAAATAAAGGACAATATAGGATAAATGATAATTTACCAATTCCTGCATTAAGGCCAACATCTAATGTATCGGCTGTTATAGAAAGTGATATTTTAATAAGTCAATTGAATAACACAAATGATATTTTTTCGACAGGTTATTTGCAGTCTATTAATTATACTAATAATTCTAGTGAATATTATAAGCCTAGTAAAATACATATATATGGTACCATTAAATTCTTTGCATCTAATAATAATATTGTATTTAGTAAAGGTATTAATTTAACAACAGCTCTTGAAGGATATTATAGTATTCGTGGTACAAATAATAATAATGGCCAAGTTAGATTAAATAGTGTTACAGATAATAATACAGTATACCGTGTTAATAATGATGTTATCTTAGTTGATGAAACGGTTAATGCAGATAGTAGCAATATAGTTACATTTTCAAGCAGTTACTTTAAACAACTTACTTCTGATTTATCAGATAAATATGTTACAGGGCAATTAGCACGTATTCAAGTAGAACATACTATTGGCACTACTGTGGATAAAGGAGTATATATTGTATCGACCGGTAATGTAGTAAGTAGTAACTATACATTAAGTTTAATAGATAATCAAAAAATACCTGAATTTTATGATAATTATAGTGTTGATTTTAATGTTACATTAAATAGAGATGTAAAATTATTAATTAACCCTGATACTTACCGTGTTGATTTACCATATATTAAAAATGTTGCAAATCATATACATAGTAATGATCTGTTTTTCCAAACCACTAATATAGCACCTCATAGTGGCTCATTTTCATTAGTATTGTCAAATAGTAGTATTATAGCTGACAATGATTATCAATTTACACGTTTAGTTGCGCCATGTGTTGTTAAATGCTCTGATAATAAATATTATTTGATTAAAAAGAATGACTATCCATTTCGTAGACTAGTCATAGATAATATCAAAACACCAGTTAGTGCTGATAATACATTAACATATGTAAATACTCATTCTATATGTATTAATAGGCCAACATCTAATCTAGGTATTATGCAACCAGGCCTAGAATATCAGATATTTGGAGGTAATAATAATGACCAAGTTAAAGTTATACCCGTTACGGGTGATGCTAGAGCAATACAATCAACTAGTGTATATTTAACAGATACTAGCCTTATTAATGAATATATTAGTAATGATAGAGTAATATCATTAACTGCAACTAAATATCAAACACCTGACTTAACAACATTAGGGCATTTTAAACACTTACAATTTGATGCAACTAATGTTGATTTTGAAGTTAATCTTAAAACATGGGCAGAACGTACAGCTATAGATGGTAGCTGGTATGCTGTAACATATGGCGAACCTAGTGGTAATCCATTATTTGTAGCAGTAGGTACAAATAAATTTATGACTAGCCCAGATGGCATAACATGGACCAATCGTACAACTATTGATAGTGGTTGGTATGATGTAACATACGGTACACCGGCTGGTAATCCATTATTTGTAGCAGTAGGTGAGGGTAGTAAAGTTATGACTAGCTCAGATGGCATAACATGGACAGAACGTACCGCTATAGATGGTAGTTGGTATGGTGTAACATACGGTATAACGCCTGGTACACCGGATAATAATCCATTATTTGTAGCAGTAGGCTGGAGTAGTAAAGTTATGACTAGCCCAGATGGCATAACATGGACACAACGTACCGCTATAGCTGGTGACTGGGCTGCTCTAACATACGGTACACCGGCTGGTAATCCATTATTTGTAGCAGTAACCTGGAGTATAGTTATGACTAGCCCAGATGGCATAACATGGACAGAACAAACAAGTGTTGTTGGTAGCTGGGTTTCTGTAACATACGGTACACCGGGTGGTAATCCATTATTTGTAGCAGTAACCTGGAATAAAGTTATGACTAGCCCAGATGGCATAACATGGACAGAACGACAAGCTATTGATGGTAACTGGACTTCTATAACATATGGCACATCTACTAGTGGTCCATTATTTGTAGTTGTAGGTACAAATAAATTTATGACTAGCCCAAATGGCATAACATGGACAGAACGAACAATTGTTGGTGGTAATTGGGAATCTATAACATACGGTACACCGGGTGATAATCCATTATTTGTAGCAGTAGGTAGTGGTAGTAAAGTTATAACTAGCCCAATTGGTATTGGTAATCTGGTAGAAATAGATAGTATGAAATTAACTTTTAATAATAATAGCGATCCTGTGTTTTTGGCATTATCAAATGTTGTAGTTGATATGAAAAGTACAGAACTTAAAAATGAAGTACCAATATCCGCGTTTGATATTGTTACTATAAATGGAAGTAGTAAAAATAACTATTCGAAAACTGTTGCTAAAGCAACAGTCGATGCAGGTAATACTAATGAACCCCCATTTTATTTATATTTGTATTTAAATCCTGATAATGCAGTATATGGGTCTGTTGCAGACGGATCTAGCAATGAATCAGGGCAAGATATTACAATAACTATAAACCAGTTTAAAACAATAACAACCGATACATCCTGTTCATTTATTCCACATGATATTAGGACTTTGGTTGGCGATGCCTCTAATTTTCTTAGATTTACACATACAAATTCCTTAACCGTATCTGATACATCAGGCACAGGACCCAACATTTTTGATTATACCGATGGTTCATCATTAAATTTCACGGTTAGTTATTGGGATGAATATAATCCAAATCTAGCACTAGGAGCAAATATTTTCTTTAGTAATGCTATAGCATTAGCAGAATATGTACCACCCGATTGGACATATAATGAGTTTGGTGACGATGAATATATAATATCATTAGGCACACCTGTATTACCATTTAATGGCAATATTATATTAGAACGACAAAATTTATTAATGCCCCCTATTGGTTTTATTGATACTATCCGTGGCTCTGAATCAGGTTCTGTTTATCCTGTTGATATAGTACATATTATAAAATCAGACAATAATTATTCTTATGGACCAGTTAGTGGAAATTTATCATTATATACCAATGGTAGTATTATTTTATCAGATATTGAGGTTGATGTTAATACAAGTAATGTAGCTGACTTTACAAATGCAAATGCGATAACTAGCATATCGTGGGGTACATTTTGGCAAAATCCAACGGACGGTCCATTTAAATATTTAAAACCTGGCAATAAATTAGAATTACGTTATAATTTAACAGATTCAGATGTTAATAATGAAACAAAACAAGTATTTGTTGTTAGTGAAGTCGTTGATGGTAACCATTTCATTATTGATTCACGAGAATCTACTATATCATCTGATATAGTGTTGCCCTTTAATAGTGACTATCGACAAACCGGATATGTAAACTTAACATTAGGGAATGCTGAGGTATCACAGCTAGTTAGTGATAGATATAATTTTGCTGCATTTGATAGCACTACATTAGATGTTAATTCTGTTCCTACATTAAATATACATAATCTTCGTGAAGTTACAATATCTAATTCTAGTGCTAGTTTCGGTATTAAATTTCCAATAATTAGTGGTCAAAGGACTAATAATAGATCATCACTTGGAGGCCTTGATAATATTAGTAGATTTACAATAGATAATACAAATATACAGAAAAATTTAGATGTTATTGTATCTGGACAGACTACACGTAATATTACCGGCGATTTTATTACATTAGACTATGGTAGTCATTTATGGGTTATACCATCATCTAATATATTTAATGCAGGGGATACTACTAATATATCCTTTTCCAATGTCTACATTGACTCGGCCACCCTCACTTTCACTACATCTAATACTATTAGTAGCGCCACCTCTGATCTATCCGTTTTCTCATCCGGTCAAATAATAAACCTTACCGGTGCCACCGATACCAAAAATAACGGCTTCTTTAAAATTAGTAATGAAACCCAACCCACATCTAGTCTTATTACGCTAGATAATATGTATGGTGATTTGCCACTAATGGCACGTACAGATGATACCGGTATATCAATAGCTACCAACACGTTAAATAGTAGCAATCCAACTAGTAGTAATCTAGCATTATTCTTACCCGGGCAAAAACTAATAATTACCAAAACCGCCAATAACAATGATGTGTTTGTAATATCACCTGATACGCAAACTAGCAATAATAGTTTGTATCTGTCAGATTCCGTTATTACCGAAACTCCCCAATTCTGTAATGTCGAAAAATCTATTATAATTAACGAAATTAGTACATTTACAGGTGATGAAAATACCACTTTTGATCCAGTCTCTAATACCATCGTTACCACTAGTTCCACTGATGACTTTACCCAATTTGCACCCGGTCAAACTATTGTCATTACCAACACCGATAATAATAATGGCACCTATACTTTGGAAAATATTATACCCGGTGATAAAACGCTATATGTTACTGTTAGCCAAACCGAAACCGATAGTAGTGCCGTTATTAGTAAAAAAATTACATTAATAAAACTAGGTGAACCCGCTGTTAGTGTTAGTGATACCGGTACCAAACAATTCCACTATCTAGATGCCCAAGGTAATCACTTAATGCTTGGTTCCTTTGCAGGTCAGTTTACCGGTGCCACTTCTCTAGCCGTTCATAATACCCATATTGGTGGTCAAGTTGGCCAAACTAATCAAGGTAGTGGCAATATATTGCTTGGTAATGAAACCGGGCGTGCTACTACTAGTACACAAGGTGCCACCAGCTATAATAACAAACTCGCTATTTATAAACAGGATTTTGTCGGCGTACCTAGTCAACCCTTAATTGGCGGCGATTTTGGTAGTGGGCGTGTTGGTATCAATACTATAGACCCTGATAGCCTAGTTACTGGTACTCTATCTACTGCTACTAAATTAGTTATTAATGGTGCCGCTCGAGCTAGCTCATTTAACACCTTTACCGGAACACATATGGTTGATTTAACTAAGAATATTATGCGGAAAGTTAGACCAGGTATGATTTTACGATCGATAGGTACTAGCCGTAAATTAGGTATTATTGATACTATAGTGCAGTGCGATATTACTAACAAGGCTATGGATAAGGCGGTATATGGAGTGTATTGCCATAATGATGTTATATGTAAAAGTAGTGGCAATCCAGATGAGCCATTGGCAACTAGAATATCGATAGAGGTAGCGTATTGTGCTAGTGTGGGTGAGGGTTGTATATTGATAAGTGATATAGGGGGTGAACTAGAAAATGGTGATTATGTAATGAGTAGTCCAATTGCTGGATATGCTCAGTTACAACCAGATGATATACAACACACGTATACCGTGGCCAAGATAACGGAGGATATAAATTGGTCAGATAGTAATATTGGTAAAATAAATGGCCCAGATGGTAAAATATATAAAACAATATTGGCTAGTTGTACATATCATTGTGGATAGATATTTATACATATACTAGTATAATTAATACTAGTTTGATACTAATTTATATAATTATATTTGTATTATCTTTTGTTTTATTTTATTTTATTTTAGCTAATTTATGCAGATTTTAGCCATACAATTATACATATAATATAAAAAATGAATTTTGTAATAACATATATGTAAATATGTTATAATAACTTATAATCTTTCAAATTGTTTTAATATTTTGTGTTACCATCCCTGTATATATACATATTTATATATATTTAGACATATTTATACATATTTATATTTATTTATCATATTTCAAATACATATAATTCAATTATATCACATATTAATATAATTCAATTATATCACATATTACTAACTTAAAAAATGTACAATAACCACAATAACAATAATGTAAAACTTAATAATGGTACTGGAAATTCAAATAATAAAAATAATAATACTAATACCATAAATAATAATAAATCCCAATCCCAATATATCAATAATAACAATCCCAATAATAACAATATTATTAGCAACTATCCTTATACTAATAAGCGATATAACACATTAAATATGATTGGTGATGATAATGATAATGATAATGATAATGATAATAACAATAATTTTATAGAATTTAATAATAATGGAAGGTCTAATGTAGCAACACCTAAGCTTTTGAATTACTATCCTGGTGGGTTTATCCCATATGGTGTAACTCGCATACACTTATCTAGAATTACTAACCTACAAAATGGATCATGCTTGGCAGATTTTGGATCATTAAGAATGCCTGGATCACAAGTTGTTGAAGGTGTTGTATTAGTTAATATGAGCGATTTAGTACCAAAAACAATTATAGATGCATTGTTATCAGACTATACCGTTGGTAATTATAAACAGGGATATAGCAAAGTAATACGGCCTTTTATTAATGGTTTCTTACATGATTATAATGGATTAATGACAAGACTATTTTCATTAAGAATGCAGAATTACACAGTAGTACTACATCTAGATATATCGACAACAGTAAATTACTTATTTCGTCGTAATTCAAAGTTTTATAAAGGGTTATCAACAACAGAAATAAATGAAATTATTATAGATAAAGTAAATGGCTTTTTAACGGAATTAATTAATTGCGCACCATTTAGATTTGCTGAATATGAGTTAGCATTGAAAAACAATGGTATGTCTAAAGATGATATTAATAAAATGGTGAATGGCCTACAAATTAACAATGTGAGTGCATTTAATTATATTATATCATTGCAACATGATAATTACCATTTATCCGGTGGAACAGCTAGCTTAAATATGATATTGGATAATATAAAGTCATATAACAAATATACATCACCTATATTCACTAGCCATATATATTATGTAAGTTCACAGAATATACCAGATGTATTAAACCTATCATCCGGTGTAAATACTAATTTAATGTTTATGTTATCAAATCATAATGTCGTTAAAAAACATACGCGTTATCCAGTGACAGCAGGTGATATTAATAATTTAACAAATAATGATGTCGTGAAATTTATTAATATCGATTATATTATGAAGAAGTGTAATACGTACATAACGCCGCTAGATATGAATAACATAGATATGGGGAATGATATATCACTAAAGTTATCATATTTATCGTCATTTAAATGTACGATGAATCAAGGCGTTAAAAAACTTATATCATCACTTGATACATCTAGATCACATATAATAAATACATATAACACAATGTTGCAACCACCATCTGATGATTTAGAATGTAAAAAGAGTTTATTAATTGGTGTTAATCTAGATATAGAATTTGATATATATATAATGGATCAGCTAACTAAGCGGTGGAATATTAATTTTGATACTTATCAAACCGAACACATTTTACCATCTATTAATAATAATAAAAATACATCTATTGTATTATTTAATAGCTTTGGTAGAATGAATGCCTCTAAATCACCCAAGCTATCTACAATAAATGGATCATGCGAATTTGATCTTGTCAAACTATTAGCTGACTCTTGGGGTACTTCTCTATCTACTGATAATAAACAATTAGGCACTACTAGATTATCTACCGATAGTGTTAACAATAATGTTCCCACTTATAATTTATATAAAAAGGATGGAAAAATGGTAAATATAATTAAAAAAGTTATGGATGAAAGGATTAATTATAATGTACCGTATTCTGATTTTAGTGATAATACAAAAGATACGGGTTCTGATACTACTGCTACTACTGCTACTGCCACTACTGCTAATAAAAATGGTAGCGCTATTAATTATGTACATGTTCCGTATAATGTAGATGTTAATAATCTAGATAAAGAAGAATGTGTAAATCGACTAAAATTCGGTAATATATTGACTGGTATAAAACCACGGCGTCGTATTAATGTACTACGTGGTTCAGCACTTACATATGATTTATTTGCTAATATCGCTAGTCATGTTGTTGATAATAAGACAAATCCGAATAATATTCAAGCTAGATTCTTTAATTTTCAGATAAATACACGTTTAAGGCTAGCACTTGGATATCATGCTTATCAACGCCAATTATGTAAAACATTATCTGAATCCAGTATGCCAACTGTTGAGTCTTCTTATCTTTATTATAGGTTTCAAAAATGGATTAAATGGGTTAAAGATAGTTATAGTGCAACACATAATACCGATGTCTGTAGCAATATAGATGATATGGAATGTTGTCAGTGTTGTAAATGTGTATCTAAACGTGATATTCAATATTATACAATTGGATATTTGCCGTTATTATCACTTGATATGATGCAAGAAATTAAGTATGATAATAATCCTGACTTTTGGACACCCCGGTTTTAACCCATTATATAATAACTTAGTGCAAAATATACATATACATATATAACGTGGTAGTATTTCCAATATATATACATATACATATACATATACATATATAACGTGGTAGTATTTCTAATATATATACATATACATATACATATACATATATAACGTGGTAGTATTTCTAATATATATACATATACATATACATTCCAAAATGGATTAATTTACCAAAAATCTTTTTTTTATGTTAGTAATAAATTTTACTTTATAGCTTTTTGCAGACCATACACATACACATACACATACATACCTCTTGTCCACATCTTGGCCACATCATTGCTTTCACAATGGCGCGTCTTAGTCTTATTGTTAAGAAGCCTAAACACCGATTACTTAAGAGGAAGCATAAGAAATCGACACATACGATGATGAATGATTTTCGCGACCATGTTGAATCGATGGCTATGTTGACTATTCCTCTCAACTGGATGAATAAGCAAACACCTGATACAAAGCGGCCTCCACGATACCCTGCCTCTTCTTTGCGCAAATGCATTTCGGCCAATATGTCCGATGCATGTGTTGTGAATATGCCAGAGGAACCGATGACTTCAACCATTGTGTTGGATTTCTGTAATCCTCAATAAGTATTTTGAAACAACATGAAAAACCAATGTTGAAACAACATGAAAAACCAATGTTGAAACAACATGAAAAACCAATGTTGAAACAACATGAAAAACCAATGTTGAAACAACATGAAAAACCAATGTTGAAACAACATGAAAAACCATATATAATGGGTAAAAATAAACAAATGCCTATTGTGGGCTAATTATTTTTTAATTATTTTTTTCGATTTATTTAAATTGGTATAAAACTGCATAAAACTGCATAAAACTGCATAAAACTGCATAAAACTATATATAATGGGTAAAACTTACTAAAAATGATTTTTATTAAATATATATTATAATTATACTTTACACTCTATCTCTAGTTTCCATTTATTGCATTCTATTACATATTGCTATTTTATTCTTCTCTTCTATTTCACTCCCAATATGGTTAATCCCAACCTTCGCAAGAATTTCAATGGCATGTGGATACGTGACATTAAAAGCGAAGAAGAACAGCGAAATTCTCGCAAGGCCATTCTAGTTGCTGCCTACAAGGCCAATGAAGCCAAAAAGAAGGCTATGGCCGAAGCTATCGCTAAGGCCATTGAAAAGCGTAAGCAAGAGGAGGCTTTTAAGAAGGCATTTATTGACCAGTTCTCAACAACTACCACTGTCGAGGATTTCTTTGCCAATCCTTCGGCATAGGTGAGTATTACTCAACAGATTTATTATGTGAATACCGCCACCCCTGTGGATGGTTATCATAGTAAGTGGAGTGACGCATTTCGCGGTTTACACTTCTATTTTTCAAAAAAACAAATAAAAATACATTCTTTAATGCCTGTAAAAGGGTTATTTGATTTTTTTATGATAAACATAATAAAAATGGTAAAAAATGGCAATAATAATAAAAATAATACTAAAAATGAATTTACTAAAATATAATATCTTATAGTACTTAACTGCATACACATATCCATACGCATATACGTACACATACACATACACATACACATACACATACACATACACATTAACTTTATACTAATATATATCACATATATCAAATCTCAATATGTCTGACAATATTACACCCGATAATGATACTTTTAGCCAATGTAATGAAAGGTATATAATTAAGGCTATGGATAAAAGCCTGACAATTTTCATAAATCCAACACATGCCCATACTACAGCTTATGCCAAGGTCGCAGCCGCAATCACTAAGGCCAAAGCCTTTACAATATCTGAAGCCAAAGCCAAAGCCAAAGCCAAAGCCAAAGCCAAAGCCAAAGCCAAAGCCAAAGCCACTACCAATGCCACTACCAATGCCACTACCAATGTCACTACCAATGTCACTACCAATGTCACTACCAATGCCACTATCAATGCCACTACCAATGCCACTACCAATGCCACTACCAATGCTAATACCAATAACAAAGCGAATATCAGTATCAGTGCCAATGCCAGAGCATTTATTGAAAAAATATATAATACATCTACAATGGCTACGCAACGGCCCATTCTTAAGAAAATTATTAAGAATACAATTGGACACTTAAAAGCGCACACTTTGTCTATATCACCAAATGAAAAAGTGCCATATTTCTCTAATGATAATGCTGAAATATATGTAACTATCATTAAGAATAACTACATACTTAAGCTTATTTGGCTAGGACACCAGGTTATACCTGAGCTAGCCAAGTACATTGAAAAAACTATTAATAACTACATACTTTTTCTAAAGGATCCAAAGTATATTGTTATAAGAGATAGTAAAGACATTTCAGATGATAAGAAATCTGCATACAAAATCCAATATATATTGGAGTCAGAGTATGTAGTTACAATAGCATGCTGTTTGTTTAATCTAAACCTAGATATTTATAATTTTCATGTGAAGCACTGTAAAAAGCATAAATATGTTGTGTCTCCATTTGCATATAACCTAATTCTACTCGCTGAAACAGCAACTAATGCTATCAATGAACAACACCAACCCAATAAATCTGACAAATAAGATTTATTACATATTTTCTTATGTTTTGTGGTTATATTCTACATTTATGTATTCGATACTATATTTTTTGTTTTATTATATTCACATGCTATTACTAGATTTATATTTGTAACATTATATTTGTAACATTATATTTGTAACATATTTATCGGCTAAACAAATCTAGGGCTGAGCTTTATAAGAGAATAATTACCATTTATACTTACTGTACTTCCAGTTTCCATAAATAACCCAACCTGAAAATAACTGCTACTACCAACTGATGGCTCTTGATCATTATTAAATCCAAACCCATCTTTACTTAATAAACATGGTCTTCCAGTATAATTAACCGCTGCCTCTAGCCTAAATGGATTACCATCACTAACTAACTCAATATTATCACTTATTTTAATAATACCAATACCACTAGTGACTATACTAGCTGTAACCCCATTAACATTAACACTTGTGACACTAATTGCGTTGACGCTTTCACGTGAAATACCCAACATACCTAGCCCGACACTTGGCGTATTTGTTTTATAATTATTTAGCTCCGCCAATGCACTATATACCATCGGCATTATACCTAAATAGTCAATACCTCCACTACTAAATGGCTTTAAATATATAACCTGACCCTTAAATACTTCATATCCTGGCACAACCCATACATTGGCTAAATCACCATGTGCATTTAATAATGCGGAATTTATCGGATCACCTTTAAGTGTACCATTAGTACCCAAATTACTTGTTAAGTCCCATGTATACGGTATGGGAATGGGGTTCAATATGACATCATTAGAGGTAGTATTGATAGCAATAGTATTACTAGATAGTGTATTAATAGTACGTGTACCACTAATAATCCGGCGAACTAAGATATTATCGTCAGATTCCGTATTATTAGTTGTGGTTTTAATAACTTCACCAGCATTACTAATATCGTAAACATTATTCGTATCTACATGATCAAACGTGAGTACTGCATTAATTGCACCATCTGCACCAGCTGGACCTGTTAAAGCGTTAAAATTAGCCCAATATATTCCATTTGTATTACTAGCATAACAACCTTGAAATACCGGATCTTGTGTGTTATCTTCCGCTTTGAAGCGAATAACTCCGGGTTGGATAACGGGGGAATCATATACGCGGAGGCTAGCTTGATTAGTTGTACCGTCAACATACCAACCGCTAAGTTGCGTATCGGTTGTGACTAGGGGATTTAAAGAAGGGCGTATTTGAGTAACAGTGGAACTAGTAATATGATCGGTAACTGTGGTTGCATTTGCTCCACGTGTGATGCCTATAAATGAGGTATGTGTGCGGGAAGTATAATATATAGTTTCATTGTCAATATTTATGAATCCGGATGTTTTAAAATTAGTAGCATCATCTACAGTTATAGAGGAGGTGCTAGAGGCTGAATATGGTGCTGTTAGAGTTGTGGTTATATTATTTTGGCTACCTGGGTCTAAAAAAACACGGTTATGCTGAATTATACGTTTATGTGATGACATTATTTATATATTTAATGGTTTATATGTATAGTTATATATGTATATGTATATGTATAGATTTGGTGATTTGGCGATTTGGTGATTTGGCGATTTGGTGATTTGGCGATTTGGCGATTTGGTGATTTATAGATTTGGAGATTTATAGATTTGGAGATTTGGCGATTTGGTGATTTGGCGATTTGGAGATTTGGCGATTTGGTGATTTATGGTATATATATCTGTATGTATTATTCGTTAAGCTAGCTTAGTATTTTATAGTATTAAGTATATAAGTATGTGTATACGATAGACGTAATAAATAATAATTAAAATGTATAATTTAGCATAGCATAACATACCATATATATTAACATAACAATTAGCTAGCTAACAATACATAAAATACATATACATATACATATACATAAAATACATATACATATAATACATAAAATACATATACATAATAACCAACTAGATTACAATACATAGAATACATAGAATACATAGAATACATAGAATACATAGAATACATAGAATACATAAATAACGTAAAAATGCCGACAGATAAGAGAATTAAATATTTGGAAAAGCAGGCATCTAAATTAGGTCAGCTAAGGAGTAAGAATGAGAGAGATATGCAAATAAAAATCTTTATTATGCAAATGCATGAATATCAGATACCATTTGGTGACCCAGACATTCAAAAATTACTTAAGTTATTTCGCACATACATAGAGGAGGGAGAGACAAATATTGGTAATATATTGGTGAGAGGCATTGATTCATATGCATATTATAGATTATTTGCGGATAAAAAACGTAATTGTGAGGTGGATATCAAAAAACGCGAAGTAGATAAAAACCAAAAAAAACTAGCTTAGCAATAATACTCCTGATGAGAGGCAGGAAGACAGAGTATTACTACTATGCTAGATAATATATATTCTCTAGATAATAGAAAAAACACTTTTGGTAAATTAAATCCGTTTATGCCGATATTAGTTATATTTTTCAATATTTATATAATTATATCACTCAACCATATTATTTATGTTATGTATGTTATATATATATTATGGTTGAGTGTTATATATAGTACGGAGAAGTGTTATATATATATATTATGGTTGAGTGTTAGGCAAAAAAAACAACTAACCTAGTCATAATACCCCAGGTGGGCGGCGGAGGAAAGGTAGTATTACTAGATTAGTTAATATATATACCTTAGCTTTAAGAAAAATCACTTTTTGTCCATTTTTCTAAATATACCATTTTATGGCTCTAATACCCCCCATTAGTCGTTTTTTTATGTTAGTAAATGGATATAGTATATATGGGTATTTGAGCAATATTGGGATTAGGATGAAAAAAAAGGGTGACAGATGGATGCATGAAGTTACACTAATGTAGTATGAAATTGTACTTTTCGAAGTTTATGTTATATATATGTTATAGCTAGGATATAGCTATAGTATAACATACATAAAGGCGACGCCCATCCCTTTAGTAAAACCGGTGACTACGTCATTAACCGATTCAAACCATTATATGGGCATTGGGAATGCCATCACTGAAATAAACCTTGCGGACTAGGGCCGCCTGGTTGGGTTAAATCTTGTAGATGGTTATGTAGCTTTTATGCACACTGCATATTTTACTATACATATATATGGGTTTCATTTTGGATAAAATAAGCCGAATTATCCAATTTTTACAATATTATTTATACAAACATATTGTTTGGCTAGTAAAAATATATATGTGGTTATGTTTGTATAAGTTTGGTTGTGAAAAATATTGCATCTAGTTTAACAATGTTATTGCGTTTAAAGGATTTTTATAAACAAATTTACCTAAAGTAATAATTATAAAGATGAATCAATTTATAAACCAAACTCTTAATAGCTTAGGATTATCAAATGTACCCTCTAGCAGTGACAATTCCCATCATATAAATAGTAATACAAATACATCCGGACAAGATCTTGTATCCGAAAATGACACAAAAATATATACAAGCGCAAATGGGACTAATACAAACTCAGATGAGGGAACAATATTAGATAATTTATATGTTAATATAGAGCGAAAAGAAACTATAGCAAACACGTTAGCGACTAGCTATGTAACAACTTTACCGCCATCCCGGGTTAAATTATCACACAATATATTTAATGAATTGGAATTTTTTGCTAGCAATGACATCGATCAGCAACCGAAATCATATTTTAGTTGTCTAGATAACACAACTACTAATACCGGTAAAGCAATCTTACATAAAATATTTGAGAATCCAATTGATAATATTTCGTTTTTGCAAGAACGACAATATTTATTTAATTTCTTTGCCAATAATTATAAAATTGATATGCCCTATCAAGATAATAAACATCATAAAATTATAACCCAGAAAAATGAAGAATCCGCCATGTGGTTCATTAATGAGCTAGAAGACAATGGCCGTTATAGATCTGAAGAACTAGATGAACTTATTGACCGTCTATACTTTAAAAACAAATACATACAATGGGTAAATGAAGAAGATACTATATTGAACACATATTTTCAATGGAAAATATTTGGTGCCCCAATGTGGGTATTATTACGACCACTTATTATGTTGGTTGTTGTATGGTATGTTATGTTGATAGTCATGCGAAAAGTAACCCCAGGACTAAAATGGCGAGATGTTCAACCTATGTTTTGGAAATATTTACAAAATAGTATATTAGGCAGCCAATTCTTCACCTTAATGCGAATGTTTAAAGAGTATCTAGCTAGCCCAGCAATGTGGGGTAATCCAGATGCACCCCTATATACAAAAATTAAGCTATGGATATCAGTTGGTGCATTAGGTCTTTTATGTTCACCAGTTGGGACATATGGCTATCTAGGGATAGTAGTATATGGGTTTATAATGTCAGTATATAATACTATTCAGAGTAGTTTGGATTATTTGCATACATTTAATTTCTTGAATTCCAAAATGACCGGGTTAAAGAATATGATGGTATCTTGTCAAAAATTCCATGATAGTTATGGCGTGACTCTTCAGCAATATAGCTCCGAATATCGCCATATGTGGCAAACTTATTCATCCTATAAATCCTCTCCTGCACTTGCATATTTGCAATCCACTGATGTTGGTTTATTATCTGATCCCGACACCCATACCCATATCAATACCAATACATCACATAATAAACGTAACCATGCAATGTGTTGGAACCCGGGGCGTGTAATGAAGGCATTTTGGCTACTTACCCGTTTGGATCGTGGTGATAATGGAAAGAGTATAGATAGTAGGGCGTGTGGTGTGAAAGACGCAATATGTAATATAAGTATGTTATATGGGTGGATAGATTGTTATAAGAATACTAGCAAAATAATTGCCTCAAATAATATGTGTAGGGCATTATATGGTGAATCTTTTGCATCTGGTATAGATACTACCGATAAGGTAAATGTAGATAATATGGATAATATGGATAATATGGATAATATGGATAATATGGATAATATGGATAATGTAGATAAGTGTAGAGCATCATTAGATATGCGTGAAGTATGGCACCCGGTATGTGGGAAGGCATCTGTGGCGAATGATATACATTTAGAGTCGGTAGCTAGGAGCGCCGAACGCTGCACGCCCAAGCCCACACCATCTGATATGCTAGATGATAAATTAACTGATAAGCTAGAAGCTAAAATTAATGAAGATATGACAAATGTGACGGATAGCACATATGTAATAGACGTAGATGTTAATAATAAGGATAGTACAGAAGATAGTACAGAAGATAGTACAGAAGATAGTACAGAAGATAGTACAGAAGATAGTACAGAAGATAGTACAGAAGATAGTACAGAAGATAGTACAGAAGATAGTAATACTGAAGTAGTTATGAGGGTTGAAACTGAAGAAAACCGAGGGATTATATTAACTGGTCCAAATGGGAGTGGGAAATCAACATATTTAAAATCAATAATGGCAGGTGTAATATGTGCACAAACTATAGGATATGTGCCAGCAAAAACTTGCATGTTAACACCATTCAAATATTTATCAACATATTTAAATATACCGGATTGTCAGGGTAAGGAATCATTATTTCAAGCCGAAATGAATAGATGTTATACACATCTAGAGACATTGCAACAAGCAGAGGCAGCTAGACTACCAAGTTTTAATATAATGGATGAGATATTTAGTAGCACTAATTACCAAGAGGGTGTATCGGGTGCATATGCTGTATTGAAGCGGTTAAGTAAGTTACCATATGCACTTAATGTAGTAACAACACATTATGATCAATTGACTAAGTTACCAGGGGAAGATAAGCTAGATGGGTTTTGCTATAAATATTTTACGGCACATTTAGTATCATTGGGGAGTGATATGAGTGACAATGATAGCAACACATGTGATAGTAACGGTGTTATAGATTTAGTGGGTAAATGGAAGTGTGATTATAAAATACATGATGGTGTGAATAAGAAACATCTAGCATTACAATTATTACAACAACGTGGTTTTGATAATGATTTGATGCAAGATGCCATTAATATGTATGAACGTATATGCGGACATCCAAATCTAGCAGTAGAAGAGGAATTGAAAGATATGGGTATATTGGTAGATAGCGTTGGCGATACGTTATAAGTATATAAACATATCTATATTATGTATTATATCTAAATATATTTTTTATTTACGTATACGTATACGTATTTATATTATTTTTTTATTTACGTATATATATATTTTTAATTATTATTATTTTGCAAATTATTATTATTATTGTTATTAATATTGTAGTGTCAATTCAGTGACATAAATAGCCAAGTCACAAATATTTAGTGATAGATTTATAGCTAGATGTGTGTTGTTATTAACAGGGCTCTGCCCCGTGACCCGCCAACTTTTTCCCAAAATACGCTTTCAAATGACTAAGGGCAATACACGTGTTTTCTAAGGCAAATAGACTAACATAAAGTTAGCCGTGTATTTATTGGGCAAAAAGTCGGCGGGGTGCGGGGCAGAGCCCTGCTAATGTATGCTTAATTACACATATCTAGATATATATCTTTATATATTATTAGCTAGCGTACGTATATGTTATTATTATATAGATTATGCTTAAAAACTAAAATTAATAGCTAGCGTACGTATATGTTATTATATATATCTATACTCAAACTTTAAATATGTATAGCTAGCGTACGTATATGTTATTATATATATCTCTATATATATATATCCGTAATTATATAAAGTAATAGCTAGATCTAGATATGTGTTATTATATATATAATATATATAAACCCCAAACTTTAAATTTGTATAGCTAGCGTACGTATATGTTATTATTATATAGATTATGCTTAAAAACTAAAATTAATAGCTAGCGTACGTATATGTTATTATTATATAGATTATGCTTAAAAACTAAAATTAATAGCTAGCGTACGTATATGTTATTATAT
>Ga0307983_1000321_pt1 | contig 25101 bp, 21 predicted proteins | sample OrgLakmetagen991_FD_201845 | JGI IMG/M metagenome (GOLD analysis project Ga0307983, IMG submission 201845) | Saline water microbial communities from Organic Lake, Antarctica - #991 | ecosystem: Environmental > Aquatic > Non-marine Saline and Alkaline > Saline | place: Antarctica: Organic Lake...
CTCAATCCTGCTTGCCGAGGGAACAAAGCAGTCTGCTATTTTGACCGCCGAGGGTAATAAGCAGGCGGACATCTTGCGCGCCGAAGGTAGTGCCAAGGCAATGGTCCTAAACGCTCGCGCTGACGCTGAATCTCAGGCACTGGTTGCAGACGGTGAAGCCCAAGCGATTCAAAAGGTGTTTGATGCACTATCGGTTGCGGCAGTCACCGACCAAGCTCTTGCCTATAAATACATTGACCAACTCAAGGAGCTGGCCCAAGGTGATTCCAATAAGGTCTGGTTTATCCCAACTGAGCTCTCTGCAGCCGCAGCTAGCCTGGCAAGAGCATTCGGGCCAAAGCAATAACCCACGACTTGATGCAAACTCTGAAACTAATAATCGAGGGTCTTCGTGACTCGATTAGACGAGTCAAGCACTTTGGGCTATTCAGGTCACCAAAGAACCTGATTCAAGCAAAAGCCGAGCTTCAAAAAGACATTCACCTTATCGAGCGCGCTCTGGCACTACCAGAGCCGAGAAGACCATTTGGCGCCAATCCTGTAAGGCGCATCGAAGAAATAATTGCCAACTACGGTGAACAGTTAGGCGAGAATCTTCTGTCCCAGGCCAAGACCGTGCTGGACGGGCGAGATCGTTGGAACGATGAGGGCCTCAGGCCCGAGCAACCGAATGATCCAGTAGGAAGCAACATTGAAAAGTTTCTTGTTTCTAGACATTCGGTTAGAGCATTCGGGTCTGACAAGCAGATTACCAATAGTGAGCTCGAGCAAGTAATTGCGCTAGCGGTTCAAGCTCCAAGTGTTTCTAACACTCAGAGCTGGAGCGTCAGGGCTTATCGAGAGGCTACGGACATCACCCGCATCTTGAAGCTTCAAGATGGGAACATCGGAAATTCTCCGATTCCAGTTTTGCTTATGGTGACCGTGGATATTAGAAATTTCACCGGATCGAATGAACGAAACCAGATGTGGATTGACGGCGGTATTTTCTTGCAGCAGTTACTGCTTTCAATTCATGCCAAGGGCTGGGCAAGCTGCCCCATGAACTTCTCTTCCACCAACAGCCAAGCCAACAAGCTTCGTAAGCTTGCCGATATTGCCGACTATGAAGAAATAATTTGTTTTGTCTCAGTCGGCGAAGAAGATCGAAACATTGTCCCGGCCCCTTCCCTCAGAAAGACCGGAGCTTCGGTGCTTCGGGTTGAAAAGCTACGCAACTAGTCCGCTATTGCCTAGTTGGAAAGTTAGTCAGATAAGGACCTGTCGAAAAACTCCGACAACGCTGTTGCGTATCGATCTGTTTCAGTGAGCATCCCCTCGGTGTGATCGGCATTCGCAAAGCCCTCTAGTTCAATGTCAGCACCGACTGACTTGGCGTAGTCGTAGAAGTCCACTGAGCTTTGGTAGGGAAGCCTCTGGTCAATCTGACCGTGGAGAATGAGCATTGGCCTGGTTCCTGCCATATCGATACTGTCTTTCACTGCGGTTTCTGAAAGATCAGTGCCGTGGAAAACCCGTGCCGAAATGAGCGCGAACTGCCACAGGAACCCGGGGAACCCCTGGAACTCCACCTCTTGAGTGGCTGCTGCATTAAAGTCAAAGATTGTGCCCTCCATAGCGAAGGCTGAAACATTATTTGATTTAGCTGGGACCAGCGAAGTGGCGATGGCTCCTCCAGAAACACCAAACATGCCGATGCTTTTTGCAGAGAGGCCTTTATTTGCAATTAGCCAATCGGCGACAACTGCGAAGTCGCTGGACTCTTCTTGTCCGGCGGAGTGGCGACCATCCACGCAGGTGGATTCACCGGCGTCTCTTTGGTCAACCAGCAGCACGTTGAAGCCGTTTTTCACGAGCATCGCGGTTGGCAAGAGAGTGTTGAAATCTTGTTTTGAAGTGCCGATTCCGTGGGTGACCATCACGGTCTTATTTGAGTCGGGGTTCTTGGCATCTATCCACCAGGCTGCCAGCTCCACCTCGTCGGCAACTGGGATTCTCACCGAGTCATAGGGGTAATCCTGGAGCCACCAACTACTTAGGTCATAGCCAACCCACTTTTCCCATCCTGGACCTGGGTAGGGGCCCTCTCCGTAGGGAGCGGTGAAGAACTGCTCTGGCCTGTTGTTCACGTCGTCAGCATTGACGGCGCAGGCAACTTCAGTTCCAGATGTGTAGACATAGTCACCGATAGCCAAGGCGCCGGCACCTGTTACAACGAGCAAGGAGGCGGCAGCGATGGCAATAACACGCTTTATTCGCATTGGTTGAGATTACCAGAGCAGCTAAGGTCGGTCAGGTAATTTTTGGTTGTAGTTCAGGCGGTTGTTCTTTACCGCAGCAAAGGTTCGCTCAAGAGATGCGGAGGCCGACTTGAACAGCTGCTGCATGATTCTGACAAAAAGGAAGTCCACCATCACCAGCTGCGCCAGCCGCGAGGTCATAGCGCCCGATCGAAAGCGTGATTCTGTTGCGGACGTTACGAGCGTGTAGTCTGCCAAGCGGCCGATGGGTGAGGCGGGATGGTTGGTAATTGCAATGATTGTTGCTCCTGCCTTTTTGGCAGTTTCCATCATCTGGAAGGTTTCACTCGTGACTCCCGAGTGGCTGATTGCGAGTGCGACGTCCTTGTCGGTCAATACGGCAGCCGAGGTCAAAGCTAGGTGGTTATCAGACCAACTAAACGCAGTGAGGCCTATTCTGTGGAGTTTTAGCTGCAGGTCCATCGCCGCCAAGTAGCTGGATCCAAGGCCATAAATGTCCAGCCTCCGGCAGTTGATGATCGCCGAAGCCGCCTTATCTAGTGCGACACGATCAACAATCCTGGCGGTATCCGTGATTGCTTCGGCTCCTTGAAACGAGATTTTATATAGCGTCTCGTCTATTGAGTCATCCTCTGTGACATCGCCGTCGGCAATAGCAAATTGCTGCTTTTCATTTCTCCGTCGGTCTAGTGCGACAATCATTGCTGCCTTCAAATCCGAGTATCCGGAGTACTCCAGGGTTTCGCAAAACCGCGTGATTGTTGCCGAGGAGACTCCTGCGAGTTCGGCTAGCTCGGCAATAGTCAAGTGTCCAGCGGCCTCTAGGTCAGTGAGAATTGTGTCTGCCAAGCTGATTTGAGCCGGCGTCATGTTCATTCGGTAGGCATCTACTCTTTGGGTCAAGTCAAACAAGGCGCTCCTTTAGGCGGTAGTCAAATTGTGCCAGAAAACTCACTGTAGAAAAAGTATTTCATTTTGGTAAATTTTTTCAATAAATCATGTGAATCTGAAATTTACCCAATAAATTGAGCGCATGGTGCAAATTGCAAAAGCAAATTCAGAACTGGTCAATCTTGATCTGTCCACGGAGATGCGCAACCCAAAGAGTGAGCTCCTTCACCTGCTAGCGGTAGAAGAAGTCCTGGAGCTAATCAATCAAGAAGATGCTTATGCCATCGAGCAGGCAGGTAAGCAGAATTCCAATGTTGCTGAACTGGTACGCGCTGGAATAGCAGCAATTCTGGCTGGTGGCAGCGTTCATTACTTTGGCGCCGGCACCTCTGGAAGAATTGCCACGCAGGATGCCGCAGAGCTTTTCCCGACGTTTCATTCACCGCCGAATGTCGTCGTAGCTCACATGGCCGGTGGGCCTGCGGCTCTGCTAACTTCCGTGGAAAATGCCGAAGATGATGCAGCGGCCGGAAGGAAAGATGCGGCCGCGCTTGGACCCAAGGACTTGGCAATTGGCCTGGCTGCTTCCGGAAGAACTCCTTACGTTGGAGGCGCGCTAAAACAAGCGAAGCTTCTTGGAGCCACCACTGGGCTTATTGCCTGCGTTCCGAAACCGCAATTAGCGGAGTTTTCAGACATCACCATTGCCGGAGACACCGGTCCGGAAGTTCTGACCGGTTCCACGAGGCTCAAGGCCGGCACTTTCCAAAAAGCAGTTTTATCGAGCTTCTCGACCGCCATGATGGTGGGACTTGGAAAGACCTACTCGAATTTGATGGTCTCGATGGTGGCGACCAACGAAAAACTTCATTCAAGAAGCATTCGCATCTTGATGGAAGGCTCTGGAATCTCAGAGGTAGAGGCAGTTACGCTACTGGACGCAAGTTCCGGTGACTTGAAACTGGCCTTAACCGCTGCTATTTCGGGTGAAACTCCCGCGAAAGTGGCGCCAGCTTTAGACCAAGCAGGCGGCGTGGTTCAAAAGGCGCTGGAGATAGTAAAAAGAAAATAAGTAGGTTTGTGGGATTGGCTACCCCACTATGAACACCACCAGCCGCAAAGCGAGTAATCAAAGGAGAAACAATTGCGAAAGAGACTAAGTGCTCTCGGGCTAATAGGAGTGGCCGCTCTGGTACTAACTGGCTGCGCTCCTGCTGCTCAAGAAACAACTGAAACAGCTGACACTCAGACTGGCACCACGGCTGAGGCGGTAGATCCAGTAACACTGACCATGTGGTCATGGCGCACCGAGGATATTGACAAGTACAACACCATCTTCGACGTCTACGAGGCAGCAAACCCAGGCGTAACAGTTGAGTTTGAAGCCTTCCTGAACACCGAGTACAACCAGTTGCTAGCAACCGGCCTTGAGGGTTCTGATGGGCCTGATTTGGCGATGGTTAGAGCATATGGTGGAGTCCAAGCCCTAATTGAAGCTGGACAGCTGATGGCAATCGACGATGTTGTCGACACTGGCAGCGTTGAGCAGAGCTTGCTTGCTGCTGCAACCGGTCGAACCGATGGCAAACTCTACGGTGTTCCATTCGCTACCCAGACTCTTCAGGTTTTTTACAACAAGGGAATCTTTGACGAGCTAGGCCTGTCGGAGCCGACCACTTGGGACGAATTCACTGCTCTAAATGAGGCAATAGCCGCCGGTGGTTACACGCCAATGGCACTCGGTGCTAAGGACTCATGGATGCTTCCAATCTTCCACGAGATCGTCGGAGCTGCTCGCTACGGTGGGCCAGAATTCCGCGAGGGACTACTTGCAGGTACCAAGGACTTCACAGACCCTGACTATGTTGCGTCGATTCAGATCGTAAACGACATGACCAAGTACATGGTTGATGACGTAATCGGTGTTGCCTACTCAGACTCTCAGATTCAGTTCACCGCTGGAACCGCAGCGCAGTTCCCTGGTGGCTCATTTGAGTTGGGTAACTTCACTGCGCAGGCTCCTGACATGGAACTTGGTGTCTACCTAGTGCCAACACCTCCAAACTCGGTATCGACCAAGCCGCTGTCGGCCGGTTGGGCTGACGGTAGCTTTGCTGTCAGCAAAAAGACTGAGAACGAAGACGCAGCTGTAAAGCTGTTGAACTGGTTGGCATCACCTGAGTTCGGGCAGCTGTTTGTTGACGAGGTCAAGCAGTTCTCTGCAATCAAGGGCCTGACCTACTCCGACCCGGTTATGAATGAAATGAACGAATTGTTTGCTTCTGGACCAACTGCATACATCAACCTGGTTGACATGCGCTACGGCGAGCCTGTCGGTAGCACGTTGATCGGTGAAGGTATCCAGAGCATGTTCCTTGGGGACATGACTGCTGCTGGAGTATCGACCAAGCTACAAGACGGCATAGCTACTTGGTTCACGCCAGGGGCATAATCTAAACAACTGATTGGGTTATACGAGGATGAAGACTAAAAGCAAATCGCACGGAGCAATGCCCGTTCTGGTTGGAATGGCGTTCGTGATTCCCGCGCTGATTTTGTTTTCAGTCTTCATCCTCTACCCGCTCACCACAGCTCTGAGTTACTCTTTCTTTGGCTGGAAAGGGACACTGCGAGGGGATTTTATTGGCCTGGAAAATTACGTAACAATATTCACCAAGCCACCCTTTGACGAAGCCTTGCCAAATGCGTTCTCGCACAACTTGCTGCTGTTCGCCGGCGCAATGGTGTTCCAGAACTCCATCGGGCTGCTGTTGGCAGTTGCATTGCACAAGATTGGTCGGCTGAAGCGACTGTTTCAAACGATGTTCACTCTTCCTTATCTGGTAAGCCCGCTGGTAGTTGGCTACCTTTGGTCGCTAATGCTTTCCCCGCTGTTTGGTCCAGTCAATGCGACCCTGAGGGCAATAGGTCTCGAAGAGTTAGCCCATCCATGGCTTGGCGACCCAACAACTGCCATTTGGGCAATCGTTTTTATCACTGCATGGCAGTGGATTGGTTTCCCAATGCTCCTCTACGGAGCAGCCCTCGGTGGAATTCCCGAGGAAGTAAGCGAAGCTGCCGAAATTGATGGAGCAGGCGGAGTTAAAAAGTTCCGACTGATTACCTTGCCGCTTCTATTGCCTGCTCTTGGCACTGTGACGATTTTGACCTTCATCGGAGCCATGGAGGCGTTCCCGATTCCCTATGCGGTTGGTGGTTCGACTGGGTCACCAGCAGGCGCTACCGATGTGATGGCACTGCTGTTTTACCGAACCGCTTTTGAGTCCGGCGACGTCGGTTCGATTGGAACCTCCAGCGCGCTCGCAATGTTGCTGTTCTTATTTATTTTTGGCGTAGCCGTTGTGCTTCGAACCTCGCTCGCTAGAGCGGAAAGAAAGATTTACGGCTAATGAAAAGATATAGTATTTTGAACGCACCAAAGCACATGCTGCTTTGGATCTACGCCATTGCCTCACTTTCACCTTTGGTAATCATGGTGCTGAACTCCTTCCGCACAACCCAACAGATGGCGACCGACCCCCTCGGGTTACCGGATAGCTTGAACTTGGGCAGCTATCAGAAGGCTTGGATAACAGCTTCATTTGAGACCTATTTTTTGAACTCAATGTTCGTAACGATCACCTCGGTGTTTATTGGGACTGCGGTTTCGCTTTTGGCCGCCTATGTATTTGCCAGGAGCAAGCGCCGAGTCTTTGCGGTTTTGGAAGGGCTGTTCTTGTCCGGGCTTTTGCTCCCAGTATTTTTGGCAATCTTGCCGATCTTCTATCTATTCGACGCCCTTGGCTTGATCAGCAATCTTTGGGGCTTGATCATGGTCTACTCGGCGTTGAGCATTCCGTTTTCTTCGTTTATTTTGGCAGCGTTCTTTAGACAGCTTCCGATTGATCTAGAGGAGGCTGCGCGCATTGACGGGGCGGGTTACTTCAGGACTTTCTTTTTCATATTGCTTCCGTTGGTGAGGCCCGCCATCGCAACGGTCGTGGTCTTTAGATTCGTACCTATCTGGAATGACTTCTTCTACCCCTTGATGCTGATGAGGGATCGAGATGCTTACACGCTCCCAGTTGGCTTAACAAGATTCTTCGGTGAATATCAGACGGATTGGGCAACACTATTCGCCGGTCTAACAATTACCACAATCCCGCTAGTTATCCTGTTTATCGTGGCTTCTAAACAATTAGTATCAGGTTTGACTGCAGGAATGTCTAAGTGACCAATGCACTCGGGCTAGATCTTGGCGCCTCCGGCATCAGGGGGTATCTGGCGGGGGAAAGTAAGGCCGTCGCTGAAATATCGCTTGGAGCCACAGCAGGAAACCGAGAAGCTGATGCCATCTCGCTGATTCGCCAGCTAGCAAAAGACTTTCCTGAACACGAGATATCAACCGCGTGCCTTGGGATGAGCGGCTATTCGTCCTTGGGTGTGCAGGCCGATGCAATTTCCGATGCAATTGCCGAGAGCTTTGGCGCCAAAGAGGTCATCGTAACCTCGGACATGGTCACCTCACACTTTGCGCATTTTAAAAACAGCTTTGGCGTTGTTGTCGTGGTTGGGACAGGGTCGTTGGCCTTTGGTATTGGCGCAAAAACCCATGCTCGAATAGACGGCCTCGGTGCAACACTTGGGGATTTTGGCTCTGGCTACTGGATCGGACATCAGGCAATCCGGCTCGCAATGCGAGCATCAGAAACCACTGCAGACCACGAACTACTTGCAGCTCTGGAGGGGCAAGTTGGCCCAAGTGATCAGTGGCCAAGATTGCTGGCAAAGGCTGAAATTTCAGCTTTTGAAATCGCGGGGCTTGCGAAAATAGTCTCCGGACTAGCAACCAACGGGCAGGCGTTGGCCGTCGGGATTATGCACGAGGCCGGTGAAATGGCTGCGACGTCCGCAATTAGATGCGCGACAAAGGTTGACGTTTCTAATATTTCTTATGGCGGCAGTGTGCTGAGTGAGGGTAACCCAGTGGCACTTAGTGCTTTTCTGGCTGCGGTTAGCGAAGCGGGGTTCTCTCCTGAGCCAATGGTCGCCATGCCTGGTCAAGGGGCACTTGAGCTCGCATCCAGCACTTTTCCAGGCAGAACCGACTATTTGGCAGAGCAACAACTCGCAACCAAGAGAAAATATAAATAATCATGAATAAACATTCGGTACTGGACCAGCTCGCGAAGTCAGGCTTTGAGGCCAAACAATTGAAGCAGTCGATTGCAAGGTCAGTCGTTTGGTCGAGAGACGCTTCACACTTTCAAATCCAGCCACAAAGCACGCTTAGAGCCAAGAGCATTGAAGATATTTCAAAGATCCTTGCCGCCGCAAATGCGACTGGCACCCCTGTGACTTTTCGATCGGGCGGCTCATCACTAAGCGGGCAGACTCTTGGATCCGGTTTGGTGGTAGATACTCGAAGCGGCTTTCAGAAAATCATTGAAATTACAGACAATCAAGTAATCGCTCAACCGGGGGTGACGCTCTCAAGACTGAATGGTCACCTGCTTTCTGTCGGCAAAAAAGTCGGACCGGACCCGGCTTCGCTGGTTGCCAGTACCCTCGGAGGTGCTGTCAGCAATAACTCCAGCGGCATGACCTGTGGTGTTTTTTATAACAGCTACGAGACAATTCTTGGCGCCAAGATTGTCTTTCCAGACGGTTATATTCTTGACACGTCTGCCGTTGATGCCGATCAGCAGCTAAGAATCGTGAGACCAGACCTTGTGAGACTTTTGGAATCAAAGCGAGATCAGATTAGGCAAAACCCAGAAATGGTCAGGCAGATAACAAGGTTGTTTAGCCTAAAAAACACCATGGGGTATGGCCTCAATGCCTTTTTGGACCACGATACGCCAGTAGAAATTCTCACCCGTCTGATGGTTGGCAGTGAAGGGACCCTCGGGTTCCTGGGCGAAATAACCATGGGGCTGGTTCCGCTTAAGAGTCTAAAGGCCACGAATCTACTGGTTTTCGAGAGCCTAGATCAGGCCAACCAGACCTTGATGGAGATAATTGGCCACAAACCGGCGGCTATCGAGCTCATGGATCGAACCTCATTGGCCGCCCTTGATGGGCAGGGGTTGTTGCCGAAGGAGCTAAAGAGCAGAATCACTGATCAAACAGCGGCGGTCTTGGTTGAATTCGAATCAGATGATCAAGAGAGTCTCGATGCTGCTGTTGCCAGGTTCACCTCGAAATTCAGCAAGGCGGTAGTGTTCGGTGGTGTCACTGAGCCCAAGCTCCGAAACCAGCTCTGGCTAATGCGAAAAAACCTCTACGCAATTGTTGCCAAGGCAAGGCCCCAGGGCACCACTGCACTCTTGGAGGACGTTGCCGTCCCACCGGAAAAGCTAACTTCTGCATGCCAGTCACTGGCTGCACTGTGTGAAAAGCACGGATATGGCAAACCGGTGATTTTTGGGCACGTTAGAGATGGAAACATCCACTTCATGATTTCCGATGATTTTTCGGAACCGAAACGCATCAAGGCTTTTGAGCTGTTCACCAAAGACATGGTTGATCTGATTCTGGATTTGGGTGGGAACCTAAAGGCCGAGCACGGAACTGGCAGGGCGATGGCCCCATTTGTGGAAGCTCAGTTCGGATCGGATCTTTACCAAATAATTAGGGAAATTAAGCACGGCTTCGACCCGGCCGGAATCATGAACCCCGGCGTAATAATTGCCTCCAGTGAAACTGAATACCTTGAGAACCTAAAGAGCGTAAATCTGGTTGATGAAATTGTTGATTCCTGCGTTGAGTGTGGTTATTGCGAGTCATCCTGCCCAAGCACTGGGCTAACCCTCACCCCACGTGAGCGAATCGTGGCTTTCCGTGAACTTGAAAAACAAGACCCAGCCGCTAAAAAGCAACTTACCAAGGAGCTGCACTACCAAGCAGATCAAACCTGCGCCACCGACGGCATGTGCGCCGTCAACTGCCCGGTTGGCATAAACACTGGAACTTTTGTCAAGGAAATCAGGGCTAAGAACCAGAGCCAGCTGTCTGAACGAGCAGGGCTAGCGATGCAGGCGGGCTGGGGTCAAATTGCCACTGTTGCAGGTGTTGGCTTACGAATCGCCAACAAGCTCCCCTTTCTTGCGAAGAACGCAGCTAATTTGTTGGCCGTAGTGGCTCCAAGAGGAACGACTCCGAAGTGGGATAAGCACGTGGTCGGTGCAGGCTTCCGAAGGGGCAAGCTTCATGGTGTTTCTGGAGGCACCTTTAGTTATCTGCCATCTTGCATGAATGAAATATTCGGCGATGCCGCGATTCCAGAGGTCTTAGAGATAGCTAAGGCCAACGGCCTGGCAGTTGCGATTCCAGAAAATCTAAACGCCTTCTGCTGCGGAACACCCTTTAGCTCTAAGGGGCTCACAAAGGCCTACGGCAAGCAGCAAGCCCACAACAAGAAACTCATGAGTCAGTTAGCTGGCTCTAGGCTGATTATTGACGGTTCTTCTTGTCACCAGACTCTCTCGGGCCAAAGCGGCGAATCAATTTTGGAGCTAACTGAATTTGTGGCTGCTGAGCTTTTAGGCGTCCCAGTCAAAACCAAGCACGACAAAATTGTCCTTCACCCGACCTGCAGCGGAGTTGCAACCGGTAGTAATTCGGCAATGGAGATGATCGCCAACCACATCGCAACCGAGGTGATTGTTCCAGTTGACTGGAAGTGCTGCGGATTCGCAGGAGACCGTGGTCTTTTGGTTCCAGAGCTAACCGAAAACGCCACTAAGTTGGAGGCTCATGAGGTAAAAGACTCGGGCGGACTTTTGGTTTCGAATAACCAGCCTTGCCAGGTTGGTATGTCGGGTGCGACAAACAAAACCTATGTCTCGATTCTTGAGGCATGGCTAAGGAGTGTTCGTTGAAGATTCTGAAGGTTGCTGATTTGACAGCCGGCACGGCGCTCGCAGCTCAGCTGTTCGCCGAAGCTGCTGACTCGTCGCCAAACCAGCCGGTGGGACTCGCAACCGGTGGAACCATGGATGGTGTCTACAGGGAGTTAGCAAAAGCCAGCTTCGTGCCAGCGTGTAAGGACGCCTTTGCTCTTGATGAGTATGACGGAATCGCCCACGATCATAAAAACTCTTATGCCAGTGAGCTACAGCAGAAGTTTGCTGAAAACCTTGGCTGGTCAGGAACCCTTCACGTTCCAGGACAAGGACCCTACGCAGGTGAGTTTGGGACGGCAGTGTTTGAGCAGGCGATCTCTGATTGTGGCCCACTAAGTGTTCAGTTGCTTGGGCTCGGGGTAAACGGACACATTGCATTCAACGAACCGGGTTCGCCCTTTGAATCCAGAACCAGAAGAGTGGAACTGCATTTAGATACCATCAGCGCAAACTCTATTTACTTTGATGACCCAACTTCGATGCCAAACCATGCAATTACTCAGGGTCTGGCTACTATCGCCCAGGCAAGTAAATTGCTGTTATTGGTTTTTGGTCCTGCGAAGAAGCCCGCACTATCAAGGGCTCTAAAGCATCCGGATGCATCTACTCCGCTGGCTGCGTTTGCAGACCATAGCGATTTGGTCTTGATCACAGACCTGGATTACTAGTCGGGTAACCCCAGAGGGCTTCGGGGGCCAAAACCATTCCCCGGTCTCGAAGCATTGGATGCTGTGTATCTGATTCGATGTGCAAAAACCCATCTAGATCGCTGTATTTGGCCCGCTGGGCAAGCAAGAACGCTGGAGCCATGCTTAGCGAGCTGCCAACCATGCACCCAACCATCACGCCGATTCCAAGTTCGCCGGCCCGTTTTAGCTCCTTAATCGCGCTGGTGAGACCACCGGACTTATCAAGCTTTAGGTTCACAACACTGTAGGCATCAGATAGCTCATTGAGGCTTGAACCGGGTTCGTAGGACTCGTCGGCACAGAGGGGGATCGGACAACCTAGTCCTGCTAGCATGTGGTCTTGACTGCTTGGCAACGGTTGCTCAACCAGCTCAATCCCGGCCTCTACTAGGAATGGGATCATCCTTTCGAACTGAGAGATACTCCAGCCTTCATTCGCGTCCACAATCAGCCTGGCCATTGGCGCAGCCTGCCTGATTCGAGAGACTACCTGGGCGTCATCGTCGCCACCAAGTTTTATTTTTAGCAGAGGCGCCTCAGAATGCGCCTCGGCATCAGAGGTCATTTTGTCGGCATCTTTTAGCGACACCGTATAGCCCATGGGCAGTGGCACAGGTTTTTCAAAACCCGCTAGTGTCCAGACTGGAATCCCCGCTTCTTTTGATTCAAGGTCCCAGAAGGCGGCATCAAGCGCATTCCGACTTGCTCCTGCGGGCAGGAGCTCTACCAAGTCTTTCCTGTCGAATTCCGCTGGGAGAGTGATTATCTGGGAGATCGAATTGGCCGTGGTTTCTCCATATCTGGGGTATGGCACTGCCTCACCAAAACCCGTGGCTCCATCTTTGCTTATTGATACTCGAATTACTTCCGCACTCAGCTTTGTTCCCCTTGAAATACCAAACGGTTTCAGTAGGCGGAGTGATTCTTGTCTCGCCTTCACCTTCATGAGTACCCCCAATGGTTACAGTTTGCAACTTTTTTATTACGAATAGGTAAAACTTTGTCATAAAAACACTAAATGATGTATTTTCTTTACATACTCAGATTTCGCTAGCTTTTTAGGCGATTACCCAAACAACAGAGAGGGCAAAATGACTCAGCTAAAAAAGTGGTCAGTTCGTCCAGTTAAGGCCTTTGCACTGATTTCAGTCGCATCACTGGTCCTTGCTGGTTGTGCAGCCGCAGAAGAAGAAGAAGAAACAGCAACACCTACCGCTACCGAGGCCGAAGCTCCAGCAGCAGTCGGCGGAAATCTGGTCGTTGGACTCACCGTGGATCCCGACACCATTTTCCCTTGGAAGGCTACTCAGTTCCAGGCGTTCCGAATGCTGGAAAACGTGTACGACACCCTGACAGCTTTCGATGCAGACCTAAATGTGGTCCCAGCGCTTGCAGAGTCATGGGAGGTTTCGGCAGACGGAACCTCTATAACGTTCAATCTTCGTGACAATGTAAAGTTTGCCGACGGTAGTGATTTTGACTCTGCAGACGTGAAATATAGTTACGAGTCCATTCAGGTTGAAGCCAATGCAGCTGTTGCCAGGTCAACCCTCGGCGGAGTTGTCTCAATAGAGACTCCAGACGCTGACACTGTGGTGTTGAACCTCGCAACCGCAGACGTCGGCTTGCTGGCTAACCTGACCGGCACAAACCTTGCAATCGTGTCATCGGATGACACCGAGGAGGAGCTAAGCACTGCAACCAACGGAACTGGCCCTTTCATGCTTGAATCTAGAACCGCTGGACAGAACGTCGTTTTGGCTCGCAACCCGAACTACTGGGGAGACCCAACACCGCTTGACACCGTTGAGTTCCGAGTGCTTCCTGATGAGGCTGCAATTGCGGCTGCGATGTCCGCAGGCAACGTTCAGCTCGCACTATTCAGCGACCCAATCACGGCAAGAACTGTTTCCGGCGATGTGACAGTAAGCACCACTCCACAGCTTGGGTACCACGCCCTGATGTTGAACTCTCGCAATGGAGTGATGACAGACAAGAACATCCGGTTGGCAATTCAGTGTTCAATCGACCGTCAGTCGGTTCTTGACACTGCGCTGCTTGGCGAGGGTGAAGTTACTGGACCGATTACTTCCCCAGCGTTCCGCTCGGACCCTAATGCGAGGCCATGCCCAGAGCGCGACCTTGCCAAGGCCGCAGAGTATCTAGCTGCATCCGGCAACGCAGATGGCATTGAAATCGACGTAATGGTTCCTCAGGGACTTTACGCCGGTGAAGTGGAAATTGGCCAGGCTGTAGCTGCTCAACTGGCGGATGCAAACATCACAATGAACCTAGATGTCCAAGAAAGTGGCGCTTACATTGATCGCTGGATCGCCGGTGACTTCGTGGCTGCAATCGCTCTAAATGGTGGCCGTCCGGACCCAGACGGTATGTACGGACGCTACTTCCCAAGCACTGGAAACCTAAACCAGGTTGCCGGTTACTCATCTGCAACCATGGACAAGTTATTTGCCGATGGCAAGGTTGAGTCTGATCCAGCAAAGCGCAAAGAGATTTACGCAGCTGTGTCAGCGGAGCTCGAGGACAACGCTGTTTGGGTGTGGCTATTCAGTGGCTACAGCTACACCGCAACAAGCGACACAATGACCGGCTTTACTCCGATGACTACTGGCTCATGGCAGTATCTGAGGACAACCGGACTGAAGTAGCAACAACCCCGATTCGAAAGGGGTGCTCTTTATAGGGCACCCCTTTTGATTGGTGGGAGGACTTAATGCGAAGAATATTACAAAGCGGTGCCCTTAGAAAGACCGTAGGGGCGTTTGCAACCCTTGGTGGAGTTGCCGTCTTTGTTTTCTTTATGCTCCGCGCTCTGCCCGGCGACCAGATCTCGGCATCGTTGGGAACGGAGGCCGCTGGGCTCACCGAGGGCCAACGAATAGCGCTTGTGGAGTATTACGGGATCGATCAATCGCTGCCCGTGCAGTTTTTCTCCTGGATTGGCAACCTGTTTCAAGGAAACCTTGGCTTTTCAATTCGGGCTCAGCAACCGGTTTTAGATCTGACGATCGCGGCCTTGCCTGTCACCTTTCAACTCGCAGTTTTTGCAATTATCTTGGCACTTGGCATCGGTGTTCCAATCGGCATGCTTTCAGCATCTAGGGCCGGAAAAGCTAGAGATGTTCTTGGGCAAGCACTTTCGCTGCTGGGCCTGTCCATTCCGGCCTTCTTATTGGCCACGACTCTGCTGACATACTTCGCAGTGAATTTTGGCTTCAACCCAAACGGTCTCGGCTACAAGACCTTCTTTGAAGACCCCAGCGTGAATTTACAACAGATGCTACTTCCGTCACTTGTTTTGGGATTCGGTATTTCAGCTCCAATCATTCGAACAGCAAGGGCTGCGGTCTTGGAGATTCGAGGGCAAGACTTTATTCGAACCGCAAGGGCCAAAGGTGTTTCCACTAGAACCTTGCAATTTAGGCACATCCTACGAAACGCGCTTATTCCGATTGTGACAATAACCGGACTTCAATTCGGCTACTTATTGGGCGGCGCAGTGGTTATCGAGCAAATATTCTCTCTTCCTGGAGTGGGCAGGCAGGTGCTCCTGGGCATCCAACAAAAGGAGTTCGCCCTTGTGCAGTCAACGGTGCTGGTAATTGCAGGCATCTTCGTGATCATCAACCTGCTGACTGACCTGCTCTATCGAGCTATTGACCCGAGAGTGAGGGCGGAGTGAGTAAATCATCAACCTCCACAAGGAATAGGTCGGTGTTCGGCAGGTTAATTCGGTCTTGGACCGGCGGCCCTTCGCTATTTGTTTTGGTCCTACTTATTTCTCTAGCAATTCTGGTAAACCTCGGAGTTGTTGGATTTGACCCCATTGATCAAACGCCAGCTGATCGTCTTCTAGCTCCGAATACCACCTACCTAATGGGAACTGACCAATTTGGACGGGACATTTTCAGTCGTGTTCTCAGTGGTGTTGGGTCATCGGCCCTCATATCGGTCGTGGCCGTGATATTCGCAGCGGTGATTGGAACCTTGATTGGTTTGGTAGGCGGATTTTACCGAGGAGTTGCCGATATATTTGGCACCGGAGTTACCAACATACTTTTTGCTTTCCCACCACTTCTTTTGGCGCTCACCCTCGCATCGGTCCTAGACCGAAACTGGTTCACTGTTGCCATGGCTATTGGAATCGTTTACATACCGATTTTTGCCAGAGTCACTAGGGGACCAGTACTGTCACTGCGGGAAATTGAGTTTGTCCGTGCAGCAAGGAGCACTGGGATGAGCTCAATTGGAATCATGTTCAGGCACGTTTTGCCAAACATCTACTCAATCGCGATTATCCAGATTGCCCTATCACTGTCTTGGGCCGTTCTGACCGAGGCGGCGCTTTCATTTTTGGGGCTTGGTTCTCCGCCGCCAGCACCCTCGCTCGGTTCGATGATTTATGAGGCCAGAACCCTGGTGTTGATAGCACCATGGACCCTGTATGCACCCGGCGCAATTATTGTGATCTTTGTTGCAGCCCTCAATTTACTGGGGGACTCTCTTCGAGATGTTCTCGATCCAAGATCCAAGGAGGGGAAGTAGTGTCCACAATCAAAAATTCCAACAATGACGACCTAGAGACCGAAAGGCAGGACAGTCGCTTTGGACAGCTAGACCAACTTAGTGTTCTTGAGTTGGTAGCCATTATGAACGAGGCGGATGCCGAGGTGGCGCAAGCAGTTGCAGCGCAATCCGTGGACATCGCTGACGCAGTTGCAGCAATTTCAAAGCGTTTTGCTTTGGGCGGCCGGGTGATTTATGCCGGTTCCGGCACCTCTGGTCGGATTGCGACTTTGGATGCGTCGGAGATCTATCCAACCTTTGGCGTCGCGGACCGAGTGCTGGCCCTGATGGCAGGCGGTAGGGACGCACTTGTTGAACCCAGAGAGGGTGTTGAAGACGATCAGCAAGCCGGCAAGATCGATGCGCTAGAAATTGGGCTCAGTGAAAAAGATGTGCTGGTGGGAGTCGCGTCTTCGGGATCGACTCCTTACGTTATGGGCGCACTTGAGTACGCCAACGATGTTGGAGCACTCACTGTTGCCTTGGCTTGCAATTCGGGCTCCGCAATGGGAAGGATATCCAAACACAAAATTGAGGTAGTTGTCGGCGCGGAGGTTTTGGCGGGATCCACCAGGCTCAAGGCCGGAACAGCACAAAAAATGGTTTTGAACATGATAAGCACCATCACCATGGTGCAGGCCGGCAAGACCTATGGAAACCTGATGGTGGACCTTGTTGCGAGCAACAAAAAGCTACGCCGTAGAGCGCTTGTTATGGTGCAACGAATCACGGATGCCAATGAAACCGACGCATCCATGGCACTTGAGAGTCATCACTGGAATGTGAAATCTGCGGTAGTTGGGGTTCGCCTGGGTCTGGATCACGAGAAAGCCAGCGAACTGCTTGCTTCAAGCCGCGGAATACTTGCAGTGGCATTGGGAGAACGAGCATGAAGGTAATTGGATTGATTTCCGGAACTAGTCACGACGGGATTGATGCTTGCTTGGTGGACTTCACTGCCGACGGCCATCAGCTCCACGCGAAGGTATTAGCGACGGTGGGTAAGAAGTACACGGTAGAACTTCGCACCAGAATAATCGCGGCTCTCCCCCCGAATCAGACAACTATCGAGGAAGTTTGTCGCTTAGATACAAAAATTGGACAAGAATTCGCGCTGGTTGCCAAAGAGCTTGTGGACGTACATGGCAAAGTTGATTTAGTCAGTTCTCACGGTCAAACGGTCTACCACCTAGTGGAGCACGATGCAGTTCTTGGCACCCTGCAGTTGGGCCAACCCGCCTGGATTGCCGCTAGCGCAAAAGCGAGTGTCTTGTCCGATCTTAGAATTCAGGACATTGCTTCTGGCGGCCAGGGCGCTCCGGTGGTCCCGATTCTTGATCTCCTAGTCCTGGGTGAATTACCAGGGACGGTTGGTTCGTTGAACCTCGGTGGTATAGCAAACATCACAGTGATTCAAAATGGCAAAGTGGTTACAGCTTTCGATACCGGGACAGCAAATGCGCTGATTGACGCAATTGTTCTGAAGTACGAACTTCACCCGGACGGATTTGACAGAGGTGGCGCAATTGCCGCGGCAGCATCAATAAATCAGGAGCTACTGGCGCACCTACTTAGCGACCCTTACTATCAACTGGCAGCGCCTAAGAGCACTGGCAAGGAGCTTTTCCACATCCGGTATCTGGAGAAGGCAATCTCGGACTTGGGCCTAGACGTTTCACCGGAGGACCTCGTTGCCACGGCAACGGAGCTCACCGCACAAACTGTCTCAGATGCGGTTTTGGCCCACGGGCTAGACCGGTTAGTTGTAGCTGGTGGTGGCGTCGGAAACCAAACATTGGTGAACGCAATCGAGTTAAAGACTGGTCTAAAAGTAATCCAGTTCAACGACTTTGGGATAGATGGCGACTACAAGGAAGCGTTAGCTATGGCGCTAATAGGCTGGTTGAGCATCAATAACCATCCCGCCACTCTAAGCGCAACCACTGGTGCAACTCCTCCTCCTGTGCTGGGACGACTCACTCCTGGGCCTGAGGGGTATTGGTTGCCGGATGAGGAAACCACGATGCCTAGGAAAATGGTGATCCAGGTTGGCTAGAAACAAGCCTCGACTGCAGCTAGCGCTGCTTTTTGCTCTATTAGGAGCGGCCGCTTCGATTCTGCCAGCGTCCATTCCTGCAATGGCTATTAAGTTTTCAGTGCCGACCTCGAGTTTGTTGAGTGCTGTGCCAGTCATGTTTGCAGGTCTATTTTTGGGTGTCGCGCTCGCTCCTCTGATTTCAAATAAGTTCCAGGAAGGAACGCTGATTAGGGCATTCTCAACTGTTTTGGCTACTGGCCTACTGCTAATGGGCACTGGTCAAAGCACTGAATTGTTTCTTATTGCCTCCCTGGTGCTGGGAGTAGGCTTTGGAGTGCTTGAAGTGCTTGGCACGGCAGCATCGAAGTCATTGCAGTCAGAGACCGCTTCATGGTTGACAAAACTCAATGCTATTTTTGCTCTCAGCGCCTTTATTACGCCAGTTCTATTCGCACTGGCGGCCACTGCGTTTTCTTCTACAGCCGGGTTTTACCTGATTTTTGCTTTCGCGGTCACCTTTGCGCTGATATATCGCGGAAGTGACCGAGTGCAGACTCAAAAAAGACTATTCAAAAAACCCAATCGGACAATCGTCGCCTTCATGTTGGCGGCGGTTTTCTATGTCGGCGCAGAAACAGTAATAGCTGGCTGGTCTTCGGTTCTAGTGAGTGAACTTGGTGGCCTGGATGCTCAGTTAGCAGCCATCGGTGCCTCGAGCTTCTGGGGTCTATTAGCCCTTGGACGCTTAATCTCCGTTGCTCTCACCCCAAGAGTGTTGTCTCCCAGGCTGGCGTTACCGATCTGGTTGGCATTAGCTGGCGCTTCGCTGCTGACTGCTTGGGTCTCCTGGGCAGTGGTCTCGCCTTTAGGTGTGCTTGGCGCCTTTGGTCTTGCCACCGTAGCTGCGGGCCCCTGCTATGCACTAATTATTGGGCTGGCGCTGGATGCCAAAGATTCAGGCAACTCGGTAGCACTCACCAGTACTTTGGTGCTAGCTGGGTCAGTTGGAGGGTTTGTATTGCCTGGAATTCTTCAGACGCTTCCTGAGATCGAATCTGCGGCCTTAATCGCTGGTTGCGGGTTTGTAGCCGCACTAATTTTCTCTCTCGCAGGCAGCGCTAGGACAAATTCGGTTGCACATTCAAAGGAGACAGTATGAGCGAGCAGACACTTGAGCTGAAAGACCTCACTATTGCATACACGCTGTCCAAGCAAGAGGTTTTTACCGCTGTCAAGAAAGCATCGCTGAGCATCCCCCGCGGTTCAACGTTGGCGCTAGTTGGAGAAAGCGGGAGCGGCAAGTCAACCCTGGCCGCAGCCGTTAATCTTCTTCTTCCAGAAAATGGAAAGACGAAATCTGGCGAAATCTTACTTGAAGGAACCCCAATCCAGGACCTAACTCAGGCTCAAATGCGCTCAATGCGCGGCAGTCAGATTGGATTAGTGCCTCAGGATCCGATGTCTAACTTGAACCCGATGATGACTATTGGAAAGCAAATTGTGGAGGCTCTCACCGCCCACGGCAAGTCCCAAGATGAAGCAAAAAAGCGAGCCTTGGAGCTTCTGGAGATGGTTGGCATCCCAGATCCAGTTGACAGGTTCGCGCAATACCCTCACGAGTTCTCTGGAGGCATGAGGCAGCGCGTTCTTATTGCAATGGGCATGGCTTGCAAGCCAAAGCTGTTGATTGCGGATGAGCCGACTTCAGCACTGGATGTCACCGTTCAACGAAAAGTGCTTGACCAGCTGGAGCAAATGGCCGAAGAGATGGGCACTGCCGTCCTACTAATCACTCACGACATCGCGCTTGCAGCTGAACGTGCGGACCAGATAGCCGTTATGTATCAGGGCGAGTTGGTGGAAATTGGCCCTTCGAGCCAGGTGCTGAATTCACCGAAGCATGAATACACTAAGCGTTTGCTGCAAGCCGCACCATCTTTGAACGATGCATCTCTTGTTGAGCCTAAGGACCTGAGCAAAGCCGAGACCATAATCTCGGCACTGGATTTGCAGAAAACCTACAATCTACGTTCCTCAAAGGGAACCACCAAGCAGATACAAGCCCTACGGGGCGTGAGTTTCGAGCTAAAGCGTGGCATGACGGTTTCACTAGTCGGTGAATCTGGCTCCGGGAAATCAACTGCGGCAAATGTTCTCTTGGGTCTTGAAAAACCAAATAGTGGGGAAATAGCGTTCCAAGGGAAGCCTTTGGACATTAGCTCGCAACGCAAATCTTTGAGTTTTAGGCGCCAAGTTCAACCGGTATTTCAAAACCCATTTGCTTCCTTGGATCCAAGGTTTAGCGTTGCCGACTCAATTGTTGAACCTCTCAGAGTCCACAAAAAGGGCACGAGAAAAGAACAAAATGCTAGAGCAGCGGAGCTAATGGATGCAGTTTCGCTTCCGAAGGCCCTGCTAACAAGGCTCCCTCATGAGCTATCCGGTGGGCAGCGACAAAGGGTGGCAATTGCCAGAGCGCTGGCGCTGTCTCCGAGTGTAATTGTGTTGGATGAAGCAGTATCAGCACTAGATGTGATTGTGCAAAAGCAGATATTGGACCTACTGCTGGAACTTCAGTCTGAATTGGACTTGAGCTACCTGTTTATCAGTCACGACTTGGCGGTGGTCAGAATGATTTCGCACTATGTTCATGTCATGAAATCGGGAGAGATAGTCGAAAGCGGTACTCCAAAAGAGCTATTCGAAAACCCACAAACCGATTACACAAAACAGTTGCTAAGCGCGATCCCAAACCCAAACCGCAAGTAATTGCTAGTTTCGGTAGCTTCGAACCGCCTCGTAAGTGCGTTGCAAAAGAAGCTCAGCAGACTCAAGTCGCAGTTGCATAATCCTAATGAAGAGGAAATCAACTAGGGCTAGTTGCGCGATTCTGGAGGACATTGCTCCGGAACGGTAGCGAGTTTCTTTTGCAACGGTGGTCAGTCTGAAGTCAGCACTCTTCGATATTGCGGATTCTGGAAAATTAGTCACGGCGACGGTTTTGGCCCCACTGCGGTTCATAATTTTCAGGACTTCAAGTGTCTCAGGGGTAACTCCAGAGTGCGAGAACACAATTCCAACATCCCCTGGGTTCATAAGGGCAGAAGAAGTTATTGCCTGGTGGTTATCCGGCGAGTCAAAGGCAAACAATCCGATGCGGTGAAGCTTCTGCCTCAAGTCTTGGGTGGCCAATGAGCTGGACCCAAGTCCAAATAATTCAATTCGCTTTGCGTTTGTAATGAGGTTTACAACTTCTTCCAGCGTCTTTAGATCAAGGTTGCTCCCGGTTTGCTGAATGGCTTCGACCTCCTGAAATACGGTTTTGGCAACGACTTCTTGCATGGAGTCGTTGGGGTCTATTTCGTCCTTGTCAATCGAGAAGGTCTCTCTTGCCACCCTGCGCTGTTCTGATGCAACTGAAACTGCGAGCCGGAATGCCGTAAATGAACTGAATTCAATATCATCGCAAAACCGGACAACTGAGGCGGTTGAAATTCCCACAATCTTTGATAACTCGGCAATAGTAGACCTAGCGGTTTTTTCGGGATCCTTTAACACAAAGTCCGCAATTTTTTTCTGAGCCGGTCTCATTTCTGGCCTGGCTTGAGAAATGGTGGTAAATAAATCAGCCATTATTTATGAGTAACTGACTCTGAAAACTCTCGATAAACCGGCACCATTTCTTCTCCGGTTGTTTCGCAGACCAATCTGTTGGTGAGCATCACGGCGACCTGTTGAGAATCCGGTTCCACCATCACCAAAGTCCCGGTAAAGCCGGTGTGTGAAAAGAAGTGTTTGTTGGGGCCTAATCTTTCGGCATCGCGGAACCTAAAACCGATTGATTGCTCCCAGTCCCCTGAAACCAGTGGGGTGAATAAGATCTTTCTTTCGTCGTTTTTCACGACCCCCGCTTCGCCGGTCAGGATCTCCGAGAAGAATCGAAAAACGTCGCCTGAGGTCGCAAATAGCCCGGCATTGCCAGACACTCCGTCCATGGACCTTGCCCTTGGATCGTGGACTGCCCCTAGTTCAAGGGCTTCAAAGGGCTCGCAACTTACCGCAATGTCTTCAGTGACGGCCCTCGGCAGGTAACCAGTTTGTCGGAGGTCAAGCGGGTCGAGTAATTGCTCTTGAACGATTTGGTCAAAACGTTTCCCCATTAGTGCCTCGCAAGCAACGGCGAACAGGCTGTAGCCGGTGCATGAGTAGACCAGAGTTCCACGCTGTTCCTGGTCTGGAATCAGCCCAAGTAAGGCCTTTATCGTATCGTTGCGGCTAGCTTGCTCTTCCCAAACTGCCGGCAAGCCACTGCTGTGAGTCAGGAGTTCTGCGGTTGTCAGCTCACCGAGCTCTCTAGAGGTGTCAAACCAGCTTGCCAATGGCGCATGAATGTCGATTTGACCAGCTACATGCAATTTGGCCGCGACGGTCGCTGTGTAGAGTTTTGTCAGCGAAGCTAGGTCGAACATAGAATTTGTGGAAACCAACTGAGCGTCATCCACGGCATTCACTCGCCCACCAAATCCAGTTGACGGCACTTCGCCTGCCGTTCCAGTGGCGAAGCTAAAGCTGCTAAAGCGCGCATTTAGTTCTGGCCAAGTCTTGCTTTGTAAAAGCTGTTGGGTTTTCATTGGGCCTTTCTTGGTTACAAAACAACTTATTACATTCTGAGAAAAAATAATACATTTAAGCATAAGCGCTGACACTTCCATCAGGCGTTCGACTAAAACCGCAAGACCACATCTTTCAAATGCTGCAGAAGCACCGACGGAGAACCACGGCTCCAAACCGCTAGCATTAGAGGAGGAGCTGACAAATTACCACCGATATTTGGACTGAGATTTTGACTAGCAAGCTGATTCACTCCACCACCATTTTCCAAGACGGCGCTCTTGAGGAAAATGCTTGGGCGCTTCTCACGCGAGACCAAACAATCACGGGCGTTGGTGATGGCTGGAAATCCCAATCGGCGGATGAGGTTATTGATGGCACGGGCAAGCTTTTGCACGCCGGGCTCTTTGATACCCACTGCCACGGTGCCGCAGGTTTCGCTGCCAACCGTGGCTTGGATGACATCAAGCGCATTCTAGATTTTAATGAAAAAAACCAGGTAACCCGAAGCCTTATTTCTCTGGTGTCTGCTGGAGTTGCGGACATGGTCGAAATAGCCGTTGCAGTCCAGACTCTAGGCGCAGACCTGAGGTTTGTCGGACTTCACTTCGAGGGGCCGTTTCTATCCTTTGATCACAAGGGCGCTCAAGATCCAAACGTTTTTAAAAAACCATCTGACGACGAGCTGAAGCAAATTATTGCGGCCGGGACTGTCACTTCAATGACAGTGGCGCCTGAGCTGTTCAACGCTCACCAACTAGTAATGCTTAGTGATACTGGCATCAAGCTTTGCTTCGGTCATTCAGCCGGTGATTACAGCGAGGCCTTTGAGTTTTTCAATAAGTACGAGCATTCCGTTATGACCCACACCTTTAACGGCATGAAGGGCATCCACCATCGCGAGCCAGGCCCGATTCCAGCTGCAATCGAAACCGACACTTTTATGGAGCTAATCGCCGATGGCATTCATGTCTCAGCCGCCGCCGCTCGCTTGATTCCTGCCTCGCGCTTGATTTTGGCGACCGACGCCATTGATGCCACCGGGCAGCCCGACGGCGACTATTTTCTTGGTGCGGTCCCAATTACAGTCTCTGGAGGAGTTGCAAGGACCCACGAGGGCAGCCTTGCTGGCTCCACTTTGTTATTGACAGAGGCTGTAAAAAACTACGCTGGCTGGACCGCTAATCCGTTAGCCGCCATTAGGGCCGCGACCACTAATCCAGAGCTTGCGTATGGCATTGAGCCGAACCGGCTGGCCCTTGGCAGCGCATTCTTGCTAGACCTTTAGAGCCTGCTTTCCTGACAAACCCAGCTACGGGGGAAACGGGCAGAACAGCAGGTAGTCGACAACTAGGCCGCGAGGGGATTTTGTCCTTTTGCTGTTCTGTGTCTCAGAACACTTCTATGCTCAGTAGCATAAGAAACGAAAAACACCGAAAGGCATGATCTTGACCGGTCCAGAGGAACCGCAGCACTGGCGTCGTTCTGGCGAAAACATCAGGATTGCCAGAGAGGCATCTGGCGTGAGCGTCCGGGAGCTCTCAAGAAGAATTGAAGTGTCTGCCTCTCACGTTTCTCAGGTGGAGCGAGGTCTCGCATCCTTCAGTGTTCCAACTCTTTATCGTGTTACCCAGGAGCTGGGCCTTTCGATGGACAGCCTCTTTGAGGACCCGAGCAAGCCAAAGACTTCGGTTGACTTTGAAGAAGAACAACGTGCCGCAGCTGGCGAGGTTTCCCTGGAGGAAGCCGGTGTTATTCAACGCGTTGATTCCAGGCCAAAGCTTGATCTAAGCAGTGGGCTGACTTGGGAGCGCCTAACGGGCCGAGTGGAAACAAACGCAGAGTTCATCGAGGTTGTCTACGAGCCTTCTGTTCACGCCTCCAATCCCCCAAGCGAGGTCGTTAGGCACGTGGGTAGGGAGTACGGAATCATCATCTCCGGAGAGTTGACAATTCAAATCGGTCTGAGCATCTCTGTGCTAACCCAGGGCGACTCAGTCGCTTTTGACTGCAGCATCCCACACCGTTTTTGGAACGCGACTGACAAGCAGGTCCGTGCAATCTGGTTTATTTCCGAAGCGGGTGGAGCTTCGAATACCAGCGCAGCCGAGGCAATG
>Ga0307983_1000322_pt1 | contig 25094 bp, 22 predicted proteins | sample OrgLakmetagen991_FD_201845 | JGI IMG/M metagenome (GOLD analysis project Ga0307983, IMG submission 201845) | Saline water microbial communities from Organic Lake, Antarctica - #991 | ecosystem: Environmental > Aquatic > Non-marine Saline and Alkaline > Saline | place: Antarctica: Organic Lake...
TTTGGCCCGGCACTCCTGTCAACCTCAAAACTAGTTGTTCTCAACACCCTTTTGCAACGGGCTTTCCGAGCTCGCGAGCCCACCTTACCGCTTCTTCAACTTTGGCCCGGCACTCCTGTCAACCTCAAAACTAGTTGTTCTCAACACCCTTTTGCAACGGGCTTTCCGAGCTTTCGAGCCCACCTTTCCGCTGTTTCAACTTTGGACACTTAGTCCAAAACAGTGAATTTGCAGCCAAGCAACAGCGCAAGACCATCGATCCACGTTCGGATCCGCCTCATTCGGAAAGGGTTATGGCTCCATCCAATGCCATAACGTCTCTGCAAGTGCTCATTCGAGCTCAGCCGCAATTGCTCATCCCAGTCATGTGATTTCAATTGCCGTCACGTCGTGGACTGAGCTCGCTTGTTTGCTCCTGATGTCGGATACTCATGGCGACACTGGCACGTCAGGCTTGCTTCGCTTGCTTGCGCGAGTCTCGCGCACCGCTCGCTCTCTCTTGGCAGGCTTGCTGGCCGCAGGGTCAATGGCCTCTGGAGTGGGTGGTTCAGAGGTAGAAGGTTCCATGGCTTCCATGACCGTGGCTTCCTCGGTCATCTCGAGCGCGGCGCCACCGAGCTTGACCGCCTTGGGCCTGACCGCCTTGGGCTTGACCGCCTTGGGCTTGACCGCCTTGGGCTTGATCGCCTTGGGCTTGGGCGCTTTGGGCTTGGGCGCTTTGGGCTTGGGCGCCTTGGGCTTGGTTGCCTTGGGCTTGCCTGCCCGGGGCTTGCCCCTGGCTCCAACCACCGAGCGCAGCGGCCCGCCGGCGGCCAGCGAGGCGTCGCTGGGAACCTCGCGGCGAACTCGGCGCGTCTCCTCAAAGTCTGCGTACGCCAGCTCAAAGGCCTCGAGCTCGGTCAGCCACATGCGCGCGGGCATGGTGCTCTCGACCTCGGCAATGCGGGTTTCAAGGCTGGCCGTGGTGGCCTCGAGCTCGCGAACCCGCTCCTCGGTAAAAGCGCGGGTCGTCAGGCGCAGCAGGTAGTCGTACGACCCTTCGTCCTTGTCGTACGCGTCCGCCAGCAGCCAGGCCTCGACCGCGGCCACCGGCTGCCGGTGCAGCCGCAGCGGGTCGGCCATGACGGCCAGGATGAAGCGGAGGCGGTTGCTGGCGCGCGCGCGCTCCTGCGACAGCTGGCGCAGCTGGTGCTGCCGGCGCAGGGCGTACGTGGTCAGGCGCACCTCGGCGTGCGCTGGAATGACGTCCTCGGGCGCCTCGTAGCGATGCACCACCCCTGCGTGGGTCCAGCCCGTCATGTTGTCGCTGCGCACCTTGAGCACGGCGCGGTCCTGCATGGCCTTGACCACCTCCGCCGCCACGGGCTCGTGAAAGCGGTAGACCAGGTCGACCTGGAGGTGCGTGTTGTTGACCTCGACGAAAAACGCCACCCCGCGCTTGGCCAGGTCGGCGGCCAACCCTGCCTGGAACTTGCCCGTGGCCCCCGGCAGGTTGGACACACGCACCGTGTTGGGATCCACCTGGTCAACCGTGCCGCGGTAGATCCAGCGCCCGGCCCCGTTGGGCTCGGCATGGCGCCCAAACAGCTCCATGAAGGGCACCAGGGCCTCGCACGGGCGGCCCAGCGTCACGTCCAGGTCCGGGTCGTAGGCCTGCAGCCAGCGACCCACGCGGTGCAGGACCTCGAGCGGGTGGAAGCTGGGCACCTCGCAGCTGTACCCCGTGCCAATGCCGTCGGCACCGTTGCACAGCACAAAGGGGATGACCGGCACCATGTGGTGCGGCTCGACGGCCTTGCCCTCGCACTGCACGCGCGGCAGCACGGGGTCGTCGCCGGCCGGAAACAGCGCTCGCGCGATGCGCTCCAAGCACGTAAAGATGTAGCGCGTGCTGGCGGCCGGGTCGCCGTGCCGGTTGCCAAAGTTGCCCTCGGGCACCAGCAGGTTGAGGTTGTTGCTGCCGTGCTGCGCGGCCATGCGGCGCGCCGTCTCGCCCAGGTTCTCCTCCCCGTGCTGGTACAGCGTCTTCTCGGCCACGTCCCCCTGCAGCTGCGCCACCTTGATGTCGGGCACGGTAATGTTGCGCTGGAGCAGCACAAACAGAATCTTGCGCTGCGACTCCTTCAGGCCGTCGACCATGCTCGGCAGCATGCGCTCGAGGCTGCTGTTGAAGTAGGGCACCAGCTCGCCGTACAGGAACTGCCGCAGGCTCACGCGGGCGCCGCTGTACTCGATGGCATGCTCTTTGGGCTGCACGGTCCGGATGAGGTCGCGCCGCTCTTCGACCCGCTTGCCGGCAAAGCACGCGTCGAGCAGGTCGAGGTCGTCGGCGGCCGTGCAGTCAATGTCGATGACGTACTTGTCCAGCTCGGTAAAGTAAGCCATGGCCTGGCGCGGCGTGGAGGTGCCCAACCCCTTGAAGTACTTGACGCTGTATTGGCGCCGGGCGGCCTCGGGCAGCTCGTTCCACCAGCTCTCAAACGCCGGCTCGGTCATAAACTCGCGCGCTTCGAGCGCCCCCGCCTGCGCCCCGCGCGGCACCGCGCGCACCAGGGCTGTGCCGAAGCGCTTGACGAACGTCGGGTGCGCCGCCAGCAGTGCCGGGGCAAAGACGGCCAGGAACGTCAGGATCAGGCCGGCGATGTGCGACCCGTCCACGTCCTGGTCCGCCAGGATGATGATGCCGTCGTAGCGCAGGTCTCGGGGCGCCGAGGCCGTTCGGTCCGGCGGCATGCCGAGGATGGCCAGCAGGTCCTTGACCTCGGCGTTGGCCAGCACCGCCGCCTCGCTCTTGTCGCGCGCGTTGATCATCTTGCCGCGCAAGGGGTAGATCCCGTACTGCCGGCGGCCCACCACCCCAACGCCGCTTAGCGCAAAGCCCTTGGCCGACTTGCCTTCGGTCAGCAGCAGGTAGCACGGGTCGGCGCGCTTGGGTTGGCCGGCCAGCTCGGCTCCTTCGTACTTGTCAATGTCGACGCGCCGCGCCGACCCGCTCACCTTGCGGGCGGCGGTGGCTCGCCCGCGCTGCACGTCGCGAAAGTCGATTTCAGCCCGGAGCTGCGCGGGCAGGCCCGTGCGCTTGAAGGCCGCCACGTCCTTGGCGCCGAGCGTCCACGCCAGCCCATGCTTGGGCATCACTAGCTTCTGCTTGGTCTGGTGGTCGAAGCACGGCTTGTCCACGTTGCAGCGCACCAGGACCATGGCGTAGTTGCGCAGCAAGGCGTCCGTCACGCGGGCGCCGCCGCCGGCCTGCTCGGCCAGCCGGCACGCTTGCAAGGCCGCGTACCGCACGTGGCTGCCTTGGTGGCATGGGATGCCGTTGACAAAGCCCAGGGTGCCCAGCGGCGCCAGCGTCAGGTTGGCCGGGATGACGGCCACCTCCAGGTGGGTGCCCGTCGCGTGCATGACAAACCCGTCGGGCCCCGCCAGCACCGTGGCGTAGTGCCGCAGGTTGCGCACGGGCAGCTTGGCCCCGTCCAGCCACACCGTGACGTGCGCCGGCGACGCGGCTCCCAGATGCCACGCAAAGGTGCGCAGGTACCGCAGCGCCTCGGGCACGTCGGGCACGCCCAGGCGGGCGTAGTCGGGGACAAAGCGCACGGTTGTGTACTCGCGCGCCGGACCCTTGGTGACGGTGGGCCCGGCGGTCGTGCGCATGTTGTCGCTCCACGTCTGCTGGAACCGCTGCCCGGCGTGGACCGTCTCAATCTCGAACAGGGTGGACCAAGCGTTGGTCAGCTTGGCGCCAAACCCGTTGCGGCCGGCCACAGCCATGCGCTCTTGCGTGTCGTCAAAGTTGGACCCGCAGCGAAAGTTGCTGAAGATGACCGTGGGCAGCAGCTGGTCCACCAGCTGCTCGTGCTGTCGCACGGGGATGCCCTGCCCGTCGTTCGTCACCTCGATGGCCCCCGTGGCGTCGTCAAACGCCAGCCGAATGTTCTTGACCCCCGTGTCGGGCCGCGACGCGTGGTCGCTGGCGTTGGTCACAATCTCCAGAAACAGCTGCTGCAGCGCCCGGCTCACGCGCGCCGTGTACGGCACGGCGCGAAAGCCTTTGAGCTTCTGCTTCAGCGACTGGCGGGGCTGCATGGGCACGTCGGGCGGCGGAGTGAGGGCTGGCGATCCCGGTCGCGACGCGTCGTCGTCCTTGTCGCCGTCCGCATCACTCGCCTCGGCCTCAGACCTGTCGGGGTCGCCAGCGCTGTCCTGGGCCGGGGGGCTGCTGGCAGGAACAAACTCAAAGACCGTCTCTTCCACAATGGCCACGGCGCCAATGTACGAGTCGGGGCGCTCCAGCACGTGTTCGAGGTCCGTCAGCACCTGATGGGTCGAGTCTCGGCATGCTGGCTCGGCGGCGGCCATGCTACCGTTTAAATGCCAGCGGTTCGGTGCTCCGTGGTCCCTCCTACTCCTTTCGCGGTTCGTGGCACTCCGGGGGGTGGGGTGGGTGGGGGGTACCCCCGGTCATGCGGTTACGCAGTCCTCTGTCGGCTCGGCACGGGAGACGGCGAGCAGGGGAGGGCTGACTGCACCACCGCCTGCTTCCCGCACATGTACTCGGTAGCCGCGGGCCAGCATCGCGGCGGTCGCCACGAAGCCTAGCTTGGCAAAGACCCGCCGTGACGCTGCGTTGTCGTCCAGAATCTTGCACCACGCGCGGCTGCACTTTGTGCGCTGCATGATGGCATCCAGTGCCTCGGTGGCGTAGCCGCGGCGCCGCGCAGGCGGCAGCACGACGACGCTTGCAACGTACACCCCGTCGTCTCGTTCCCACTCGACGGCCCCGACGGGCTGAGCCTGCTCGTCGGGGCCCAGGAACAGCAGGATGGCCTTGAGGCCCTGCTGCTGCCACTCAGCGTACTCGGCCAGGTTGCAGTGGTCGTCCACGGCAAACGCGGCCTCGTCCATTGCAATCACCACCGCCCAGTCTTCCGCCGACTCGACGGCTTTGCACCACAGCCGACTGGACAAAGGAGCTCGCTGCGAGGCACCGTCCGGCCAAGACGCGGCAACAGCGTCCATCGCTTGGTTGCACGCACCGACACGCAGGTCGTCTTGGCCTGGGAAGGTGGCTGGCTCAAATTAGCTTCGCCTCGGCAACGATGGACGAGGCCGCTCCGCCCTCGGGAGCACACTGCGCTGCGGCCGGTGGCTGAACGCTGGGCCGGACATGGAAGGGGTTGGGCTGCCAGCGCTGCCAGCCCGAGCCCAGCCGCCTGCCGTCCAAGGCCAGCTCTGAAGAACCAGGGAGCAAGTCGTCATCCAGCGCAAGCCCTGGCATTTCGAGATGGACCCAACGTTGCCTGCCCCCGCAGTGGCTCGCCAGCTGGTTAGGGACGTTGAAGCGGTGCACCTTGCCATTACGCAGCTGACGAACGAGCTTCGGGGCGCTTCCCAACAGGCGCATCTAGAGCTTGTGGCGGCACGCCTGAAAAAAGTCGCCGACCTAGCAAAGCAGGTCGTCGTCCCTGGCCCTGCCAGCGTTTCCATGTGGACCTTGCGCTTGGCGCTTCGAGACATCGTTCAGTCAACCCAGGAACCCCTTCCCCCCACGCTTGAGCATTGGCGCTGGGTCTGCGCTCGCATGACGCGGGTGCTGCGCAATGTGGTGTGGTTTGCGAACCGGCCGGGATACCTGTGCCTCAACGACCTGGGCGAGGATGAGCGCCCGACTCGAAGCGACCTCGACACGGTTGACACGCGCGCGACGGCATCGCAACCGCAACGCTAAAGCACGCCGAGCTCGGGCGGGCCCGAGACCCGGCAGGCCAGCGCTGACGCCTCGCCCTGGAGCCCACTGCGTGGTTTGTGGAGGAGAGAACGCAGCTTGAGGCAATTGACACGTTGAATTGGCAAGCACGCTAGCACAAGTACGGGTACCTTTCCGGCAGCTGAAGGAGCGTCAGGTAAAGGTAAAGGCGCTGCATGACCAGCGTCGGGGCGGCACGGCCTAGCATGGTCATAATTCCCACCAGCAGGACCAGCAGGGCCCGATCGCTGTCGGCAGGAGGAGGAACGTACACTGGGTGGGCGGCCCTGGCCGCCAACGCAATTTGCCGGGTGGTTGCCAAGGACGGGCGCGCCGAAAGGTTGAGGTACGTGTGGCCGTGGATGGCGCAGGTCGCGGCCACCAGCGAGGGCCAGTAGCGAAACAACGCGGTTGCGCGCAGTCCGGTGTCCGACCGAAAGCCAGCCACCAGCAAGCTGGCGGTCCCGTGCCCCGGGGGTGGCCTCCAAGCGTGAGCGTCGAAATGAAAGGACACAAGGGCCGAGTCCCACGCGGCCTCGGGTTCACAGACAAGGTTGAGCGTTGGAATCAAGGAAGGTAGCGAGCCAGGATGGCAGGGGTTGACAAGGCTATGGACGGCAGAACCAGCTACCAGGGCGACCGGAATGCCGATAACTAGCGCCGTCGTCTGATTCACAGCGCAAGGCGGGAGCCGGACATGCTCGACGCAGAGGTTACCGTCGCTCGCGTCCAGGGAAAGGCAATCCAACGGCTGGGTCGTCGCCTGGCTGCCCCACGCGTCGAGCCACGCTGTCAGGTCGCGAGGGGCAAGCCGCCGTGCGTCTTGTATTTGGAGTTGACGCAAGCCCGGGAGGCAGCCTGGATCGAGCAGAGCGACTCCCCACGTTCGCACCGATCGAGTGCACGGGCCAACGACGCGCATCGCTACCTGGCGAAAGGCGACAGCAGTACCGGGCTCCGCGGATACGACGAGCTCGTGCAGCCGCGACGCGGCTGGGCAGGGAATGGCCATCAGCCCGTAGCCCCCGAGCCACGCCGGCAGCCCCATGTAAGCGCCCCTGATCTCGAGGCGATCCACCACCGTCCCGAGGATCACAAACACAATCAGGTGCAGCGCGTAAACGACGCTCGACCGGACAACGGCCCCCCTCGCAATACCCACGGCTACAATGCGGTGACCCGGGCAATCCAGGCGAAACGCCGCCACTGCTGCACGTGCTGCTGTAAAGTCTAGGTCAACCCGGTCGTCAGTGTCCTCGGACGCAAGGAGCGAAAGGTAGACCGCATCTGCCTTGGCTCGCACGTCGACCAGCCCAGCCAGCGAGGTGGTCAGGCGGTGGCCAAGCCGTGACGCGGCCTGCTCATCACTCGAACGCAGCCCAGGCGTTTGTGGCATGATCGGCCTGTAGCTCGGTTCGACGTGCTGGGGAGTGCAGCAGCAAGGGGACGCTCTCTTGACATCCGGGAGGGGGGGAGAAGCACGCCGAAAGGGGCCACCGCAAGGAGTCATCGGTCGGTGACGGTTGTGTGTTGCGGCCAGGCCCGACCCCGGCCGGCGATTCTGGCCCATCACTCTCACCACACGGGTTCTTCAAAGTTGGCTTCAAAGTTGGCAGGCCTCCGCGGGGCACTCCTCCTTGGGTTGAAAACCTGCGATTCGAGCCCATCACTCCCACCACATGGGTTCTTCAAAGTTGGCGGGCCTCCGCGGGGCACTCCTCCTTGGCTTCAAACCCTAAGAAACCGGCTGGCATGCCGTCGGCAGATCCGTCTGAAGACATGGACGGATGTGCTACGCTAGGTAGTATTAATTGGATACCTGGGGTCGCGTGTTCGCTCAGCGACCCCACAGTCACGGGAACTGACAGGCAAGAGAGAACGGGGTGCCGCGGGTCTGCTTTGCGGACGGTTTCTTGCCCACAACCGACCCCCCGAGTTCTAAGCACAGTTCTTTGCCCTCGTCGTAGCTGTCGTGGTATTGCCAGTACGGTCGGAGCGCATAGAAGAATGTAGAGTTAATCGTACATTCATCAGGCTTCATCTTGCTCTTACCAGGAGATTGTCCAACCGCGATTGCAAACGCAAGCTGGAGCTCCGCAGTTAGCTCTTCAAACAGCTTCAGAGCGTGCGATTGCACCTCAAGGCGAAGGTCTGGGTCCGGCGGGCTTTGCTGGACAAGCCTTAGCCCATAATACAGGAGTTCGAGTCGCTGCATGAAATCGACTTGATTCCATAAGGTGGCCATAACGTGAACCTCTTCGATAGGCAAACCCTCTTCGATGGGCAAGGGAGGGTTGAGGGGGGTGGCGCTTCGAATGCGAACGGCTTTACAGACTCCCGGATCCGTCTCACGTCGGTACGAGCAGTCATTTTCCTTGTAAAGCCTCCCTCCGGACATTCGACACAGGACGTCCTGGTCGATAACGGGCTTGTCGCGCTGTCGACAAAGTCTTGCACGCGGAGGACGCACTTGTCGTGGTCGTACGCCGTGTCAAATGCGATCTGCAGACCGGCGGCAAAGGCGCGCTGGATCGGCTTTGGTAAGTCATCGAAATCAGGCCATGTAAAGTTAAAGCGCAAATTCCTTGGTCACCCGGAGCCCGAGCCGGATCGTCTCCCGCTGACGCCACGTGCTCATTTCGGACCACACACGGGCCAACAGGTCCCTCTCGACCTCTGAAATCTCGGCTTTGGGGCCGTCCAGGTTGTCGGGATCAAACCGCCGGTCGGCCCACCCAGAGCACGCCTTTTTGGGTTGGGCCGCGGAGGGCACCTTTTTGGGTCGGGCCTTTGAAAGTCGTTTGGACATGGCTTTTCCCTGCAAGGACTCGATCCCAATAAAACCCCCATTTGCTCGAACCGGCACAGTCCCCGTGCCAGGTTGGGTGATCGCTGTAGGCGGTGCCAGTCGGGTACACGGGGTCGCCTCGTCGCTCAACGTCCCCACAGTCACGGGTACGAAAAAGCTTTCTTCATGTTGCCAACAAGGGTCCCACCGAAGTAATGGCAAAGAGCGTGCGGGTTCTTGATACCGTCGGAAAGGGTTGCATCCTGCAGTATCTGGGCGGCATCCACTTCAATTCCAGTGGATCCGCTTGACCTGCCCCGCTGCCGAAAGGACCAAGTGGCGCAGCATGCACTTCCTTCAGGCCCGTCACTGCCTGGGCGGGTGACAGCTCGACCGTTGTCAGCGTCGCGTACACGGCATGGCGCGCCTTGGCGGGGTTGCCGCCAAGGGCAGCCACCAGCGCAGCGCTGAGGTCGGCCAATGCCTTGAGACTGGTCGGCAATCGGCCGTTGCGAAACTCGGTGATAATGCCACTGGCCCCGCCAAGCCTGGGCGTTCGATACATCTGGAACGCCAAGGCCTGAGGGTACCACTGAGCCATGGTTCTCACCAGGTGCGCAAACTCCCGCAGCAACCCGTCGCCCAGCCGGACGACCAAGAGGTTGGGTGCCCCAGACAGCTCCACGAGCGGGCTTGTGTTGAAGACCTGCACTGCCAGCGCGTCGCAGGTCAAGCTCACGCCTGTCTGCCGCGACTCGAATTCCAACAACCCGACACGCCAGTCAGCCGCAGCGGGCACGCCATATACGCAGCCGATCGAAAGGCTGGTTATTCGAGGCGCCTCGGGCCGCATCCCCATTCGCAGCCACTGCGGAACGTGGACGCGTGTCCCGACTCCTAGGCATCCCAGTGGAAGAGCTAAAAAGCTGGACCCGGCACGGGAATCACTAACCGACAAGCTGCCTAACGGCTGCCTGAAGCCCTTCAGGCGGGCCAGCAGCTGTGCCGACACATGCATGTAAGTGCTCTCCGTCAGGACGTCGGGCAACGTTACGGCGGTGTCGTCTCTGAACAGCGTTGTCCACAATCGCAGCGAGCGCAGCCGCGTCGGAGGAAGGACGAGCATGGTAAGGAGCGACGTCAACAACAATCCCGGGGCGGTCATCTCGACATGCTTAAGCTCGGACATGTCCAAGGCGGGCCAATCGACGCCAGGGCTCGCGGCAACGGCCGCGTTTAGCTCAGCAGCCCTGGACTTCCAAGTGTTGCCGTGAAAGACGTCGACTTCGGCAAATGAAGCGCCGGTCATGATCCGCCCTAGGCCTCGCAACGCTTCGGGTAGGCCCGCGATGTTGTCTATGCGCTTCAGATTCAGCTTGACCTTGACAGAGTTCAAGCTGGACCTTCGGTGCAGTGCAGAACTGATTTTCATCGCCACGTCGCGCGGCAGAATCCCTGACGAATCCGCAATGGTCACCGTCAGGGCCAAGTGTCCGTCCCAGCCGCTACAATCTTGAAGATACTCGGCAAGGTCGGCCCACGTGGACGCGGTTATCGGGTCATGCTCCCACACGTCAAAGTCGTTCTCACAAACCACAGAGCTCATTGCGAAGGTGGGGTGAGTAACTGGCGCGCACCGAAAGGCTGTCATCAACGAGGAGACTCTTGGTTCCACGTCACTTCACATCCCCGTCCGCTACGCATGGGCCACGTCACGCACTGGCCACGTCACCTACCCACCCAAAGCAGCCTTGACTCGCTCAAAAGGTTGCTCACTTATATCTTGAGCCATGGCAGCCGCCATCGTCGCGTGCATGCGCTGCCACAATCCGGGGCGTCCGCCAACATCGAGCATTGTGTACGACGGCTTTCGGCGTGCCCTGACCAGCACGTGCAACTACCCGACCGGCAACGTGGACTGGGCGGCTGTCGGTGCGGCGGTGGCTGCCGTCCCTGGGGTCGACGCCCATGTGCGCTACCTTGCGGGCGTCGGCCTGATTGACCTTGCAGCCGAAGCCGGCGCCACCGCTGTGGTCGAGTTGTGGCAAGGCATGTACAGCAAGGGCTCGTGCTTCTTGGGGATGCTGTGCGGCGCGTTTTCAGAGCACATGTCGCTCCCGTCCGACCACTTGGTGTTTCTGCTCCGAGAGGCGCTGGAGCAACAGCAGCACGACCCGGCGCTGGACATCGCCCACGCCATTGCCAAGGCCGGCGAAGACGACAACTGGGGAGGGCTCCCGGACGCGGTGTACTTGCGGACCGTGAGCGAGATCGAGCACCAGGTCATGCCGCATTCGGTCGGGGTCGCCCTGGCTGTCCTGCTGCAGCAACAAATCCAGATGTGCGACGACGACGAGGACGGCCGAACCCATGACAGGGTCCTTCGGCGTCTCTACGATTCGCTCGAAGACGCCCTTGGGGCTCACATTGGGCCGGACTGGGCCTTGATGAGCGTGGCCAAGCTGCGGCGCGACTTGGGTCTGCCGCCAGACTAGCTAGGCAGGGTTGAGGTGGGGTCTCCAGCGTTAGTAAAAAAATTGCATGGTAGCCTGACGGTCCCTGCCTTTGAGCCTCGAGCAACTCACGTTGATGTCCGCAAGTCGACCAAGGCCTTCACGCAGATGAACGACCGCTCGACGACGCGGGGGCACTCCTTCAGTCACCTCGAGTCGGGGGGGGGCGTATGGAAGCGCATTCCCTTGCAGGCAGGCCGACCACGTTCTCACGCACTGCTGCGCGCACGTGCGCCATGTGCCAAGCCCCCGGCGCCCAGTGGCGGTTGCCGGGGCGCGTGTGGGCGTGCTTCGATTGCTCCCGATGCGCTCGCTGCTCGCCGTTGGTGCGTTACGGCGACCTGACCCGCACGCGGCTCTCGTTCAAGTGCGCGCTCTGCCTTCGGTGCGTTCGAGACCGACGCCTCAGTTACTCGCTCGAGCGGTACACGTTGGCGCCATCGAGCGAATACCACGCTCGAGCCGTGCTGCTCAAGGTCGCGCCGCGCGTGCCCGGGAGCCGTGTTCGCATGCGCACGGTCGTGCAGGGCGAGCTCGAGCGCTACGAGGACACTGCGAGCGCCGAGCCGTGGGCCGTCCAGCGCTCTCAACGGATGACGTGGCGGGACGTCGCGAAGATGGGGTTCTTGCCGCCGAGCGCAGTGCCGGAGGGTCGCATCCGCCACACGGCGTCGTTCACCACCTGCCACATGGACTTGACAATCATCCGCGACGATCAGCAGGCCTTGTGGGTCCTGGAGATGGTTGGCCCGTTTACACGCCACGATCGGTGCCTTTGCAAGATGACGTCGGACGACTACCGGTACTGCCCCAACCCGTGACCGGCCGAGCCGCAAAGGGGTTCCCAACGCGGCCGAGCGCAATGACGCCGCGACGCGGACCCGCGGGGTCGCCGCGTCATTGAGACTGGTCGGCAGCCAGAGCACCCGCATGCCCGCGCCAGTAGTGGCTTCCATAAGACACGAGCGCCTCTTCCCCAGGCTTGATGGTGCGAGTGGCGACGACGGTGCCTCGTGAGTTGAACCGAGCGTTGTTCCGGAGGGGCGTATGCCAACTGGAATTCATAAACTGGCAGTACGGCGCCGATCCGCTCGACGTGTCAATCAAGCCAGCGCCCTTGCCGCCGGGCCGAGTCAGGGCCATCAGGTACCCCTGGTTGTGGGACGCGGCGTCGCTGGCGGCCACGGCCTGGCCGGTAAACGTCCCAAGGTAGTCCCCTTTGCGGAACGCCCGAGCCGCGTAAAAGCCCCGGCCGTGAATAGGAGAGGGCTTGATTGAGCAGTGTGGCACGCCGTTGAGCTGGACGCATAGGTTGCCGTCCGGGCCCAGGGCTTCGGTCCACACTCGGGGAGGCATCTGAAAATGGTGTGACCCGGGCGAGGGTCTCGGCGGAACGGATGGCCAACTTTGAAGAAGATGCCGAGCAGGAGTGCTGGCGCAAGAGCCGAGAACCTGGTTGCGCAATACGCCGGGACCCCTCGACACCCCTGATGAAACGGACCAGCTTTGAAGAAGATGCCGACCAGGAGTGCTGGCGCAAGAGGCGAGAACCTGGTTGCGCAACACTCCGGGAATCCCCGACACCCCTGGTCAAACGGACCAACTTTGAAGAAGATGCCGAGCAAGAGTGCTGGAGCAAGAGTTGAGACCCTGGTTGTGCAATAAGCCGGAGCGGGAACGCGTTGGACGACCAACGAGTGTACCCGGGCGGCGCGGTTCAATTTTGCAGCAGCAACCGGACCGCAAACGACAAGATGATTCCCGCCACAGAAGGAGGGAGGGTGTCTCGGTTGCTGAGGGCTAGGCCCAGGGCCTGGGCCCAAATCAAGTGCGAGAGTCTCGGTTGCGGGTCGGGCGTGCCAATGCCTAACGGACGGTCGCGCCAGCGATGGTCAAGCGCCCGCAGCGCCCGCATGACGCGCCACGGGTCATGATGCAGGCACCAGTAGGCGTACTCGCCGTGCAACAAGCTCGGCGGTCCGAGCAACTGGCCTGCGGGGCCCGACCGGACAGGCCCGAACCAATTCGTGAGAATCAGCATCGCAACAGAAGGAGGAAGCGGCCAGGGTGGCACCGAGAGCCGAAGGCTCTGCAGCGGTCCGACCCGGCTGACCCAAGCGATGACAGCAGCCAGGCTGCCCATTCCGTCCGGATCGACCGACGTGGTGGCCGCCGACAACGTGGGCTTTAGGTTGGTGGGAACGCGTGTGATGGCGGCGAACGCAGCGTGCCCCACTCGGCAAGCAGGGCGAAACTCTGGACAGTCGGCAAAGTACTTGAAGAAAACGGTCGTTTCCGCCCCGACCAAGCCCGGGCTCAGTGCGAACACGGATGACTGGGTGGTCATCGAGCCGCGGACGTCCAAGGTTTGAAGCGGCACGTCGGGCTTGCCGTTGAGCCGGAGCGACCCCTCCAGCATCAGGCTGAGAGCCCGCAGCTTTGGAAAGCCGACGTCGAGCGCCGCGCCGTTGTCAATGCCGCTCAGCACAAGGTGGCTAGTTTGGAGCAGCCAACCTTCGGCCCACATCAGGCGCAGCACGTTGTTCCTCGTCCCGTACACGGAGACCTCCCAAGCCGTGACCGCCCGCTCGGCGGGCATTGGCACGGCGCCGTCGGTCTCGTAGGGTAAGCGGCTGCGAGCACAGTGCACGACGACCGGCACAGGCTGCGACAGCTGGAACGCCAACTTCAGGCTGCGGTTGTCAGCGTTGATGCTGAGGTAAATCTGCACCCTCCCGTTGCTCGGCAACCGCAGCACGGCCAACTCCAACGCGTGCGCCGTCAGCGGTACGGCGCCGAAGCGATCGTCTGTGCTCAGGACGACCACGTCGCTCATCCAACCGGGGCAGGCCAGAATCCAGTACTTGACGGGCGCCGCCATGCTCTCCGCTTGCGTCGGCCAGCTCTCGTGAACAGTAGCCATTCTGAATGCGGGCCTGCCTCGGTTGCTGGGCCGGCGGGGCTGAGGCTCGCGGCGAAGCAATGACGTCGGGCTTCGACTCCCAAGGGAGCGGGAGGTCCGTTGCCCAGCGCCGCGGCGCGGCCGCCCGATCGTCGCGGGGGCGCAGTTCCAGAACCATGGCAGGCATCTCGTCTGTCGAGTATGGAGCGCCAGGGTATGAGCAGGCCATCGCCGACGCGTTGCGGCGCGACGGTGCCGTTGCCGTGGCGGGCGTGCTCGACGCGGCCGAGTGCGAGGACCGCATGTCACAGCTGGTGGAGAGCCTGCGCACCCTCAACCCTGGCCTTGCCGGGCACCGGTGGCGTCCGGAGCAGGTGCCGGCCGGGCCTCGCGACGGCCTCTTTCAGTCCTTGGTCGGCCAGCTGCCGGCGGTGTGGGCGGTTCGCACGCACCCCCGGGTGCGCGCGGCCTTTACCGCGGCGTACTCGGGGCTGCGGGGAAGGCCAATCCACGACTTTGTAGCCAGCGCCGACGGCATCAACCTGCGCCCGCCCGGCGCCCAAGGGGGTGACAGGTCGAGGGGCCCCCGAAGGTCCGTTCGAATCGGGGGCGGAGATGAAGGGCAAACGCGGGGCAAGACCTTAAATTGCTAGATGTTTTGGTGCAGGCCCGCTTGCGCGCCTATTCTTTTTTGATGTTCTTAAGTACCTTGAGCCAGAAGTTGGCTGAAACGGGGGCGGAGAACACTGTCTCCCAGACGGACCTTCGGGGGCCCCCCGACCTGTCACCCCCTTGCCCGCATATAATTCAAAGAGTGCGACCAATCCTGGAAACACGCCCTCCCCTCCATGCAACGGGTCAAATCCGCTGCTGCGGCCGTGCGCAAGTCCAAGACCCTGCGGGCCATCGCCAGCACCGTAGTTGACACGGCCAACACGGCGGCGTACGTGGGGCACGAGATTGGGAAGGAAGGGATCCGGGGGGCGCGAACGGCGCGCCGCTCGCTCATGCGAGCCCGCTGCGACCATGCCATGGCCAATCCCAACGCGCGTGTGTCATGGCTGCCCAAACACATGCCCCGAGAGCTGTGCAACAGAGCAGACCTCGAGCAACCGACGCGGGCGTCGGACGAGATGCTGCTGCAGGCGCTGTTCGAGGCCAACCTCAGCAGCGAGGACATCTTGGGGCTGACGGGCATGTCACCAGTGGCGCTCGCAGCCGACTATGGCTGGATATTGCACGCCCACGAATACGACGAGGACGCCATCAAACTGAGCGACGATAAGCGCGAGCGGCTGAGAAAAGAGTACGGCTATTTGACTGACACCAAATATCGAGAACTTGCCAACCACAGCCCGCCCTACAGCAAGCATCGGATTAGCGCCTGGCAGATTGAACACAACCAAGCGCCGACGGTCGACCACTTGAGGGAAGTGTTGCCCCACGACCTCTGCCGGTACCACCTCGGGGGACCGTACCCAAACGACCCCGAGACGCGAGGGCTCATTGCTCACGAGTTTGGCAGACGGTCGGCAACGCCAGCGTTTTGCCGCGACCCGACGCTGCCCAAAACCCAGCCGTGGACGGACCGCGACCTGCACCTCGCGTGGTGGGCCGAAGAAGGCCATCAGGCGAACGACTTTTACGGTGGTCCGTACAGCCATCCTCCTGCCTTGAAAACCAAGATGGAGAATGTGCGCGACGTCATCCGATACAGTCCTGTCGATCTCCGGGGAAAAGACAAATACAGCTTTGGATTTTGCTGGCAAGACCACCCCGAAGCCTCGGTGTCGGAGATTATTGCCAAGTATGGCGACCCGGGCGAAAATTGCGGCCGTCCTTCCGCCCGGGGGACCTAAGCTTGAGCGCAATCCGACAAGACTCTCAAGACCGCGGCAACAAGCAAGTTCAACCTCACCCGCGCGCTGCCACCTTCAAGCGCGTGGCCTGCTCCGCCCGCGCAGCCTGCCCTCTCCTGGCGACCCCCGCGCTCCTGTCGCACCCGAGGTCGAGGGCCCCCGCTTGCCCTGTTCAAGCCCGCAGTTACGCGCCATGTCGCACAAGTGGCAGAGCCCGGTGCTGCAAGCCACCGCCGCTCGGCAGGAGCAGGCCTGCATGGTCCCGCGGGCAGCTCTGCAGCCCATTCACGCTCCTGGTCCAAGGCCCGACCCGCTGACCAGCGGGCCCTTTGTGTACGTGGCCGGCAAGTGGGCCGACAAGGCGTCTGTGCGGACCGTGCAGTCGGCGCTCGTGGCCGCTGGGATGGTCGTGTCGCACGACTGGACGGCGAGCGAGGAGCCCGGGCGACCGTGCGAGGCCGCGACGGGGGACGCCACCGCCGCTGCCACGTCGCACGCGGTGGTGGCCGTCTACAGCGACCCCGAGTACGCGTACCGCGGCACCAACTTTGAGCTGGGGGTGGCGTTGGGCGCCGGGGTTCCCGTCTTTGTCTACCACACGCCCGACTTTGTGCGGCGCAGCGGGCCCGACAGCTACGTCTACAGCAACGTCTTTGCCCACCTTCCGTTTCCCGTCTACACCAACCTGGCCGACCTCGTTGCGGCCATGACGGACTGAGGCGGTGGGCCGGCCGCTGGCCGACGGCCGTCGGCATCGGTCAGCGGAAGGAACGGCAGCGTGGGATATTTTGCTGGCGGGCCGTCTCTGGGAGAAAGCTAAACGTGGTTCCTCCAAGTGAGAAGATAAAAAAAAAAAACATGCCTCTCTTGGATCGAGTCGCCTGCAGCAAGGGCCGCACGGCCGCCCTGCTGATTGGCATCAACTACACCGGGTCCAGCAGCGCGCTGCGCGGCTGCGAGAACGACGTGAGCCGCATGGAGCGCTGGCTGCTCGACGAGCGAGGGTTTGCCGACGTCGAGGTCATGACCGAGCACCGCGGTCGCCCGCCCACGGCGGCCAACATCAAGGCGGCCCTCACCGAGCTTGCGGCCAAGACGCTGACGGGCGTCGACAAGGTGGTCATCCAGTACTCGGGCCACGGCACGCACGCGCGCGACCGGGCCAAGGCGGGCGCGGCCGCCGACGAGCCTGACGGCCAGGACGAGGCCTGGGTGGGGTGCGACCTCGCCACCGTGCCCGACGACTGCATCCGCGCGGCGCTCAACGCCATGAGCCCTTGGACGCGCGTGTTTCTGCTGATCGACGCGTGCCACTCGGGCTCGAGCGCCGACCTTCCGCTGCTGTACGTGTACGGGCATGAATTGGTTTCGATTGAGAGTCAGACCGCCCCCGTCTGTGACGCTGTCATGTTTAGTGGGTCCAAGGACACGCAGACCAGCGCCGACTTTGACGACCCCGACACGGGCCTCGCCACGGGCGCCATGACCGACGCCTTTTTCGACAACCTGGACCAGCACGACAAGCTTGTTCGCCTCAAGACTGCCATGCACGTCTACATGCAAGACAACGGGCTGACGCAGCGGCCGCAGCTCAGTACGTCGCGACCTCTGGCACCAGGTGCACGGCTGACGGATTACGTCCCGATCCAAACGGGAGCTGCGCAGGGTTGACCACCCCAAACATGCTCTCGTACACGCCCAGCGTCACTTGCGTGTGCTGCAGCTGCCGCGCCATCCGCGTGGCCTGGTGCACCAGCATGCACTCGCGGCCCCGCGCGAGCGCTGCCTCAAACACGGCAAGCGGCACCGTGCCGCCGCGCGCGTAATTGACGCTGGTAATCTGGTTGGCTTCGAGCGTGTGGCGGTACATGCCCACGGCGGCTTGCACGTCCTGCAGCAGCACATCCGTGAGCGCCTCGAGCAGACCGTTGTGCGCACTCGCTCGCGCCCTCCCCGTTCAATTCACAACCCCTCCCTGCCCTCGTTACCTTGACAAACGCGCGAAGACGACCTCCAAGCTTGGGGGCTGCCAGCGCGCAGGCCTCGCGCTCCGCGACCGACCACAGCCGACCGAGCACCGCTTCGACCGCGTCGGGGTCACCGGCTTTCCAGTGCGCTTGCATCAAGTCTTGCACCGTGCAGCTGCCCAGCACCTGCGTGAGAAACGCCATGCTCTCCGTCAGCTGGTCGATGGTTCGTCGCAGCACCTGCACGTGCGCCGTGCTTTCCGCGACCTGCGCGGCGCTCTGGTCTCGAAATCGCAGCGCAGCGTTTTGCCGCTTGAGGTGCCGCAGCTCTTCCGCCAGCGTCGCCGCGTCTGAGAACGGTGCCATGGCAGCGCCGGGCGGTAGCGCCCTGCTCGGCCCTTCTGGTCGCTCGGGCTGCCTCGGCAGAGGGTCTTGTTCATCAAGAGCCGGCGCAGCTGACGGCGGCAGCGCACCAGTCACCTCGCGCACGGCCGCATTCGGAAGCGTCGCCGCAGCGGGGACAGCTGGTTCTCGCGTCGCGTCCACCAGAGCTTGCAGGTCTACCAGAGCCTTCTCTCGAGCCACCGCCGCTTCTTCCAAGGCTTGCACCTGACCAACCAACTGCTCCCGGTCTTGCTCTCGGTCCTCGGCAGCCGCCTTCAAAGCGTCCTCCTCGCGCTTCGCGCTCGCAAACGCTCGCGCAAACGCGCTGCCGGCCCTCGCCCACGGGTCGGCCTCTACAAGGGCGTCCACCAGCGGCCAGGTGGGTTCTTCTGGCGGCGCTCGGCGCGCCTCGTCTGCTTGGTTTTCAGAAGTCGCCTGCTGGATGGCCATCGCCGTCTTGACATCGGCCAGCTGCTGCTCGAGAGCGGCGCACTCGCGCCTCGTCTGGTCCCGGTCGGCCACGGCCCGCTGGGCCTCTTGCTCTCGCTGGCTGGCCAACGCCTCCTTGGCGTCGGCTAGCTGCTGCTCAAGGACAGCGCACTCGCGCCTTGCCTGGTCTCGCTCGGCCGCGGCCTGCTGCGCCTCTTGCTCCTTGCAAGCGGCCGCCGTCGCTGCTTCTCGCACTTGCTGGCTCAAGCCTTCCCGCTCCGCTGCCTTGTCGAGCACGTGTTGCAGCTTCAGCCGCTCGCAAGTGACGGCCTCCGTCTCGGCGCACGCCATGCGCTCAGCCCGCTCTTGCTCGAGAGCACCCAGCTTTGTCCGCAAGCGCGCCGCTTCCCGCTGATCCTCGGCAGGGGTTGGCAAAGCGCAGCTTGCCTGCGCCGCCACGGCCTCGAGCTGCTGCACGCGCTCGTGCGTCGCGTCAAGGCGCACCCGGACCGCCGCCGCCTCAGCGTGGCAGCGCTGCACCGTCTCCTCGAGGGCTCGCCCCGCGACCTCGGCCTGCGCGGCGCGAGCCTCGTGCGCTTCCAGCTGCGCTTGGTAAGCCGCCTCGTGCTGTCGATGCTCTACGGCGGCATCCTCGCACGCCCGCAGCTTGCGCCGGCAGTCGTCCAGCTCCTGCTGCGCCCGCGCCGCGCGCTTGTCGGCCCCCTTGAGCTTGGCCGCTGTCCGACGCAGCCCGTCGCGCTCCTCCTCGGCCTGCAAGAGGCTCGCCGTGAGCGTGGCCGCGTCGGCCCGCATCCCTTGCACCGTCGCGTTCGAAGCTTGCTGCGAGGTCGCCAGGTTGATGATCTCGGCCTTGCGTCGCGCGGCCATGGCTTCCAGCGCCACCTCCAGCTCTGTGATTCGTGCCAAGTGCACCTCGGCGCACGCCTCGACAATGGCGTTGATGGAAGCGCTGTCCTTGTACCGCTCTGAAGGCTCGCTGGCCACCGTCTTTTGCGCGGCCAGCGCTCGAAGCCGCTGCAAGTCCTCCACCCAGCCGCGCGCCAGCGCAGCGTGCGTGGCAACACTGATTGTCGACTCGTCCGAGCTCGGTTCTGGCTTGACCGCGGGCGCCGGCGCCGGCGAGGAGCACTCGCCCCCGGCCACCGCCAGTTGAACCGCTTGTCCCTCCACGTCAAATACCAGCCCAATCGTGCCGTTGTCCACTCCGCTCACAGCCACCAGCTCGTGCACGGGCCCAAAGAGCGGTGGCAGCACCGCCACTTCCCAGGCCCCGCCGTCGTTCGCCAAGCGCATGATGATGTTCTGCGGCTGGGTTCGGTCTTGGTCTTGAACGATGGTAAAGCACTCGAACGGCGTGGTGAGCAGCGACATGATGGGGGCCAGGCACGCCTGCTGCGCGTTGCGCACCGTGCTGGGACAGCCCGACCCGTTCACGTCCACGTCAAGCACCCCAAGGCCGAACGTGGTGGGGTTGTGCATCACAACGTGCACCGTCGTCTTGGCTTGGTCCATGCAAGCGCCGTACGCCTCCCACCCCGGCGGCACGCGCGTCGCCGTCCCAGTTTGCCACGCAGCGCCCCGCAGCAGCAAGATCCACTGCCGCCCCACGGCCACCGTCACCCGAGGCAGGTTGAGCACCTGAACGACGTCGTCCTCGTCAAGGTCGGCCGTTTGAAGGTCAAACTCGAGCGGTAACCGCGTGCGTGCCGTCGCGTCGACCGGCCAGTAGCGTATGGCGTTGCCGCCTACCGTAAACACTCCCGTCGCTGGCTCGCCTGGGGAGGCCATGTCGACGCCGACGATGCGCGGCTCTGACGTAGACACGATCGTGTAGCAGTACTGCCGTCTCCCTCCTTTGCCCTTGGGGACTACGTACAGCTTGGACACGTAGCCGCTCTCCGTCGACGTCGGGTCGACAGACACCAGTGGCCCCATGTACTTCGCAATGGGCGCTCGCGGTCTCAGCGAAGAATCGGGCGACGCGCCACTGCCCGGGCCCGAGTTTGAGCGTTGCCCCGAAATCAGCTCGCCGAGCGTCGCGCTCGTCTTGATTCGGCCATTCCGCTGCAACTTGCTCTTGGTCTTGTTCTTGACGCCGCGGTCGCGCTTCGCCTTCGGAGCCAGGACAGGACTCCCAGAAGGCGCCGACCCGGTCGGAGTCGGTGGGGGACTGGAACGAAGCATTGTGTTGCTGATCGGTTCTATAACACCGTTCACGCACCGGTCAGTGCTCATAAGGTATAGCATCCTCTGGATTCGCAGTGCCGTCGTGAGCACACCCGTTTAGACAGGCACGACGCACTTGGTCACGACCCCCTCACTACCTTGAGATTCAGGCTCGCGTCCAAGTTGCGTGCTTCTCGGGAGATGAGAGTCGGGTAAATGACACGTGTACCGGCGTGCGGGCGATACAAATGAAATGAAGACAGCGTGACGTCAAAGTTTGTATATTTTTAGCAGCGTGACGTGGCAGCTTGCAATGACGCGTGTGGTTCTCATTCGCGCAGGGCGAGGTCGGCCCATCTGTCAAAGTCCAGCCAGGGCGGCGGTATTGCGATTGTCTGCGCTAAAGCGCGCTTATCAAACCACATTGCAGTTCCAAGAGTGCAGCCGGGATCTCAGGTCCCTTTGCAGCAGCTGAACGTAGCGATGGCCTCAGGCACTGGCTTACAAGCCGTGAACGCAGAGCGACTGGTCCGCAACCCACGAGCTGGGGAATCCTCGCTCGTGAACCCTTGCATTCCGTGCTACGCTCGAGGGCTCGTTCTCATGTGGTCAGGATTTGCGGGTCCGGCCGTCGACCATCTCTGGGCTAGCGACATGGACTCGCTGATTGACGACCTACCTTTGCCCTGGCCCAGCTTTCCAGCTCCTCCTGCTGCCAGTCATCGATTGTTGACAATGGCCTCGCCAGCCCCCGTCTCGCTCTCCAACGGTGACTGCCCTCCACCACCGTCTCTCAAAGTAGGGGGCGCTGAACGCGCGCCGGCCATGCCGTCTCCGTCATCTTCCACGCCCGAGCGGCCAACTGGGAAGCGGACGTCGAGGGAGTTGAGCTCGCGCCGTCTCCTGCCGGGCCCTGGACCATCACCGCATTCCAAGACGGGGACGGGACGCCCCGCAGCCAAGCGGGCCATGATTCATGACAACTCAGATTGCGAAGCAGCGCACTGACGGACATGTCAACGCAAGCGAAAAACGGACTTGTTGCCCGTGACGGAATCTGCGAATGTTTCCGTGTTCTAAATTGAAATGACAATCGCGTCTCAAACGGTCTCAAACGCCGATGGCCGTGTGGTTGGTCGAGCACTGCGGAGAGATCGCAAGATCATTCTGGCAGCAGATCCGAACGCATGAGGTAACCCGTAAAGATAGTCGTGCGGTCCTTGGTCACGGTCAAACTGGCCCACGCGTCGTGGTGGCGGAAGCCAACCGTCCGCCGAACAATGAGATGCAGCTTCTCTGCAGACACGCCGTCGATGACGCCCTGGAAGCCGTGGGCCTCGAAGGCATGGCTCCCCGAGGTCAAAGAGGACCGACAAAGTCGGAAGCAAGAGGTTCGAGGGCAAAGTTCGAACAACGCTTGCTGGGTTGAACAAGACGGCAGCGACAGGACTTCAAGCGCAACCGCACCGTCCGGTCTGCGCGTCACCCACCCTGTCGAGTGACTATTCCTGTAGGGCGCCCGATGAAGAACGTACCGGGCGTCAGGCAAAAGGACCGACGGGTCGATGGCAGGCGACCCCTGACTCTTGGACAACCTGTCCCAGGTCTTGAGACTCGAGTGCTGCGAGGCATGGGGGGACAACACAGCAGGCCCTGCCACGATGCTTGATTCCATTCGCAAGGTTCAAGGGCGCAAGGGCAGTCGGATGAAAGAATTGCAAATGACGTAACGATCGGGCTTGAATGGATGACGTCAGCCGTTGCGGGACGGTGCGGTGATGCCACGCTACGATGCGTTGCGTGCATGCAACTTGGACTCTGGGTTCCTCAAGGAGAGGCCTGTCGACTGCCCTGGGCTTGAGGACACCTCTCAACATCACCATGATTGCGAGGATGAGAAAACGGACGGTTCTCAAGTACATGGGTTGAATTCCCGCCAACTGCCTGCCGTCCCCAAGCGGCAACCCTAATGGCGGAGGGTTCAAGCCCGTTCTCCGCGGATACGGAGCGCCAGGCGCATGTCCTTGATATTGATGCCAACCCGCTTCCCATGCAGCGCGCACAAGTTGGTGTCTTCAAAGACACCGACAAGGTAGGCCTCGGCAGCTTCTTGCAGCGCCATAATGGCTGTGCTTTGAAAGCGCAGCTGAACGCGAAACCCTTCAGCGACCTCGCGCACGACGCGTTGAAACGGCAGCTTGCGTATCAGCAGCTCGGTGGACTTTTGGTAGCGCCGAATCTCGCGCAGCGCGACGGTTCCTGGGCGAAACCTGTGCTTCTTCTTCGGCGCGCCGTCGGCGGCACTGATCTGCAACGAAGCATGTTGAGGTCAGCTGGTATTCAGCTGGCACATGCCGTGGCCATTCCGCAAGACTTACCATGGATTTGGCGTTGCCACGCGGGACCTTCGAGGCAATATGCTTTCGGGGCGCCTTACCACCGCTGGACTTGCGGGCAGTTTGCTTCGTGCGAGCCTGTTCCATGCCCACACAGAAGGTTGTCATGCTCGGCGCGGTAGAAGGCAATGAGCAACCTTACCATGATGCAGAGCTAAGATAAGTGCAACTGAAAGTGAGCACGCCCGGCGTAACCCGCGGATTTGGTCCAAGAACCGCTGACCCGACTCAGCGGAGAGAACATGCCGTCATGTGGGTGACGTTGGAGTCAACCCCGCGGACATCAAGGCAAGGGGACCAGGCCGACGGGCGGTAAGCTCACGCGCGGCAAGTTCGACGGGCGAGGGCGGGTAGGCCTGGAGTCTCTTCCCTGGTCGAACACCGATTCTCCCGCCTTGTCTTGGACGACCAAGTGCCTCAAGCCCACGCGTGCACGCGGTCAAGGATTCGATGAGGACTTTGTGGCAGCAAGAGACTCGATAGTGTGCACCGTCTGCGCATCGTAATCAAGTCAAGCGCGACCCGCGCCGACGACAGATCACGAGCCCACCGCAAGGCAAGACGCGTCTAAACGCCGTCCCCTCATTAAAATAACCCGCTCTTTGCGCGATTTGGATTCGCGTGATTTGGATGCACGACTTGCTCGCAGCTTTTCGAAGCGATATTTGAATTTCGTCGAGAATAGGTGACGAGGTAGCAGTTCCATTCAGCAATTGCGATACATCAAACCAAGAGTTCTATGCTTCCAAACGAGAATCGTTGGTTAGGCGTCTCGGCTCAGAGCCACTCTCTAAGAACATTGCGCCTGCGGGCGCAACGACAACCTTCAGCCATGTCCGTCTCCTCCTGGTTCGCAGCAAATGTTGCCCAATCCACTTCGATGGCAGTCAGCAGCATCATCTTCAGCTTGGTATCGCGGTACGTGCTAGTGAACAGCATCCACCCGCCAAGGCGCAACGCAGTGCGAATGGTCTCCAAGGACACGAGTCCCAGCACCGCCTTGCCTGTGACCATGACGACGCCAGACGCCAAGGACAACTTGACACCTTCTTGGCAGAGATCCCAGGTCAAAGTATCCATGGCATTGGGGGTGGGGGAGAGCAAAGACCATGGCCTTTCAACCAGGCAGCGATTCGCTCTTCAAGGCGATTGAATGCGCCGCCGAAGGAAACTTGGCGGCCCTGCTGGCCGTCAGGCAGGCGCCGGGGGCGCTCGCAGGGCTGGACCTCGGCGGAAGCTGCTCCGAAGCGCTGGTGATCGCCATCGCTCACGACTGGCGGGCGTTGGCACACGTGCACCAGAACGACCAGACGCTGGCGCTGTGCGCGCAGGCATTAGCTCAGGATCGGGCTGCGCTCGCCCAAGTCCGCAGCTTTGCGCATCGGTTCGCTTTGACGCACGCTCCGCCTGAAGTGCCCATGCATGCGCTGGTGTTTACCGAGGCTGGCGAGGTGGCGGTCGAAGGGTCCGGCTGATATCACCTTCCACGCCCGTCAGGGGTTTGTTCACGCACAATTCACACAGCACTCACACTCGCTAGCATATGCCTACCATAGACTGCACAATTGCGCCACCGCTTGGAAACCTCTTGTTGACAACAAAACCCAACAGGAATGAGGGCTCTCGAGGCGGTCCAACTTTGAAGAAGACGAAGGTGCCGAGCGAAAGGTTGCGTCGCTGGTTGAAAAACTCCTGTTGACAACAAAACCCAACAGGAGTGAGAGCTCTCGAGGCGGTCCAACTTTGAAGAAGACGAAGGTGCCGAGCGAAAGGTTGCGTCGCTGGTTGAAAAACTCCTGTTGACAACAAAACCCAACAGGAGTGAGAGCTCTCGAGGCGGTCCAACTTTGAAGAAGACGAAGGTGCCGAGCGAAAGCTTGCGTCGCTGGTTGAAAAACTCCTGTTGACAACAAAACCCAA
>Ga0307983_1000324_pt1 | contig 24972 bp, 46 predicted proteins | sample OrgLakmetagen991_FD_201845 | JGI IMG/M metagenome (GOLD analysis project Ga0307983, IMG submission 201845) | Saline water microbial communities from Organic Lake, Antarctica - #991 | ecosystem: Environmental > Aquatic > Non-marine Saline and Alkaline > Saline | place: Antarctica: Organic Lake...
TTTCTCGGAAATAATTGCAATTAGAACAATGGGTAACACATTATTATTTGATACTAAGAATAAAGGTTTATTATTGAATACTTACTATGCAAGAGTGTCAGGGTTATTCTTAACTCATGGTCATTATGTAATTGAACAAGAAGACATTAAACGAGATTTAGCTAAGATTGAATCTGTATTATTTAGTGAGAAATATATGACTAGTGTTACTAATGGTGTTAATCCTGTTGACCAACATTTTAAGATTATGAATACTTTGAAAAAGGCTTTTCAGTTAATTTGTGAAAGTTTTAGTAAGAATGGTTTAACAATGAAAGTTATTATCAGAAAGAAAAAGAGTTCCATGAGAGAGGGTTTGACTGCAGATGAGAAAGAAGAACTTGAAGCATTAGAAGAAGTAGGTATAATGTAATATGGTAGTGTCATCTAATATCACACTTAAAAGTTTGGAGGGTGTAGAATATAAATTCCCTAAGAATATTTATTGGGTTTTGAAAGAAACTATCAATCGTGCATCTCAGAAACTAGATAATGTGATTGTTTATACGGGTGGTGTAGGTTCAGGTAAATCCAATTTAAGTAAAGGAGCAAATGGAACATATAATGAAGTGTTTAGAAATAAACCATATACATTAGATGATGTTTACTTTATGATTGATAAGGTGTTGGAATCCTTTGACAATCAAGAGAATCATGGAGATCCTATTAATTATGATGAAGCTGTGCAAGGTGCAAGTGGAAAGGATGGAATAACTAAACTTGGGAGGAAGTTGAGAGTTGCATTAATCACTAAGAGAACTAAACGACATTTAATTAGTTTATGTGTTGATAACCCTAAAGAGTTGAATGACAAAATCATTGAAAGGTGTATTGCTTGGTATCATGTGTTTTATATTAGAACTAATAAAGGTAAATATGTGAAAGGATTGTTCAAAGTATTTAGTAAGGAAGACTTACGAACAGTATATAATGACTTGAAAAACTATAAATATAGGTTTGTTGAAGAGCACCCAATCTTTAAACGGAACTTAAACATCTATAAATCTTATGATTATAGTGATTTGTTTTATGATGAAAAAGCATACGATGAAAAGAAAGGAACTGAAACTTCTAATATGGATGATGATAATCCTAAAAGTAAGGGCTTAGATGAGAAGTCAATCCGAAACATTAAAATACAAGCAGGAGCAGAACTTGGGGTTAAACAAGCAGTTTTAGCTAAGCAGTTTGATTTATCTATTAGTGGTATTCAGAAAATTCTTAGAGAGTCAGCAATACCTACTTAATATATATACAACTGCCTAACATAACACAATCACTAATTAAAATGAATAATAATATAATAATAAACAATAAAAAATGAGCTGGGAGAAAGATATTATAATAAAGATACTAAAAGTGTTAGAGTTAATAGGATTACTGTTGCTGTTTATACTTAAGATAATAAAAAAAGTATTAAATAAAGCATTTGTACCAGTGATAATAGGGATATTAATTTTAGGTGTGATCTATTTTGGGATAAGTTATATAAGTTTTCCTTTTTAATGATAAATTATTTAAAGAACAGAAATTATAATATTGTTATGGTACAATTTAACCCTGAAGTAAAAACAAAGATTATCAAGTCAACACGCTTAGTTAATGATTCATTAAAAGATTTAATAGCTATGGAAAGAAAGATCAAAACATTAAAAAGAGATGTAATGAAAGCTAAAGCTTTTTTCAAAACTGATAAAGCAGGGAGAAATATAGATAAGAACTGGAAAATAATAATTAGAGATCACACAGCTATTAAAAAAATTAGTAATAGAATGGATAAATTATAAATTCTTTTTTCTAATTAAGGCATAACTCCCATCATATAATAAATACTTTTGAATAAAAAGAATAAAACCAATGCACCAAGACCATATCTAACCCATGCAACATTAAAGAACTGATTTAATCTAATCATTGCATCCCAAAACCTATTATTAATTCTCTTGAATAAGTTATCAAATTTAAATGCCAACACACGAGTCACATCTAAGATGAATATAATTACACTTAGAACAACTACACCACCTATAGTATAGAATTTATATGTAGTAAACAAATAATAAACTCCATATATCACTCCACAGATAATAAATAATATAAAAAAATCTTTACTTATATCTAAATATAGTTTAAATTTCTCTCTCAAATTACTTAATATTACTAATACTTGATTCATTTTTTCTTTTTATAATATTCAAATTTGATTGTATAATATTTATTGGCACATCTCCTGGAACAAGTTACTCTCCTGTAATGCATATTTTTCTTTAGTTTGCACACTCTACACACTTTTAATTTATCTGTCTTTTTAGTTTTCATTTTAATAATATACCCATTAAAGAACCAAAGAATAAAACAAATAAAAGAATCCCTAATGAAATTCTTCTTTTCCTTATATCTATTTTATCTTGAACACTATTCCTAACATAAGTTTTTTTATCTCTCTTTACCATTTTACAGATTTATATGCTAATATTGCATAGGCTATGAATCCTATGAATACAATTCCCCACCCATATTTATACCCTAAAGGGAAAGAGATTATTAATAATCCTATAGCTAAATTAAATTTCCAGTTACTGAAATCCTTTTTAGGATCTAAAGTATTTAATCTATCTTTATGAATTGCTATTATTTCATCTAGTTTCATTCTTGAACCTCAACTTTTACATATTCTCCTACATTAATTCTACTTTTCTTATCAATTATGATATATAACTGATTATTTGATGTGTTTTCTAACACTTTTTTATATATTGGAAATCTTTTATCCATATTATAAATATGTCTTACTAATATATAAATGTTAGTAAACTAGTTGAAACTAAGTAGATTTGCCTTAGAGCTAAAATAAGAAGACTTTTTTATATAAGTTAGGTATTTGTATTAAATAAAGTCATTTAGAATAGAAATATTGACAAAATAAAATAAAAGTTACCCAATAAAAAATAAAAAACAATAAATGCACTAATTCAATCTCCGACATATTCAAATTGTTTAATTAATTTAGTTAATGATTTCTTTTCTATCTTTAATGCTTGTCTTTGAGCAAACCATGTGTTAGAGGATTTGATTCCCTCCTCTGTCATTAACAGCATAAACTTTAACTTTTGTAATACTTTCCTATATATTTTTTCGTTTATCTCCATTTTATTTATTTATATTGATTCTCTTTTTATATGTTTTACAGAAACAATCATCACAAATGCTCCCTCTCTTGTATACAGTTTTAAATATAGATCCACATCTCTTACAATGTCGCATAAATATTATAGATTTATCTTTAGCCATAGTTATACATTACATAAATTGTTAAACTCCAAATAAAGATTATAATTAAAGTAAATGAGATAGTTAAAAATATATCTTGTTTCATTTATTTAAAACCATCATCAAGATAATCCCTAAAATAATCCCTAATAATATGTAATGAAGATTATTTATCATAATATTAGTTTGTTCACAATTATACTTTCTTATTTCTTTTCTTATTTCCGTTTTCATTTCTTTTTTCATTTGTTAAAAACCTCCGTTATTAACCTTATCTAAAAGGTTTTTTCTTGCTGCAACATTAGAAGTCTTAAAATAATGTCTTGCAGTCTCTAGATTATCCCAACCCATGTAATAACAGATTGTACTCTCATTAACTCCTAAGTAGATTAATGTATTAGCATAGGTACTTCTGAGTGCGTGAGGATGTATACCTGGTTTGTTCATCTTAGTTCCTAAGAGTTTTATCACTTGATAAGCTCTTTGTCTTAACATACCAATTGATTTATTACTGATGAAATAACTCCGTACCTTTTCACCCACCCCTTTGTCAGTAAATATTACTTCTCGTTTACCTGCTTTAGTTTTAGGTTTCCAATCTCTCTTTAAGTTAGCTAAGTCTCTTGCCTTATCAGGAATCCTTAATAAGATTCCATCCTCTGATTCAACAAACCAATCTAATCTTACTTGAAGTGCTTCACTTACTCTTAATCCTGAAGTCATCATAAGGTGAACTAATACTTCATACTTATACTTTATCTCTGGTTTAACATTCAATTCTTTAATAGCTCTGAAGATTTCTGACTTTTCAGATTCCTCTAAAGCATTATCTTTAGAATATTTAACTGAATGTTTAGGCTTCTTTACAATATCACCTTTATCATCGACTATTAAATTGTCTACATTTATTTGTTCCATTGTTAATATTATATATTACTATTCCTTTATATAGTTTTTGTATAGTATACCTTTGTATTTATTTTGTATAATAGAATCTCGTTGCTAATTGAGTATTTGATATAAAAAGAATAAGTTTGTTATATCCCCACTATACATCCCTAAATGGAATGAAAGGGTACTTAATTCATTATATTTATAATTTATTTAACTTATTTTTTAATTTGGTTATTTGTTTAGAAAACTCTTTAGATTCTTCTATATATAATAAATATCTTTTTTTTAATTTATTCATCTTAGGACTTTTAACTTGAGGGAAATCCTTTAAAGTTCTTATTTGCGAATCATTTTGATTAATGTGAGTTTTTAATTTTTTAATTTCATCTCTTAAAATTATTCTTTTCTTTTCTTTAGTCGGCAATCTTAAAATTTTTAATTCTGCCATGACATCAAAACGCCTAGATTTATCTTTTTCCCATTGTAATTTTTGTTTTTTAGAAAATCTACCTATTTGTACTAAACTTATATTCCCCTCACTTACAAAGGGAGCTATTACTTTTAATCTAGATAATTCTTTATCTAACTTTTTTATTTTATCTGAAGTGGTCATAGTTTATTTAATAATCTTTTTTCTCTTTAATCTATTTAATTCTTTTTTAGCTTTTTTAAAAGCTTCTTGTTTTGTATCATTAAATATAGTAGTCCAATTAGTATATTTTAAAGGGTTTTTACTCGTAAATCTAGCACTTACAATTCCATTAGGTGTCTTTTGAAATATTATTAAATGATTTAAATATCTCTCACTTTTTAATTTTGTAACCATACTATATTATGATTAAGAATATTTATAAACCTTTTTATACTTTACAAAAGAATTAAGAATGAAAGGGTACTTAATTCATTCATAAGTGAAAATAATTATAATCCTAAAGTCATTGCAATATTTGCTTTAGTTTTCAAAGAATCATCAGGGTAAACTCTATTTAAGTAAGATAAATGTTTCTTTGCATATTTTTTTGCTCTTTGGGAATTTAATCCGAAAGAAATTAATTTGTTTTCTAATTGTTTTTGAGTGATTTTTGTCATATTCTATTCTTAATTTTATTATTTAAATACTTTTCCATTTTCTTTATTCATTCATTAGTCTTGCATAGCTATAAATAGAGTAATAATTAAAATCCAACAACCAACTATAATATAATTATTCCAATTCCAAATTAAACCAATACCTAAGATTACACTAACTAATCCAGTTACACCCATAAAACTTACAATAATTGTTTTGTAATTCCATTTATTATTTAAATGTTTTATGTCTTCTTTTTTAACCATATTAGAATTTAAATTATTTAATTCTTTTAATATTGCTAAATCTATATCTTTTTTTGTTATCTTTTTAATTTCTTTCATTCTTCATTCACTTGTATCTCGCATGTTTGGAGATGCAAAAACACGATAAGTATGATTTGCTCTCATCGTCGTTAAGTGTTTTGCTAATTCAGTATTTTCAAACTGCTTTTTTTCTTCTAAGTGTTTTTGAATTAAGTTATTTCTTTGTTCGTCAGTCTTTGCAAAAAAACTTAATTGCTCTAATGTTTCAATATCCATTCTTCATTCAAAAGTCGACACCTTCTTACACCTGTATATAATGTGGTGTTCCCCATAAAATTCACATAAATAATAAGTATATTCACTTGATCCATAATTTAACTCTTTAATTATTCCTCCATCTGAACTCGTAAGTAAAGCTTTACGCCATTCTCCATTTGTATGTAGATATTCATCAAACTCTATTACTTCTTCTTTTGTTTCTTTTCCACTTAAATTTAATTTTTCCATTTTAGTTCTTACATCTGTATATAATGTGGTGTGCCCTATAAAATTCACGTAAATAATAAGTATATTCATTTGATCCATAATTTAACTCTTTAATTATTCCTCCATCTGAACTCTTAACATGAGTTTTACGCCATTCTCCATTTGTATGTAGATATTCATCAAACTTTATTACTTCTTCTTTTGTTTCTTTTCCACTTAAATTTAATTTTTCCATTTTATCTTAGTATACTTAATTCATTCGTGTGTTTCTTTATAGTTTGTTTTTTTAAATCGTTTCCATTCTTCATCTAATCCCTCTCTATGAATAAAATCTGTCATTAAATCTTTCATAATAATTGCCCTTACTATTTTTCTTTTAAGAGTAGTCATTAGTATTACCTCTTAATCTTTCTTTAAATTTTGAATATCTAGCTTTAGACATTTTATTGTATAAATCTAAATCACTAATAAAAGGATTTTTATTTTTTTGTTTTAAAGTATAATGTTGTTCCCATATTAAAATATCTAAATATAATGCTCTTTCTTCGATAGTTTCTTTAGTTTGTATTTCTTCCATTTCTTCCATTTCTTAATTCATTCCCTGTTAAATAGTTTAATTTAGTTTTACCTGTATTAAAACTTTTAAATAATATACAATTGGTATGAATTTCTGCCACAATTCTAATACTATGTAATTCTTCTAATTTTAATATCTTATTTTTAATTTGTTTTAAAGTTTTCATTGTTCATTCTAAGTTATTTATGAAATTCCAAACAACCTAACTTACAAGTCATTATTCTTTCACCAACATTATTTAATCCATTAAGATATAAATATAATTGGTGTTCTTCACATCTTTTCAATTTGATTTTAAAGCACTAAAACCCCACTCTAATTCAACTTCAAACTCTTCTGAAACCCAATTATTAAAATATGTTAATATCTTATTAAATTCTCCATAGTAATTTAAAAAATAAAATACTTTGCAAGGGTGTATGTCTATTGCTTTATAATAATTTAAGTATTCTAAATTACTTTCTAATGCTTCATTCTCACCCCAACAACCATTATATATTTTTATATATATCTTATGAGTTCCTTTGTATATCTCTATCTCCCCATAGTGAGTATTATAATCTCTCAATAGTTCAAATAGTTCTTTCAATACTTTTCTTTTATATAAACTAACCATCTTACCATACCACCATTAATTTTTGTAGTTACACTTCTGTAACTTTTCACAATTCTTAGCCCATTGTTTCATAACTCTCTTACCTGCTACGTAACCTTCAAATCTAGCATCAGATATCTTTTCATTAATCATCTTCTGTTCTACTGCATCCATTTTATTTAAAACACCTAGTTAAATGGTTATATTTATTCAACTCCTTACGATAAAATCTAATATATTGAGCTGTAATGTCTCGTGATAAACCATATCTATTCATAAATATACTAACTGGTAAATCTTTTAATACAACTTTGAAAGCATCATAACTTTTGTTATGGTCATGTCTTATAACTTCGTCTAAACTCATTTACTAACCCTCTTACCTTTATTTTTCATTTTCCCATAACATAAATAACATTGAGTAAGTGAGATTAATTGCTCATTCTTACATTCCTTTAAACAAGTTTTACATTTCATTTGAATAAACCTCCATCCTTTGCAACTAAGGAACCACTTGCTTTCTTACTAGCTACAAAACGTGCAGCTAACTCTCGCCTAGTTTCCATTAAAACCACTTCCAAATCCTCTGTAGGAACACTTTTTACTCTTTCTCTTACTTCTAGATTATCAGTTGCCATTATCCTTTATCCTCGATTTTATTTTCCAGCATGTCTTCAATCTTGTAATCATTTAAATTCTTAACATCTAAATTGAAATCTCTTTGTAATCGGTTAAACACTTCATCATCTAATATATCATCTGAATTGATGCTACAAGGTAAAATCTTACTCATCCTTTAATCTCCACGTAATATTCAAGAGGTTTACTAAATAATCGTTCAACCATTACTCTCTCAAAAGGAGTAGCCCATATAAACTTTAAATACATTCTTATTAATTTTGTTTTTATCATTTGTAATCTTATTACTTCTTGTTTTTATTTAAGTATGTTTTATAACTCTCTTTGAGTAAACGCATTTCTTCCCTTTGAGTAGTACTAAATCCACTCTGTGATGATTCAGTTTTTACATACCACCAATAACTATTAGAACTCCTACTTGATTTCTTGAAATAAAACTCTTTAAACGCAGGATGAGTAGATAGTTTATTGTATCTAGCTAAACTAATTGGTAAATCTTCCCTTAACTGATATTTCTGTTGTCCTACAGAGATTGTTGTACTCTTTGGCATTATTTATTCCTCATTGATAATTGTAATTCTAACTGTTGAACTCTATCACTAAGTTCAACACATCGTTTTTCTAAATATTCAATTAGTTCAGCTTTATCTTTTTTCATTCTTCAACCCCTAATAACAATACTTGATCTAACTTTTCAAAGTCTAAATAATGAATCTCTAAACCATAAACAGAAATGAATTTATGAGTAGCCATTATTCAGTAACCTCCATAAATTTTTCGATGTTTTCCCTACCATAAACTCTAACACTAATCCATTTAGGATTGTCAGGATGTTCTTTAAATTTTCTAGGAAATGAAATGATTCCTAATTGAGATAATTTCTTTGAAAAATTTTGTTTTTGGAAAATCCCTTTATATTCCGATTTATGGCACCATTCAACATAAGCTTTGTATAAACTATCAGTATCTAAAGTAGTATCTCCATCCCCTATAAAATTTGCAGGATTTGTTGTTCCAAAAATATTAATGAACATATCTTCTAAATCTGTGTATCTAGGTAAATTTTCAATGAATTTTATTATTGTATCTTTATTTAAATCAATGATCTCTTCTTTAGCTTGAGTCATAATAGGTTCATGAACATCTTCATACTTTATTTTTAAAGATTTTAAATAACTAATATATTGTTTTAATTCTTGTTCCAAATTCTTCATTAACGATTGTATGAATTTAGCTGCATTTTTACCACCACCCTTTAATTTCTCAGAATAGAACACACTATATCTTCTATCATCTTGATCAATCTTAATAGGATTATCACTATTAGTACAAAAAATCCAATGAGTGAAATTTCTACCTACTATTTCTTTTCTAAATTTTCTACTTATAGTTATAGTGTCATCTGTAACTAAGTTCTTTAATACATTAGGTAATGTTTGTCTGTTCTCATTATGCATTACTTCGTTAGCCATAATGATTTGTTTGCCTAGTAAGTACTCATTAAAACTGCTTTCTAAGTGAGTCTGATTAATCTCTTGACAATTTTCTGCAAAAATATTATCTAATATTAAACTTTTGAATCTTCCTTTACCTGATCCTTGCCTGCCTTGTAAAATAATAGCAGTAGGTAGTTTCTCTGTAGGTTTTTGAATAATCCAACCCAACCACATATTGAAATAATCATAAGATTTTTCATCTTCTCCTACTAAATTCATCAATAATTCTTTTATGTGTGGAAATCCATAACTCTTTTCAATTTTATTATAATCCCAGTAAGTAGTCTTATTATATGTATTAAAGAATTTCTTTTTCTTAAAGTCTATGAATTTACAATCTGTAGGCTCATAATTGATATTAAATACTAACTTTATTCTATTTTCTTCTTCTAATTTTTTATGAATACAAGAGATTATTAATCCTTGTTGTTTTTTAAAACTGAAATCTTCCCAATCTTCTAATAAATCTAAACTTAATTCTTTAATTAAATCTATTCCTGATTCTCTCGCATCATAATAAATGGTTTGTAATACCTCAGGTAAAGATTTTTGAACAAAATAATTCTTTTCAGGATAATATAATAAATAAGCACTTTCTTTCTTTTCATCTTCTAAATAATATACTTCATAAGTATCTAAAAAAGAACAAGCAGTTTGTTTTTGTAATAACTCAATAAAAGTTTTTAATTTATTATCTTTAGCCCATTTTAATAATTCTCCATATAAAACTGGAGTATTATATTTATCCCCTTTCTTAATCCAACCATCTAAAGCTGCAATTCTAGCTGGTTCCCATTTGCTTAGGAAAACTTTAGCTAATTCATAATTAAATTCATTTTTCACACAAAAAAAACCTAAATTCTTAATAAAATTATCATTTCTCATACTAGACTGATTTAAATCCTCAATATATTCTAACCATTGAGATTTGTCATTTAATATAGATGTGAAAAATATATCTTGTTTTTTAATTGAAGCCTGATAAACTAAATCCTTTTTTCCTTTTTTTTGCTCAATTTGATATTTAATAAATTCTTTATTATTATTCTTTATCTCTTCTAAAGTAGGTGTATGAGTATGTAATGTCATTAATTGTTTTGATTCTTCATCTTTATTGTGTAAACTTCCTGGAGCTCTAAATAACCTTTCATTAGTATGAGTCGCCACATCTACCTTATCACAAATGTTTTCTTTTAAATAAGTTAAAAAAGCTTTCACATTAAGTTCTGAATCAGGAGATATGTTTATAGGTACTAAGAAATGGTAACCATGTCCACTTTTAGCATTATATGAATAAGTTATATTATATTTTTTTAAAGTCTCTCTAATAATCTCATTATGTTCTTCAACAGCATCATCTAAATCAATGAATATGTAATTTATATTGTCAATGTTAGATTTTAATCTCCTACTTAATTTTAAAGGATTAAAATTTAAAAAAACTCCATAAGTGTCAGAGTTAAATATAGTTATTTGTTTTTGAATATCTTCTAATGATGTTTTGTGAACATCAAAAATTTTAATTTTAATTTCTTTCTTAATTTTTTGATCATCTCCTGCAAATATTTCTATAAATGCAGGTGTTTTTTCTTTCATTCTATCAACTATTTGTTTTAAGGGATTCCCTTTATCATTTATAGGATTATTAAATTTTATAATTTCTTTTGTTTTTTTATCTAATATTTTCACTAAACCCTCTTTCTCATATTTAACTGCTTCTTCTTTTTTCATCCATCTTTTATCTCCTTTTTTATGACTATTTATAATAGGAACTACTATTTCAACTTCAAATTTATTCTTTGGTACTTTAGATAATTGGACTACATATTCACATATACCTTCCTCCACATACATTTTAGCACCTTCTTCATTTTTGATTATTACTTCTTGACCTATTTTATGTGTTGGAGTATTTTTAATGAATTTTAATTTAGGCATTTTGGTTACCTCTTGGTACATTTATAATGTTCTCGCAAACTCTAGAATTACAAGCAATAAATGGTTTGTTGTCTGATTTTCTATATCTCCTAACCAAAATGCCATTCAAACATTTTTGACATAATTTGTTTTTCTCAGGATTTAATGTTGCATCATAATTATTTAAAACTTTTTTGATTTCGTCAATTTTATTATCTAATAAAATACCTTGTTTTTCATATTCTATCCTAATTATTTCCTGAGCTTTTTCATGTTTAGTAGTAAGCACATTGATGTAAGGATAAATTACAAATTCATCTTTATTTAATCTTATTTGTTTATCTTGTATATCAAATTGATGTTTGAATATCCAAATTGTACTCATCCCTAACAAAGCTCGGTCATAAGTTCTTTTTTCAGTTTCCTCTTTTGATTGTGGGGATAGTTGGATTTCAATACATAAAGCTTTACCATAAATTTCTTGTTTATTATTTATCTCTACAAAAATGTCAGCTCTTTTTTTATTATTTTCAGCTTTCACTGTTATTTCAGTATCAATACTATCTAAATTTAAACCTAATTCATTCAGATTTGTAAAATAAAAATCTTTTTTTTCATAATTTATAATCTTCTCACTGACACATAACTTTAATTTATCTTGATTATTTATGATATAATTAAATAGGAAATTTTGCACTCTGATGTGATCAGTATTTTTTTTAAATTTAACTCCTGTCTTATTTTTAGCAGACCTGAAATAAGGAGAGATAATATATTCATAACTCTCACCTTTAGCATTAGTTCTTTCTCCTGAACTTTGTTTCACATAAATTAAAATTAGTTCATCATTAGGATTATGAGACCCATAATTGTCAATTTCTTCTTTAGGTGCTACCCATTTATTATTCTCTGTCTCTTGTAAAGACAGATCTTGATGTACTTGAATTGATTTGTATTGCTTGTAATTTCTTAAAGCATTGATTGCATAAAACATTTTTAGTTATACCAGACCACAGAAAAAGAAAGATTTATATACCTTAGAAGATATATAATCTTATGGTTGGGGTTTCCCAATCTTTGCTTAATTCTATGTCTACTTATTTTTAAACTTGCTTATATATAAAGGTTTCTGTTGTGTAGTAATGTGTAGTAATTAAGAGTGATGAAAAAGTTTTCTACACATGACTACGCATTACTACGCCGTTTTCCAGAGGTTATATATAATATATATATTAATTATTTTACTTTCGTTAGAAAGTGGTGTAGTAAAGTGTAACCACTTTTCACATTTGCCCCTTTGAGCATACCATACTATCTGTAATCGTTGGGTACACTTGGCGAAAAAATGACCAAAAATGCCGTAGTAATCTGTAGTCATGTGTAGTAATTATAGATATATTGTGTTGTCTCTGTTCCTCAGGACAAACCCTTATATACCTTACGCCCCCTTTAAAGTTAAGTCCAAACATACATAGTAAAAAACTTGTTGCTTTACTTCAATGTTTCAGGGCTTTTTATCTCGTATTAAGCTGCTAGATGTAAATAAAGAAAAGCTTTGCCACTCTTTATAGATATAAAAGTCTTTAAGGAGTTTTAAGGTTTTAACACCCTTGTAACTCAATTGATTAGTTAATAACTACTCTTGGGTTTTTACTAATTAAATTGTAATTAGTGTAATTAATTAAAATGGTACAAATATTTAACGAAAAAATGACAAAAGAACAAATAGTCCAATCTCCTAAAGATTGTGTTTTAGATGGTGTAATTACTTCAATTGAAAAAGGATTATTCAGTGAATTTCTAGATGAAAAAGTACACGATAAGTTTGATAACTTAGAAAGACCAACCTTAAATCTTAAATTTGAGTGTAAATTTCAAGATAGAACTGTTAAAGGTAATGAGAGTATTGCTTATTATGAAGAACCTATGAGTAATAGTATTTTAGGGAAATTCTTAGATAAGTATTCAGAATTAAAAGCAGGACAAGTAATCAAAGTAGATTATAATGGTAAAGGTTTTGGATCTATTAAAGTAGATTAAAAATGGACTTCTCGTGCAAAGCCGGAATAAACACAAACTTTTTAAACATTCAAATCCTAAAGTAAGTTATGGCAACATATATAGTCGTTAGTAACGGCAAATTAATAAGTACACATTCTACTTTAATGAATGCAAAGAAAAGTGCTAAGTCAGGCACACAAAGAACTGGAACAGGTCACAGAATCTCTAAAGAGGTGGGTATAGTTTCAGGAGCTAAAGGGTATCCATTTATTAGATTATAATTCTAACCCCTTTTTTTAAACACCTCACACCAACAAATTAACCTTTTCTAATATAAATGTTTACTTAAACAATAAAGTCTTCTAATAATCGCTATAAACAAGCAAGGAATAGTATATCTTTGTTCAAAGTATATAGTAAATAACAGTTAAGAATTAAATTAATTGTGAGTTTATTAATTTTATTAACTCTTTTTTTATTTTTAATAAATAATTTAAAGTGTTTGATTTTTAATTTAGTTAAATTATCTAAAATTTTTTTTTGAGTTTCATATTTATTTATGAATACTAAGATTTATAAACTTTGATTATGTTAAAATAATATGGATGATTTAAAAGATTTAACTAACTTAATTTTATATGATGTATTTGATTTTGGTATTGAGGAACTTAAACTGAGCAATTTAGTATTTGAGAATTTAAATAATATTTTTAGAAATTAAAGAGGGCTTTTAGATTATAAACATTTGTAAGTTAATTTCTTAATTTTCTTACTATTGTTTTTTTTAATTTCAATTTCAGTTAATAATTCACTTATATTTGATTCACTTCCTTTTTCATTTAGTAATTTTAATAGCCATTTTCCTTCAAATAAAATTTCTTCAACTTCTAAAATTCTTCTATCAAAAAAAACTTGATCAAAGATTAATTCATTTATATTATTTATCATATTTAAGTTATTTTCTTTTTTTCTTAGTTGCTTTCTTTTCTTTCGGTTTATCCATTCTAAACTTCCTTTTCTCAACTACTCTAAGTACTTTAGTTTTCTTACTTCGTTTAGCTCTGAACTTCTTAAGTAGGATTTTCTTATTCACATCTTTAATATTGGTTTGACTAACTCTTGTTATAGTCCCACTCGCTGCAATAGTATTATCTAGTGTTCTTTTCATTAAATTAATAGCTCTTTGTCTTGGTAAAGCATTCACTGTCTGTTTGATTATGTTATTTCCTTTCTTAATTTTAATTATATACCCATTTCTTGTTCCACCTTTAGGGAGTTTCCCAAATAAAGGAATTAACATTGTAATGGATTTAGTTTTCGTCTTAGTTTTAGTTTTCGTCTTAGTTTTAGTTTTATTCTTTGCTTTCGTCTTAGACTTTGCCTTAGTTTTACTTTTCGCCTTAGTCTTACTCTTAGACTTTGTTTTACTTTTTGTTTTAGATTTAATCTTACTTTTTGTAGTAGCTTTCGCTTTAGTTGATACTTTACTAGGAACTTTAGTTTTACTTGTAGATTTACCTTTAGTTTTAGAACTAACTTTACTCTTGCTTGAAGTTTTAGATTTAGTTAACGTTTTAGGTTTTGCTCCCCTTAGTTTCTTGTTTATCTTAATCCCTAATTTAGCTTTAATTACTTGACTTAAATCAAATAAGTTATCTCCCACTATTTCGAAAGGATCAATAATGTTTGCAATAGGATCTCTTAACATTATTTTAGCTTTATTTAAAGGGATTTTCTTTTTTAGTTTACCTTGTCTTAATGAGTTTTTAATGTACTCTCTACTTAATATTTTCTTATCTGCTGCACTTAATAAGGTTTTAATTGTTTTAACTTGGTTAGGTGTTCCACTCTTACCCTGTAATTTTAAACTCTTCACAATAGATTTAGTTACATATTTATTTTGTTTCTGTTTAGAGATTTTATTATTTATCTTAGTACTTACTGAACTAATTTTAGATTCTATCTTCTTCTTAGATAATTTAGTGAATTTCTGTTTAGAAAAGAATATACTACCACTAGCACCTCCAAATACAGCTAAAGCTAAATCTCCAGGAGTTATTTTAAAATCTTGGATAAATGCTTCTGTACTTAAGAAAGCTAAACCCTCTCTAGCTCCAGCTATAGCTACAGCTTTCTTTCTACCTAACCCAGCACCAATTAATCTCTGTGCTGCTTTTTCACTACTTAGCTCAATTTTAATAGCTCCTACAATTTGCCCAAATAATCTTGCTTTTCTTTTATTTTCTAGTTCTCTAATAACTTCTATAGCTAATTTTTTTTTAACTCCATTAATAACTAAGAATTGCAAATATTGTTGTTGTCCTTTAATTATGTTCTTAGAGCTTGAACTATCTAAACCTAACAATTTAGTTAAATCTGAACCTGTAATTTTTTTATCAAGTAAATTATTATTTTTATGTATAGTGGTTATGTAATCTTGATACACATCTCCTGCACTATTAAAAAACTTTTTATTTGTTGATGGATCTTTAAAATCTTTTAGTTTATTTAGTATTGAACTAATTTTTTTATTATCTACTTTATAATACTCCTGTGCTGCATTATATGCCCTGCTTCCAACTCCTACATCTCTAATAATACTCGCACCAGTATTAAATAATGTTTTAACTTTAGTAGGAGGAATATTTTTAATTCCACCTTTCCCTTTAATTTGTTTCACATTTAATATTTTAGCTAGTTTAGTAGTGGTTGCTAATTTACCTGCAATATATCCACTTCTTCCTACTTGCCCCACTAAAGGAATCAAAGTTAACAAATCAAATGCTACATTAGCTGCTTCTACTCTAGTTATTTTTTGCCCATTTATTAGTTTAGAATATCCACTACGAGAATTAGAGTTAATGAATGGCAAAAATTCTATTACTGCTTGAGCTTTAGGGCTTCTCCCTAATTCATCTTTATTTATTCTTATTTCTCTATTTGTAGTTGTTACAATAGGTGAAGATTTAATTAACTCAAAATTACCTTCAATAGTGTTAATTCTATCTTTAAAGAATTTAGTATTTGTTAATTTATTGATTTGCATTTTTAATAGTTTAGAATTTTTATTTATTGTGGTAATTTTATTTTTTAATGAATTAGAGATTAATCTGGAATTTTTATCAAGTAATTTTTTTCTATTTTTCATGAAATCAGTAGAGTTTAGTTTATCAATACGATTATTAACAACATTAATATTTTTCACAATAGTCTTTTTTCTATTTTCTGTTGCATTTTTCAAGAAATCTATATTCTTAGGGATAATATCTTTAGCTTTATTTATTTGATTAAATGTGAAATCAATATTTTTCTTAATTGTTTCAATTCTATTTTTAGTAAATTCGCTGTCTTTAGCTTTTATAACTCCAAATTTCAATAATTTAATGTTTTCATCTAATTTATTATTTAATTTTATTTCATTTTCAATTAATTTAATATTTTTCTTAAAATTATCGGTTATAACTCTATCTGCAATTAAATTAATATTGCTTTTTATTGTTTTCAATCTATTTTTTAAACCATTATTAGTAATCTTGATGTTTTTTTTAAGTTGATTTAATCTTTTTTCAGAAAATGATTCTAATTTATTCATACTATCTTTATATATATCTGAGTTTATGAATTTGTCAATTAAATTATTAACCACCTTAATATTTTTATCAATAGTTTCAACTCTATTTTTAGTAAATGAAGAAATAAATTGAATATTTTTAGATCTAATGCTTTTTTCAGTTATTATAGGCCCAGTAGTTTCAACTTCTTCATTTTTAAACTTAACTCTAGTGTTAAAGGTACTTGTCGCAGCTTCACTTAATTTTGTTGCTTGTTTAGGATCTAAACCCTTTCTTAATAACATAGCCACATCAACATCTCTAGGATTAGTTTTTAGTTTTGCTACTTCTAAATCATAAGCTTTTTGTAATTCTCTTCTAGCTTTAGCGCTCTCAACCCTTTGTTTAGTTAATTCATTCTCTGCTTTTCTGAATGCTTCTTTTCTAGATTCTTCAAATTGAACAATTTTTAAATCTTTTTTCCCTCTAGCTCTAGCTTCACTTTCTGAAATCCTAGAACTACCTCCACCACCTCCTCCTCGCTTTCTACTTCCCACACTCTTTTTTAATCCCTTTAATGCCTTTCTTCCTTTAGAAGTTTTACTTAATTGCTTTTCCCCTATATCTCCTATTTCTTTCCAAGATTTCCCTTCTTTTCTTAATTGTCCTATAGTTTTAGCCATTTTATATTTATATTTTAAAGTTTAAAATTTATAAACCTTTCTTCTTTAAGTTATATAATAATATAATACTTAGCATGAAAGTTGTTAAGAACCACATTAAGTGAACGAAACTTGAACTTAACCCTGTCACTAGCATTACAACTCCTATCATTGATGCAAACCCACTACTTAACATTAAACTCCTCATCATATCCATTCTAATATCTCCATCTTGTTTAAATGTAACAAAGAACAATAAAATAAATGTACCTAACATCACAGCTAACCCAAAATATCCACCACTGATTGTGTCTGTAGTACTAATTATGTTAGGTACAATATTTTCACTATCACTTAAATTAGTTGAATTGAAAGTTAAACTTGTCATTGTTTGAAATGCTGTCATATTTACCATTTTTAATCCACCTCACCAGTTCTAACTGCTTTATATGTTTGTAACCCTAACATTATAACTATGAAACTATATATTGCTGTACTCCATGCAATTAATATTGTTTCATTATCAACTCCAAACATTTTTAAAAATAATCCTGGAAATCCTAAAATTTTCTCTATTGTACCTTTTTTTTGGTCTATATTACTTTTATCCTCTAAATACTGTCTACTGAAAGCATCCACACTAGCAAAAGTTGAATCATTTGTCATTCCACTTTCAGAAGTTGAGAATGTAGTGTTACTTTGGTAGTTATCTGTATATTCATTAGTTAAATCATTTAATAAATTAATACTATCGGTATCAAGATTCTCATTCGTGCTTATATCACTTGCTATAGCATTTAATCCTGCTAAGAATAAAACTACAATTAATACTATAGTTATTGTTGTTCCTATGTTGTTTGCCATTTTATTTCCTTTGTCCTCCGTATAACATTAATATCCCTATAAATGTTGTAAACATAGCTATACTACTACTTATCACCGTAGGCACTATTGCTACTGCAAACCAAACCATAAACATACTACATATTATAGATATATAAATGTTCTGTGGTTTTAATGCTAATCCTATTACCATTCCAATTATAATAAATAATAAAGGAACAAGAATATCTAAATGGTATGCCTTTAAACTGTAACTTATATCTCCAGTACCTTTAAAGTTAATTGAATCAACTGTAGTTTTAACTGAATCAATAGTTAAACTAGCCGTTGTAAGTAAAGTGTAACTATTATTTATATCTACAATTTTATATAATGTTCCACTTGAAGTACTACTACAGTTACCTAACCCTAAACTTGTACTCTTTGTTCCTATTTGTTGATAAGTATCTATACAAGCTTCTGCTACTAAATTGTTAGTATCACTAAACACGAAAGTTAGTAACTGATGTGTAGCATTAATTGTTGAATTGGTATATGTATAACTAACAGTTCCAAAAACATCTGCAGGTGCTGTAACTCCTACAGTTAATTCTAAAGGTATAATTGTTTCTGTTGTTTGTAATATCTGACTACCTGATGAAACAGTTGCACCTGATTTGCTACATTCAAAGACATATAAATCCGTATTTAGATTTATATTTAATTGTGCTTGTCCATTGGTGTTTGTTTGAGCTTCTGCTACAGAGATATAAGCATTTTGTGCAGGTGTCCATACTTTAGCTCTACATAAAGCTCCATTAATGAATTGTCCTGTGTTTGCTGTAACTTCTATAATTGCTGTTCCTATGTTTGATGAAGTAGAGTTAAGCAAATAAATATCTTTATTTAAAGTAACTTGGTTATCATAAGTGAAATATATTGTTTCAGTAGTGTAATCACTATGTGATGCTATAATTTGATAATCCCCACTAAGAAAATTAATGTCCGTTATGTTCAAATATCCTGTAGTTGTAGATGAATTAAACCCAATACTTGAAACTAAAGTTATAGTAGTTAATCCTGTTAATATAGATCCAGTATCTTCATCATATATCCTTAAATTAATTGAACTTTCAGTTATGTTAGTTGTAATACTTAAAGCACTTGAATTGGTTAATGTGAAAGTTATGTTTGTACTCGCAAACCCTACTTTCTCAAATAATAATGTGTTACTTCCTAAACTAATTATATCATCATATGTGGATATTGCAGCAGAAGTTCCATAACTTTGCCCACCTAAATCAAAACTAGTTATGCTTGTCCCATTAGAATATGTGAAATCAAAGTATTGTAAAGGATCAATGAATATCACTCCACTTTCTTCAATGTTGTTCCCTGCTAAATCTATTGCAGTTATAGTATAACTTAAATTACCATTATTAGTTAAATTAAAATCTGTTCCATTAGCTTTATTAAATCCATTTATAGAGATGTTACAACTAGCTAAATTTGTATCATTACAACTAAACAAACTTCCATTAAATAAATATGTATTAGAAATTAAAGGAATACTATTATTTATAGTAGGTTTAATTAAATCAAAGTTATATGTATAGTTTTGAGAGGTTACATTTGTTTCATTATTCTCTGAATATGTCCAAATATTATACACTCCTTCTGAAATTCCAGTTAAATTATATGAAACATTTTCTGTGTTTGTTCCTATATCATAACTTGAACCATTTGAAAGAAATAAAGTTGTGTTAATGTTTGTGTTTGTATCTGTCACACTAATATTTAGTTCCAGATTTAAATTTGTTTCATTTGAATATGTGTTGTTAATTAAAGTTATATTATCAATTGTCAAATATTTAGTTATTGGAGTTATTGAAGCAGATGTTGTTATGCTTACAACATTGTAACCTGTTGTTGTAAGAGGAGCTCCATCACTTAAACCAGTAGATGTTTTTCTTGCAACTCCATTAGTAATTGCAAGATAAGAATCTGAAACTGGAACCCAAGCTGTGTCATATTCTCTCGTGTAATATCCACCCCCTGTTATAATCCAATAATCTTTATCTTCTGTTAAAACTGGGTTACTTGTGAAAGTTGCAACATTACCAACAAAAGAAACTGAATCAACCAAAACATTTGTTTGACTTGAACCTCCAGAAGTATTATAATATAAATAAGCTGTTTGAGCTGTGTTTGTTCCTCCTTTAGTTACACTTTCCAAGATTCTGTCCCCATTGTTTGCATGAAACACAAACCCCATAGGGTTATCAATAAAGCTTCCTCCTGTTTTGGTGAATCCAGTTGTTGAAACATCACTGGCATTAACACTAACTAAACTAATTAACAATAATAATACAATTCCAATTATTTTAATTAGTTTCATTGTTCAAATCGCCCATTCTCACTAGAAAAATCTTCATCATCTGTCCTATTTAATGTAAATACTAACTTGTTAATCACAATTAGGATAAATGCCCATATGAAGTTAATGAATCCCATGTTATCAATGTAAAAGAAAAACATAGGTGTGCTCGTTAAATCAAAACTTAATACACTTTGAATTAAATTTAACACAATCCAATCTTTAATAGTCACAATGAACCCAGTTAAAACTAAAAAAACCATCATTCCAATAGTTATAGCTCCGAAGAAACTAGCATAACTTTCTTCTCTCGATCCGTAAGCACTAAACAAACTTAACCCAAATATACTAATGAAACTACCTAAGAAAAATAAATCATAAGGTATATTAATATCTCTATAATTCTGTAATGAATCTCCTATATGTGTTTGCATTTCTGAACTGACCCCTAAACTATCATAAGTTGAATTAGCAGTATTATATATCTCAGTCAAGATTAATTCATCCCCTACTTGGAAGATAAACACACTCATAAACATACCTAATACACTAATTATACTGAAAAAGAATATGTAACCAAATAATTTATTCATACTTTCAACCTCTTGGATGCAATTTCGCTTTTCTCTCTAAAACTATCCCCTTTCTTAATCTTCTTAATTTTAGTATATAATTTATAATCTATTCTTACTAATTTAGTTTTAATCATTTTGTTTTCATCTCCATTTTCTTCACCTTAGTTTCTATACCTAATAAATTCGCTAACATTGTAAATAACCCTAATTTCCCTGCTAAGAGAAACACAATCATGAAATAACTAAATAATGCTATCATAAACCCATAAATCACTTCCCAACTAACTGTTCTAAATAAATAAATACTAAATAAAGGGAAGAAAAATAAAAACATAGAAGGTGGAATTTGCATAATAAATATTTTTATGATTTTTTTATATAATTCATCAGCTTCCCATTTATGAGCTGCAAATAAAGCTACACAAGAATATAAAAATAATGCACCAAATATAATGAGTTTAATATTATATTCAATGTCTAAATCTTTTGTATAATTAATTGTTTCTATTGTTGTATTTGTTAATGTCATTTTTATTATAATAAGAATAAGAAGTTTTATTATTTAAATAACTTTGTATGTTAAGGTGTTATCCCCTCTATGACGGTGGTAGTTTCCCCCTCAATGTCATTTATCACTGTGTTAGCCATCTCATTTACAGCTTTAGCATTTTCTACTACTATCTGTGAACAAATGTTAGTTAATTCAATTTGATCTCTCTGTAATTCAGCTAAACCACTTTCATCGTATTTAGTCCATAACCACCCACCAAAGAATAAGTTAGCGATAGTTCCAATAATCACAATAGCCAACAAGATTAAGGTAGATGTTTCAATCAATTTCTTAGGTAGATACTTGTTTTCTTTATTCCTTAACAGAATACCTGCTTTTTTCACTACTGGTTCACTTGCTGTATGGATAGTATTTGTATCTAAATCACATTTTAATGGGAAAAATGTGTTCCCTTTCCTTAGAAAATCAATACACACTCTCCCCTCATCATCATAATACTCATAAGCATTGTCATCCTCAGTATAATAGGAATACCTTAACTTAGCAGTGAGTATCATTAATTGTTGTTCTAAATCTAAAGTGTTTGGTTCATCTTCTTTATAATCTTCAATATCCTTCTTTCTAATATCTTCTAACTTTTTTTCAATGGATTTAATCTTAGTTTTAATTTCAGCATCAGTCATTTTTATTGACTTTTTTATGTCTTGAGGGTATAATTCCATAAATTTTAGTTCTTCATTATATATAAAAGGAACTTTATCTTCATCCACAAATCTATTAGCATCAAATTTCTTAACTAATCTCCTACTGCCAGCTACTTTAGTCCAGATTAATATCCTAAACTCACCCTTTGCCTTAGTCTTTGGCTCTTTCTTAACTTCTTCCTTCTTCTTAGTGTTGATTATTCCCATTTTTTATTTTAAGTGTTTGTTTACAGTGTCCCAATTAACAATCCCTTGATTGTTAGCAGATTGAACAGATTGAGTTAAATCTTGATACACACTAGTTAATACTTGTTTCACGTTCTCTGTTCCTCTCCCCTCAATAATGATCCCATAGAAAGCATTTTTCAATGTATCATATATGTTAACTAAGGTTTCAATGTGTTCTTCTTTAACTCCATAATCCACAGCAGTATAAGTTATTTCTTTTAAACTTTCTAACATATTAAATGCTGCTTCATCTCCATCAATTTGTGAAAACATATTATGGAAATTAACTAAAGACCTAATTGATGAAGTGTATAACATTATAAACTCAGTCCTTGCCAATGGTTCTGACACTCTAACCCATTTATTATCTCTATTCTCAAAACCTAGTAAGACTTTCTTAATGGAATATAAAACTCGTTCAGGATCAAAGTCACTTGCTGCAATCTGACTATTTACATTCTCTGAACTGTGAGCTGTGTTTGGTGCTTCATACTCGTTAGGTTCTTCATCATCTTTCGCCATAAATAGAATAATCGTAAAAGTAATATATAAATGTTAGTTATGTTATAGAATCAAAAAGATGTTAAGAAATAATATCTTAACCTCAATCGTAAAGTATCTTAAGTTATCAATTTATATAAATGTTTGTTAAGTTCAAAGCTTAAACAAACTTAATGACTTAAAACATTAATATAAATAATTGGAACTATATAAATGTTAGTTAATCCCTTTCTTTAGATTATCCAATGCCCATAAGGGCTGTAAGTTAGAATAATGACATAACTTATATACTTCCTTTTCTGTTGTTGCACTAGCTAAAGGGATAATATGGTCAATGTGCCAACCCTCTAAATTCCAGTTATCCCAACTCATACCTTTAGTAAATTGTTTCTCAATGTGAAGTTTTAATTCATCAGGAGAACAACCCAACATTTTAGTTATAGAACTTGTTTTCTTATAGTTTCTTTGGCTTAAAAATATTGCAGTCCTTGCTCTGTATGAACATCTTAATTTATATAAAATATCATATTTCTTTTTTTGTTTAACATAATTATTCACTTTGTCCCTATTATTTTTATTCCAGTTCCTATTTCTCTCATAAATCTTATCTTTATTTTTAATGAAATTGCATTTTTTCCATTCTTTAATTTTAGGATTATTATTGTATTCATATTTATTTCTACAGGTTGAGTTACAATATTTTTTAGATGTAGAGTTTCCTGTTTTTAATGATAGTTTAGAGTTGCATTGTTGACAATGTTTTATTATTTTAGAAACATTTAATCTTTTATTAGAGTTAATTGAATCTTTATTTAGATTATAATGAAACTTTGAGTTTTTCAAATAAGTTATTTTGTTATTTTCATAATGTAATTTCATCCCACAAGATTTAGAACAAGTTTTATGAGTAATTCTATAAGGTTTAAATAAACTATTACATATTATGCAATGAATTTCAGAATAATTGACTTTTTTATATACCATCTTCCCCAAATAAAGACGGCTAAGAGATTTGGGATCTTAACCTAATCTTATTTAGATTTATTATTATATAAACCTATGTGTAGATTATTATTTAAAAATAAAAAAAGAGTTTATTCAACTCCTCCTTTCCCCTTATCTTTAGCTCCGAATTTGAACTTAAATCCGAAAACAAGCATTATAACCACTATAGCTATAAGCCCGATAATAAGAGTAGCATTTCCTTGTAAAGAACCTGCATCAGTAATATATGATGTTTCGAATCCAGCTATGGATGTATTCATTCCCTCAGAAACGGCAACAGTCCCACCTGTAGCAGTATTAGCGATTGAACCAACCACTAAACCACCAATCATCAAAGCAGCATAAAAACCAATAAAGATTACTAACAGAACTCCCAGAACGAGAGCTCCTTGTTTTAATGAATCTGTACTAACCATTTTTATGTGTACCTCCATAAAGTTTTATGAAGTTAGTTATAATATAAGTAAGATACTATATAAACATTTGTTAACAACTATTTTAATTGAATTTAGATAGTATAACTATATGTATTATGTTAATACTAACATTTATATATATTAAACTTGAATTTCTTATTATGGCGAATCCTAATCAAAGTAGCAATTCTGAGAGCGATATTAAATTCGCAAATTGGAACGCAGGGTATGAAGACATTTTCTCAGAAATAATTGCAATTAGAACAATGGGTAACACATTATTATTTGATACTAAGAATAAAGGTTTATTATTGAATACTTACTATGCAAGAGTGTCAGGGTTATTCTTAACTCATGGTCATTATGTAATT
>Ga0307983_1000325_pt1 | contig 24959 bp, 36 predicted proteins | sample OrgLakmetagen991_FD_201845 | JGI IMG/M metagenome (GOLD analysis project Ga0307983, IMG submission 201845) | Saline water microbial communities from Organic Lake, Antarctica - #991 | ecosystem: Environmental > Aquatic > Non-marine Saline and Alkaline > Saline | place: Antarctica: Organic Lake...
TTGTAGCGGCAGCTTACTTACACGATGTTCCCGAAGATACTGAAATAACCTTAGATGATATTAGAGATTTCTATGGTGATTCTGTATTAAATATGAAAACAGAAGACATTGATCAAGATAACATTTTGGAATTGGTTCTTTCACTTATCGATGAATTGACAAGTGATGAAGAAGAAATTTCTAAAATCGGTAAAACTGAATACTTGAGTAAGAAAATGTTAGAAATGTCCTCATGGGCACTTGTTATTAAGTTAGCTGATAGACTCCACAATGTTTCTGATATTAGAAAAAAGATGGGTGGTTCTCCATCAGATGTTCGTTGGGCTAAGAAATATGCTAAACAAACAAAAACTATAATCGATAGACTAAAAGGTGAAAGAAAGTTATCTCAAACACAATTAGAATTGATTGATTTAATAATGGAAAGAATACATCCAGCTATCTAATTTAAATTAGATTTAACATTATTTTCTATCATATCATTAACATCATCAAGACTTATGATATTTGTATTACATGACGATATCCAAATACCATAAGCTAAACCCGACACATGGATCTTCCAAACGTTTGAATCATAATCAAACTTTTCAAGTAAGTCCATTAAAGAAAGGGATGATGTTTTACAAACCCACTTTAGGTGATCATCATCTAAATCAGTAATTAATTTAAAACTCATATAATTATATATAAAATGAATTCACTCTTACAATACTATAAATCTGTTAAATTCTTCTTAAAGGATATTAAAAAACCATTTTCTAAGTTAGCAAATGACTTGAAAGATCGGTGGTTTATATCTAAAAAAGTTTATGATCTTAAATCTACACTTATCATGGACTTGGAAAATACTCGAATTGATCTTATCTCTAAGTTAGACAATCCTAAGTCTTTTATGATGTCTTTGAAAAATTATAAACATGAGTTTAGGACAAAGAAAATGGAGAATAGTGTTTCATTAGTTGATCTAAAACTATATACTATTCCTAAGAGTATAGAAAGTCTTAACACACGAGATCTTACTAAAAGTAAAATTGATGAGATTTACCAAGAATATTATGATGAACTTGATAACAAATTATACAAAGTAATTAGAAAAATCAAAAATAAAACTTTCCCAGACTTTGTTGATTTTGTTGAATATGATGAAGAATCTAAAATTGATAAATATGAATACAAAAAACAAAAGATCGAACTTCAAATTGAGATGGTCAAACTTCAAGAGTGGGCTGTTAAAAATGGTAAAAAGATAGCTATTGTATTTGAGGGTAGAGATGCTGCAGGTAAAGGATCATCTATCAAAAGGTTCACTGAATGGTTAAACCCTAAACACTTTAGGGTTGTTGCTCTTGGTATTCCGACCAAAGAAGAATCAGAAAATTGGTTTGAAAGGTATGAACAACATCTACCAAATAAAGGAGAAATTGTTTTCTTTGATAGATCATGGTATAATAGAGCGGTTATTGAACCAACTATGGGATATTGTAAAAAGAAACAATATGAAGATTTTATGGGTAAAGTAAACACTTGGGAAAAAGAATTAATTGAGAATGAAGATATAATTCTCTTTAAGTTTTGGTTCTCTATTAAACAAGACAAACAAATTGAAAGGTTTAATTTGAGAAAAGAATCTCCACTTAAATATTGGAAGTTCTCACCAAATGATAAAAAAACGATTAACAAATGGGATGTTATTACTAAGTATAAAGAACAAATGTTTAATAATACATCTACTGATGTTTCACCGTGGGTAGTTATAAAGTCAAATGATAAAAGAATCTCAAGACTTAATTCTATGAGATATATCTTGTCAAAATTTGATTATGATAATAAAGATAATGGTACACCTTCACCTAATGAAGAATATGTGAAAATAGTTCAATAAAAACACTTTTTGGGGTTCAGTATTTTATAAATACCTAAAAATATTGAACCTAATGGAACTATTTAAGTATTACAATTTAACTGAATCTACTAATCCCAACCTTGTTGTTAAACGGTTAGAAGAGTTATACGATAACCTAAAAATAGATTACGACTACTATTTAAATGAAGATATAGTTAAAATAACAGATATCGATTTAACAGAAGATGATATCAAAAAACTCCAACGATTATTTGATAAGTACCATGTTTTACCCGATTTAGACTGTGGTATAAATGAAGTTGATACCGATGATGATGATTTAGATGATCTTATGGGACTCAACGAAGATTATGATTTTTAGTAAAATTTTAATTAATTCAAAGATTTATCCGAAAAAATTTGGCAGAACTGGAAAAAGTGCTTATCTTTGAAGAAAGGAATTAATTAACAACTAAAACAAAAACGAAAATTATTATGAAAAACTTATTTGATAAAGCTAAAAAGACACCGAGTAAAACTACTAAAGCAACAAACGACAAAGTTCGTGTAAATCCAGACATGGAAGACTTCTATGAGTCTATTGAAGAACTTGAAGAGTTGAAAGCTAAAGAGAAAAGTCTTAAAGCTAAAATTGGTATGTTGACCAATGAAATCAAAACGGTTGGTACAGATGAGTTTGTTAAACTTTATGGTGAGACAGGACGATACCCAGGTTCTTTCATGTTAGAGTCTGTTGAAGGTGAGAACACTGCACAGATCATGTTTGTTCCTACTGATCGTTATATCAAGATCGACGAAGATCAAGCAAATGACTTGACAGAAGAGTTTGGAGACGATATCATTACAGAAGATACTTCTTACGGATTCAATAAAAAATTATTGGAAAAGTATTCAGAAGAAATTTCAGAAGCGATTATGAACTCTGATATTCCACAAAAAGATAAAGAAAAAATTATCACCGCTTCAACTACTTACTCAGTAGCTAAAGGAACTATCGAAAAGATGGCTGACTACGGAAACATTGAAGAAGTTATGGAAAAAGTTCGTCCAGTAATTCAACTTAAAGGAGCTGAAATTATCAAAGGGTAATAACAATATTAATATCAAAAAACACCTATGGAAACCGAAGAAAGAATCAATTAAAATGAATGGTATGATGAAAATATTCAAAGATAAAAATAGTGATATTTATATAGTTTCTGAAAAGTATAGGGGGCTTTTAGCTTTGGATTTAAGAGCAGGTAGGGTTAGAAATATTACTGAAAGAGAATTACATTTAATGGAAGAGTTAAATAATGTCAGGATAAGATATACTAATAAATCACAACCTTTTGAATACTCTATGTCTAGTAATTCGATAGAAGGTTTTTTCCTTGATATGAATGGTTTTTGGTTACATGAAAACAACAAAGAAATTTTTTATGTTTCTAAAACAGTTGGGTTGGTAACCATTATATCTCCAACTGGTCTATTTAATTATAATTTATTTAATAAGGATATTATAAGAATTAAGAAATCATTTAAAAGAAATATGACAAGAATTAGGGATTTTACTATAAAAACAAAAAAATGAATATACGACCAACTACAATAGATACCCGCCTGTTTTTTAATAGTGTCTAAACTTCCTTCAAAAGATGTATCATTACGTATTTCTGGTTGTTTTTATCTGAGGAATTTAATCAAAAATTTACCCCACGGTTGTATTTTGAGAGATATTTAAACGGCTCTAAAAAACAATCTTCAAAAAAAATAGATGCGTTTATTTTTGGATCAGCGTTTCATTTATTTATGAGGCTACAATCTTCATAAAAAAGAACAAGTAAAAAAGGATTTCAATGTTGATTTAATCCATTCTACTCATACAAAAATAATCATTCAGAATAAATCATTTAGAAAAAGATAGTTTATAAACCTTTCCTTATTTAGTATATATCTACTGGTTTTTTATATTCTATATTTTCGATCTTTATCTTACTTAAATTTTCAGTACGTATAAAGAACCCATCACTTAATTTATCAGAAGATTCTATTATTTCAATAGGTGATTCAACATATATAAGAGCCACTTTATCAACATCTTTGTCTAATTTTGATTTATAAAAATATGAATATTCTTGAGTAAGTCTTTTATTATCATAAAAATAGATACCATCTTTACCCATATCTGAATAATATTTATAATCTATAAATGGGATTGGTGAAAATCCATTTTCAGATATTTCTTTTGCATTTTCTATGCTAGTTACATGTATTAATTTTTTATTTGAATATTCTTCAAATAGCTTTATATATTCCATACTTCGATTTATTTACTTAATATTCTATCACAGCCAAAACATTTAATTACACGTTTCCCATCTATTTCGGTTACTTTTTTATCACACTCACCAACACACCTTTTCATTTTTTCCAGATCTGGATCATCAGAATTTACTTCTATTTCCTTATTTAATTTAAAAATTTTAATAGTATAGGATTTTTTTTCTTTATTTAAAATCCTACCTACATCCCCTTTGTAATTAACTAATTCACCAACACTTATGTTTTTAAAACCCTCGTATAATTGTAAGTATTTCATAAAGTATATATAAAAAAATCAAATTAATTTTAAACTTTTGTTGAAACAGGACTATATAACCTATAATTATTGTTTAATTAAAATCAGAATTTATGAATGAATTAGAAAAAAGATTTGGATACTTACCAAAGATGTCACCAGTTTCAGGTGATGAACCATCAGCTCCAAGTGGAGGTGGTAAAGGTAAAGATTCTAAATCGAAAAAATCTACCACTCCAGTATTAGATACTTTTGGTAGAGATTTAACGGTTCTAGCTAATGAAGGTAAACTTGATCCTATTATCGGAAGAAAAGAGGAAATTGAAAGAGTTTCACAGATATTATCTAGACGTAAAAAAAATAACCCCATTTTAATTGGTGAACCTGGTGTCGGTAAAACTGCTGTAGCTGAGGGATTAGCAATTAAAATAATGGAAAAGAAAGTATCAAGAATTCTTTTCGATAAAAGGATTGTAACTTTGGATTTAGGAACGCTTGTAGCGGGAACTAAATATAGAGGTCAATTTGAGGAAAGAATGAAGTCCATTATGAATGAAGTTCAAGATAATGATAATATCATTTTATTTATTGACGAAATTCACACTATGGTTGGTGCAGGTGGAACTTCTGGTTCTCTAGATGCGGCTAACATATTAAAACCTTCTTTAGCGAGAGGTGAAATGCAATGTATAGGTGCAACCACACTTGATGAATTTAGACAACATATTGAAAAGGATGGAGCACTCGCTCGAAGATTCCAAAAAGTTGTTGTAGAACCAACAAGTCCAGAGGATACAATGACTATTCTTAATAATATTAAAGATAAGTATGAAGATCACCACAATGTTATATATACTGATGAAGCATTGAAAGCATGTGTTGATTTAACCGAAAGGTATATAACTGATAGAAACCTACCTGATAAAGCGATTGACGCTTTAGATGAAACAGGTTCTAGAGTTCATATCTCTAATATTATTGTGCCTAAAGAAATAACTAAAATCGAGAAAAAGATTGAAGATATTAAGGTTAAGAAGAAAAAGGTTATCCAATCACAAAAGTATGAAGAAGCAGCAAATCTTAGAGATGTTGAAAAACAATTAGATATTCAATTAGCTGAGGAAAAAGAAAAGTGGGAAAAATCTCTTAAAGAAAACCGAAAAGAAGTAGGTGAAAGAGAAGTTTCCGAAGTTGTTTCAATGATGACAGGTATTCCTGTTGATCGTGTATCAGAGGATGAAGGTAACAAATTAGTTAACCTTGATGAAACAATTAAAGGTAAAGTTATTGGTCAAGATGAAGCTGTTCAAAAAGTAGTGAAAGCTATTAAGAGAAATCGGAGTGGTCTTAAAGATCCTAACACACCAATTGGAACATTTATATTCTTAGGTGATACGGGTGTTGGTAAAACACAATTGGCGAAAGTTTTAGCTGAGAATATGTTTGAAGGTAAAGATTCTTTAATTAGAGTTGATATGTCAGAATATATGGAGAAATTTTCTGTATCTCGACTTATCGGGGCACCTCCAGGATATGTAGGACATGATGAAGGTGGTCAGTTGACTGAAGCGGTCAGAAATAACCCATACAGCATAGTTCTCTTGGATGAGATTGAGAAAGCTCACCCTGATGTATTTAACTTACTCTTACAACTTCTTGATGAGGGTACTCTAACAGATAGTTTAGGTCGTAAAGTTAACTTTAAAAACACAATTGTTATTATGACATCTAATATAGGTTCTAGACAATTGAGTGATTTCGGAACAGGTGTTGGATTCTCTACTGGTTCTTCTAAAACAAAAGAGGAAGAAAATACAAAAGGTGTTATACAAAGTGCTTTGAAGAAAGCTTTCGCACCTGAGTTCTTAAACAGAATTGATGATGTTATAATGTTTAGAAAGTTAGATGAAAAAGACATAGGAGAAATTGTTGAAATCGAACTTGAAAAACTAATCGATAGAGTTGATGATCTTGGTTACAAGATGAAATTCTCTAAGAAAATAACTGATTATATAGTTGAGAAAGGGTTCTCTAAAGATTATGGAGCAAGACCTCTAAAAAGAGCAATTCAAAAGTATATTGAAGATGTTGTTGCTGAGGAAATGATAAGTAATACCAAAATAGCAGAAGGTTCAACTATATCTATTTCTTATAAGAAGAAAGAAGATGAGGTAACAGTTAAAATAACTGAACCAAAAAAGTCTAAATCTAAACCTAAATCTAAATCAGATAATGATAGTGATGGTGATGATAGTGATGATAACAATAATAATAACCCAAAAGAAGAAGTCTAATTGACTTCTTCTTTTACAAATTTCAATAAAATGAGAGAAAATGAATTAGGTGCTGAGTTTGTTAAATATGCAACAAAGCACGAAAATATTAAAAAAGGAGAATTAGATGCTCACTTTGGTTTTGATGTTGAAGCGAGTATGACACCATATATTTTAGAGGAAAGAAAAATGAGGGTAACCCAAATGGATATCTTTTCTAGATTAATGAGAGATCGAATCATATGGTTAGCTGGTCCAGTTAATGATAGAATGTCAACAGTAGCTCAAGCTCAGTTAATGTTTTTAGATAATGTAGAGAAAAAAGATATCACTTTACATATTGATTCACCAGGTGGATCAGTTAAAAGTGGTCTTTCGATAGTTGATGTTATGGATTATATAAAATCTGATATACAAACAGTTAATACTGGTATGTGTGCATCAATGGGATCTGTTCTACTTGGAGCAGGAACACCAGGAAAAAGATCATCATTAAGGTTTTCAAGTGTAATGTGTCACCAAGTTTCTCACGGAACAAGAGGTAACATTCAAGATACTCGAATAACTCACTTAGAGGGTGAAAAAGCTAACTATATTTTAGGTAAATTATTAGCACAATATAGTGGTAAAGATTTTGATGAATACATGGACACTGTTGAAAGAGATAAGTGGTACACTTCAGAAGAAGCTAAAGAGTTTGGACTTATTGATGAAGTTATCGAATCTAAAGGTTCTAGTATTAGTGAACTATTAGATGGGTTCGGTGACTATTACACCAAAATGAATAAGATCTAAGATGTATTCTTTAATATCGATAAAGGTTTTTTCTTTTAGTTTAGTAGTTGTTGAAAAATCTAATATTGATGATGAAAAAGAGATAATCGACAATAGAGAAATTATGGAATTGGATATGAAACCCAGTTCCATGATTCTCAAAATAAAAAACAAAGGTAAAACTATCGTAAAATTATCTGAAATACAAGATAATGACGAAATAGTAATTAAAAATAAAACATATATTGTTTTACATAAAATTAAATATTAATAGTAGTAATTAAAAATAAAATAAAATAAAATGCTTAAAAAGAATTTAAAAGAGGGTGTTAAATGTGTAGTTGTTTGTAATAACTCAGGGCACCATAGAGAAATTGGAACAGTTGTAACCATATCAAGTGAATACAATAACCAAGGATATCTAACAAAAGAGTTTGGTCACCAGTGGTTTGCATATAATGATCTTGAAATTTATGAAATGAATAAAGAAGATTTAGAGGAAAAATATAATGAACTTAAATCAAATATGCGAACCATAAGTAAAAAATTAAGATATTTAAATGATAGTGGATCGGAAAAATTGAAAATTAAAGAATTTAAAGAATATCTTATTGGTGAAGTTATATCTAATGTGGATGCTAAAAAATTAGATAAAACAAAAGCTGTTATGGATATTTTAGAGTCTAATGATGATAAAATATTTTATGAGGGTTCTTCTGTAAGTAAAGTCATTAAACTTCCCGAAATTGAAGATGTCGCAGAGGAAAACGAAAAGGAAGAAATGGAAGTTGAAACAGAAATGGAGCCACAACAAGCACCAAGACTTTAATTTTAATTATCAATAATCAAATAATACAATAAAAGGTAAGTTTTAAACTTATCACTTATATATAGAAAAGGTCATACTTAATTGTGTGACCTTTTTACTTTTATTTTGGAATAACTATTTTTATAACTATATTTAGAATATGACAAAATGTTATAAAATAAACGGAAAGGTAACTAAATCATTATATGGTGATACCTATTTAAAATTAGATGGTATTCATACTGATGTTGAAGTCCCATTTAGTATATGGTTAGATGTTACAATAGGACAATTTGTTAGTTGTAAATTTGAAACTAGTAGTATGTCATATAAAGTTCTAAATGTTTATTCAGAAGATGGAATTTTACTGAAAAGAAATAAAAAACAAGTATGTCTATAATAGAAACAGATGATATAGTAGAATCTCTTAAAAGAATGTCGAATGATAAATTTGATATTAAAGTAAAAGATTGTCAACTAGGTTATTTTATAAACCCATTAAATAAAAAATGGTTATCTGAAAGAATATATGTTTCTGTTAAAAAGGACTCTTATATTTCCCCAGTTATCATTACAGAAATAGTAGATAGAATGAACCTTAAAACACTACCTTTTGATAAAGAAATATGTTATGAAAAATAAGCTAAATCTAAATTTATTTATATTCAAGATATTGATATTGAACACATCGTTGTTTATATTATCTTTATTTTTAAGTCCAGAGAATTTAATACCAATGTTTGGGTTTCCTATCTTTTCAGAACAATTTAGTTTAATCCAACCATTTACGAGTATGTTTTTACATGGTGATTTTCAGCATTTATTTTTTAATATGTTGATGTTATTTATATTCGGGTATAATATAGAGTATAGTATAGGAACAAAAAATACAGTAATCTTATATTTAATAAGTGGTTTAGGTGGGTGGTTTTTATCATCCCTTATTCAAGTAAATCCAAGTATAGGATCATCGGGAGCAATTAGTGGAATAATGGCATCTACTTTGATCTTATTTCCAGAGAAAAAAATATCTATTTTATTTTTACCGATCCGTTTAAAATTAAAGTGGTTGGTTTTATTTTACTTTGTTGTTGAACTTTATAAAGGGTTCAGTTTCAAAGGAGATGGAATATCACACTTTGGTCATATAGGTGGGTTTATAGGTGGGTATTTACACTGTCTATACTTAAAAAGTAAGAATAAAATCAAATTCGGATTTTGGAAGTGATAATTAATTTATTATACTTGATAGAGAACGAAATTTAAAAATAAAATATAAATATAATAACCAAATAATTTAAAGAATGAAGAAAATATTTATAAGTCCAGAGTTAAAAACAATCTTGAAAGACATTGTTGATTCAAATCCTAAAGAGAGAACGGTTGTAGCCCAATCTATTCTTGAAGTAAGTGAAACGGGAATTGATGAAGACTATGTTAGTAAAGAGTATTGTAACTATTTCACTCTTTCAAAGGAGTCGAAAAAGTTCATCTCTTATGTCAAGAAAGAAAAACTGGCTGAGAAAATTGTTAAATATAATGATGATCTCACTAAGAAGTCAGAAGTAACAAATGAAATGTTACAGGAATTCAATGAAAAGTTTTTCACACGAAAAGTGGCTCGTGTAAGAGCAAAGCCAGGTAAACTTATCTCAAGAATTTTCAAAAAATCTTATATTGAAGATAATATCAGAGCTCGTGATATTGAGTTTTTTATTAATCAATATACAGCAGTTGTTAGAGACAAAGTTGATTTTCGATTAGTAAAAGGTGAAGATATCAAAAAGTATTACCTAAATGAGAACTATGAGAATGACGGTCCTAGTGGTTCATTGAGAGGTTCGTGTATGGGACCAAAAGAAAGACAACCATTTATGGACTTTTACGTTAATAACGACAATGTTTCAATGCTTGTGGCATTTTCTGAAAACAATAAAGTTATTGCAAGAGCTATCATTTGGGATGATGTTAAATTCTACAAAGATGGAGTTCTTTTTGATGAGGGGTCTTTAATGGACAGAATTTATTACACTTACGATTGGTTAGAAAGTAAATTCAAACGATGGGCTAAGGATGAAGGTTGTTATACGAAAACTAGACAAGCACATGATGCTCTAGATGAATTTTTAGCACCCGATGGTAATGTTCATAGACTTAAAGTTGAAGTTCCGTTGAATCTTCAGTTTGAATATTACCCTTACATGGATACAATTCCTCATCCAAATTATACAAAGGGGGTTTTGTCTAACCAACGAGTGAATGATCAATTTAAACAATTGAGAGCACACTCATCTGGTAAACCTAGTACAGTATTTGATTTCCTTGAGGGGAAAATAATAAACTCGAACAACGCTAAGTGGTCAAAACATAGTAAATCATATGTTCACTTAGATGATTCTATCGAAGTTGAATCAGAATACTTCCACAAGAAAATTTGTGAAAAAGATAGAATTGGTGGATTTATTACACCCGCTGATGAACGTGTGAAATGTGCATACACTGGTGATGAGTTCGCCAAAAGAGAAATGGTTGAATCAGAATACCACGATGGTCTTATTCATAAGAAAGAGTCTGTTAAGTCGGTAGACGCTGGTTTAATACACAAAGATGATAGTGTTAAATCTAATTACTTAGGTAAAACACTTTCAAAGAAAGGTTCAGTTAAACTTGATAAGGTAGATGATTATTTACCAAAAGAGATTCTGGACTCAGGTGTGGATATCGAACAACTTGAAAAAGTTATTGAATCACTTAAAAAGATTCAAGGAGATAAAGACACAGAAGATGATTCTTCAACATTTATTTTTGAATTTTAATATTTGGTTAGTATAAAAAAGTCCACTAATTTAACAAAGGAGTGGACTTTTTTTACTATATATCCTATCAAAATATAAACTTTTTGTTAATATTTTAATATAATTATTATAAACGGCAATTATTAGCAATATACTGTGATAACAGATAAAATTAAATGTAATCTAATGGAATTAGAAAGAGAAAGAGAGAGTGAGCGTGAGAAAGAAAAAAAGGGAGAAGTTATCGACTTAGGAAAACAAGTTGAAACATTCCAAGAAAAAACCGGTAAAGATTTTACCGAATTCTACAATAAATATTTACCAAAGTTAATATATTTCGCAAATAAGTTTTGTAAAGATGAGGATGAAGCAAAAGATTATGCTGAAGAATCATTTATAATTGGTCTAAATAAAATAGACACTTATGACAATGAAAAGGCAGGTTTTTCAACATGGCTTTTTACTGTAGCACGAAATCATATTTTCCAAACACTAAAAAAGAAAAAAAGAATGCCAACCTTATCAATGGATACTAAAATTGATGAAGAAGGTACTACTATAAAAGATTTTATATCTGGTGATGATATGGAAGATCAATTGATCAAAGAAAAACGTGATATAGATATAAAGAAAGCTGAGATAATGATGGAGAGTATAGAAACTCTTAAAAAACCATATAAGAATGTTATAAAGATGCGTGAAGTCAAAAACATGAGTTATAGGGATATTGCATCAGAGTTAGGAAAGGATGATACATTAACTATTATTATTAATGATGAGAACACCAAAATCGATGAAGATGGAGAGGTTGTTTATCAAAAAATAGAACTACCAAATCCAGTTAGTAGTATAGATTCAATAGTGGGAGATGGTGGTGAAAAAATCGAAGGAATCGAATTTGTTTTATACGAAGGAGATACTAAGAAAACACCATTCTTTACTCATATTAAAATCAAACAAAAGGGTAAATTCTATCTAAAGTGTAGAGTACCTAAAAACCTATCAACTGTTAAATCTCAGATCAGAAATGGTAGGATAAAACTACAAGACATGGTTGAAGATCGTTTTAAACGATTAGATGAAATGTATTTGTAATTTTAATTAGTTCTTAGTTACTATCTTGACTAAGTGGTGGAAGCTCATAAAATTTTATAAATTCAGTGAGCCCCAATTAAGAGTTCCCTTTATGGGACTCTTCTTTTATAACCAATAAATAATGTTAAAATGGAAATTTTAAATAATAGTAATAAGTTTAATATTAAAGATCTTGTTAATTTCATAAATATATCAAGAAAAAGAACTACTGGTTCATTGGTATATTATGTATGTACTTTTAATGATTCTTTTCAACTAATAGAACATTCTAAGTGTAATCAAGAGGCTATTTATAACCCTATAACAGACTCAATCAATAATGTTAAACTTTCTAGAAAGGAAAAACTTATTCTACAAAACGAAAAAATAAAATAGTTATTATGAAAAATAAAGATATGTTAATTAAATCCTTACGAACTTTATTTTATTTGATCCATCGGATGAAGTTTTTTGGGCAGCAAATGAGTTATTAGAGTGGATTGAAGTAGAATTTGAGTGTGAATTAAATATTAGATTCCAAAGAGATCCTGAGACATTTGAAGATAATTTTCAAGATGTTATCGAGGCTATTGAATCTTTATAAATTTACTTACCTAAGAAGTCCATTAAATTAACAATATTCTTAACAGAGAAATTAAATGATTGTAAGTTCTTTACAGTTTCTCTCAAAAAATCAATATGTGTTTCTATAAGTTCTAACTCTCTATCTTGTTGAGATAAATGGGAATCAATAAGTATTTTCTTTTCACCTAAATTAGTTTTCATACCAAATCCAGTTGAATAAAATATAAATTTTTCTTGTTTAGCTAATTTCACATCTGTTGAGATCTTACTCATTTTATTTAAGAAAAAAGAGGATTCATCATTTAGGTGTTGGATATATGAAAGAGCAAGAGCTTGAGAATCGATAACTTTTTTAAATTCAGATGAATTCATATTATCACTTTTTATAGTATCAAATATATTATCGACTTTTTTATTCCAATCATCTCTTTTACCTTTTAGAAATTCTTCTAATCTATCATTGGATTTTCTTTTTTCATCAATGCTTTCAATATCTTCTTTTGAAAAAACTTTCATATAGTGCTTATTTTAATTATTATATGGTTAATGTATGTGATAGTTTATGTTATAAAATTATAACTCATATCTTTTTACAAATTTTAAATCAACTGTATATAATTCCCCATCTATATCTACAATTATATCTCCATCATCAATACTAATAGGAGTTAAAGGTTCATCTTCATCATGGGTAGGGTAATTATCTACTATATTTGTATAGATAGATCCACCACTTTCAATAACTTCTATAATATCTTCTTCATTGATTTCAATATGTGGATTATCAACATCAGTATCTATATTTTCTAATACAAAATCTTTAAAATTGAATACTTTCATACCTTATATATTAAAAGTGTGATATTTTATTTGAAAATTCTAAATTTTTTATTATATTCATACCCATAAAGTATAAACAAAAACAAAATGAACAGAAACGTTAAGTATAGTAAAGAAAGGTATAAAGGTCTAAATTATGTGGAGGAAGAGTTAGCTAGAAGTATTGATTCTTTAGTCGAAGAAGCAAAGAAAAAGTTAAACATTTCTATCGTCTACTTTAATAACCCCAAGAAAACAAAAGTAGTAAGGTTTGGATTTTTCCCTCATATATCTGATGGTACATCTAGCTCTATATCTTCATGGAAGCAAGTAAGTGGTAGAAAAATGGTACTACTTAAAAAGATGTTAGAAAGAGGTGAATTTTATGGATTTAAAAACATAAAAGGTCAAAGCTGTAAAGTGAAACTTAAAGCTAAAAGGTAAAATAATATATAAGTAACAATGAAATACATACGAAAGCTAAAAGGTAAAATAATATATAAGTAACAATGAAATACATACGAAAAAGAAACCAATTTAAACTTGATATAACTCTACCCAAAGTGGTTAGGAAGATCAACTCTTTTTTTGAAAAGGGTGGTTATAAGTTATATTTAGTTGGTGGTGCGGTAAGAGATTTCATTGATGGTAAAAAACCTAAAGACTTTGATGTTGCCACAGATGCAACTCCTAAACAAGTGATCGAAATGTTTTCTAATATGTTTGGGATTAAAAGAAAGAAAAATAACGAATACATCTTAAAAAACGGATGGAGAGTTAACCTACAAGGTGAAGCTTTTGCTGTTGTAGTTATATACATTCCTGGTGAAAAGGAAGGTATTGAAATAGCTTCTTTTAATACTCGTCATAATGGTGAAATTGTAGTAGATGGAGTAACCCTTGAGGATGATGCCAAAAGAAGGGATCTTACATTTAATGCTCTTTACTATGATATTTCTGATCGTGAAGTTATTGATCTTGTAGGTGGAGTAGATGATCTAAAATCCAAAAAGGTTAAAATGGTAGGTGATCCTAGTGAAAGAATTCAAGAAGATCCCCTACGTATCCAAAGAATATTTAGGTTTGCATGTAGATACAATAGTGTAATGGATGAAGAAACCAAACAAGCTATTAATGAAAATAAAGACTTGTACAGAACCTCAACACCTGAGAGACCAAATGGTGTTTCTCAAGAGCGTATTTTAGAAGAGTTCACAAAGTCATTTAGATCATGTCCAGATTTCACAAAGTACTTAGGATACATCAACGAATTTAAAATGTGGGATATTTTATTCCCTGGTATTGGAATTGAAGAGTTTGATACAAGTACTTACAAATCAACTAATAAATTGAGTATCGGTTTAGCTCAAATCTTAATGGATGAGAGTATGGGGATTTTTAAATCCACTATGGTTAGTGAATGGAAATTCTCAAAAGATTTAACTCAAGAGGTTTCTTTATTTGTAGAAATGACTCGATTGGAAAGTCCTAAGAAAGCAGTGAATTTGAAAATGAGGAAAGAGAGATTTAGTATCTCTGATAAGATCGTTAAAGAATTTGTTACTTTAATGGGTATAGATAAACCAATAATCAAAAAGTTTATGAAATTTGACCCAACAGTTGATTCTGAACAAATAATGGATGAGAATGGGATAGATCATGTAGATGGTAAGATTAAAAACCCTAGAGAAGATGGTAAGAAGTTAGGAATGGCTATTTCTAATAAAAGAATAAGTAACTTTAACAGTTTATAAATCATAAATAATGGAATTATTCACACAAGAAAATACATATAAAGGAGCTCTAAAGTTCTTTAAGAGAAAGTCTATCCAACTTGCTATAGAGGGTATTAGTTTACATTCTATTGGTGAGTTTTCTAATCTTGGTGTCTTAGCAACGTATCAAAAAAACGGACTAAGATATCAAATATTCTATCTATATAAAAAACTAAGAGGTAATGGTTATTATGAAAAAATAGCTAAAAAACATAATTGGACTGTTCTAGTTTCTGATAGTAAATATTATGATTACTTTAAGATCAAAAATATAAATTATGTTCCCATTTTAGGTATTTGTAAATCACCAGACTATGATATGGCATGTGATTATTTGATAACTTCAAGTAGATACAAATATAACCATCTAAAAAACCTTCCAGAGGGATCAAAAGTTAAACTCAAGAAGTCTATGACAAGGGAAAGTTATATTTACAATGGTATAATAAAGTTAGATATACGACTTCTAATGCTTAAAGGATTGGGTGGTGCATACAAAACAATGATAGCGATGTGTCAAGATGTTTATTTAGATGTACATTTAGATAAGTATGGATTAAATGGTACTATAGAAAGAATCAAAAGATATAGAGATATCAAACGGTCTTTTTACTTATCAGAAGCTCATAATAATAATGAATATATTACACGACCAACTAATACTGAGGTAAAGAAGATGGTTGGTGCTTTTAAAGTTGAGGATAAATTAACTAAAGAGTTATTAAGACGAAAAGATCCACCTGTATATTCAAGTGATCGGTGGATGGGTATATTAACAGTTAGTAGAGGTTTTATTAAATCACAAAAGAAAAACCTAGAATATTTAACCTATTAATCGTCTAACTTCTTTATTTATTTTATTAAATATTAATAATCTTCATCTGGATCAAAACCTTCATCACCAGACATTTCTTGCAATTCTCCAATACGATCATCAATATCTCTTATTGTATTAGCTAGACTTGTGGATTCCTCTTCACCATTATACTCATATTGTGAGGGTTCGCCATATCTTGAAATAAATTTCCACTTGGGTTAGGGATGCTAACATCTTCTATTTTGTCATTTGAGTAATCATCCATAAACTCCTTTTCAGACTTAGATAACTTTTCCTTATTGGTAAGGTTATCTAATATTTTATTTTCCTTTTTAATAGATTCAAATTTTTTAAGATGTTTCATACCTTTATTTATTTTTATTGACTATCATATCAATGTATTTTTGTTTAAGGTTTAATAACTCTTCTGTTACTTCCTTTTCTGTATAATCATTCAATCCAAAGAAATGTTTTTTAATCTTTAAATGATTGATCTCTAATAAATCAGTGAAATCTGGTATATCTTTGCAGAACTTTTTGTACCACTTTAGGTGGTGTTCAGTTACTTCAAATAATATATCAGATTGTTCTTCATTTAGTTTCATATTTCTCTTTTTACTCTATCCAAAAATAGTAACCTTTAAAATCACCATTATAGTCATAACCTTCGTTTTGTAACAAGTCATTTACAACTTTTAAAACATCTTCTTCTCTTACATTAATTTGGTTTAATATTTCTTCTTTACTCTTTAAAATTTCACTTATTTCAACTTCGAAATTTATATCTTTCATAGATATATTCTGTTTATAGAGTCTATCAGTTATTATATTTTTTAGGTTAGTTATCATTAATTTAAAGTCTTCGGTAGAAAAAACAACACACTTCATAGTTCTGTTTTTTAAATTAATATCATATGATCGTGATACTGAACCTTTTTCTACATGTCCTAGAGAAACTCTATATTTATCACATATAGATTTTTCAAAATTTATATCTGCTTCTGTTAAGTCTTTAAAGATAGGATGATTGAAAAAATATGGATCAATACCACTATACTTAGGAAATTCAAAATCCTCTTCCCAATCACTTTCATTGAAACTCTCAAACTTTATAACATTATCTTTTTCCATACCATATCGATCTTCCACTACATCTAAGATAACTTTTTCTATTCTATCGATCTCACTTAACTCATTTCTTTCAATGAATTTTTTAAGACCTATACTTCCCTTTTTAAGGTATCTTTTTAATGAAGATGGTTTAATATTCCATGATTCAAAATATGAATCTATTAATTCATTCACCTTTTGGTAAAAGTCATTTATGTTATCTGGAGTTATTTTAATCCTTTTCATATGTGTATTATTTTTTAAATCCTAATTGCTTAGATCTATGGTTAAATATATCAGCAATTTCTTTAAGTGTCTTTTTTGAGTATATTTCAGTAGGTAAATCAGATCCAACAGAATTATAAATTGCTATCATTTTTTCTGCTGACATACCTCTATAAAAAGCTTTTTCACCACTTTTAATCTTATCTGCTTGTTGTTGTGCCATCTCTATAGCTTTAGAATGATCACCATCAGCTCGTCTCATTATATCTTCAATTCTCTTATCGTGTTTTTTCAATTCTGAAAGAGATTGTTGTTCGTTTAACATATCCTCATACTTCGATATATAGTTATCCAACCCATTAAATTTAGCTTCTTGTAAAACCTTTAAAGAATCAGTTATATCTTTATCTTTAAATAAATCTACAATAGCAGAAATTAGTTCTTTTTTCCCATCTATTTTAATAGTTCCCTCAAGTATTGGATCAATCGGTCCCTCAATTCTTAATTTAAGGAATTCATTTATAAGTTTATGTAAAGTGTATTTTAAGGTTCTTTCTTCTAATGCACCTTCTTGTTCTTTTACTTCTGGTTTCTTATTAACTTTAGAACCTGTTATTTTACTAAATTTATCCATAATATCCTTTATTTTTACCTTATCTTATATATTAAATAAACTTTTTTAATTGGTGCATTATAACTAATATGTTTATATCAAAAGTTATAATTAAATTAAAAACTATGATTAAGCCAGAATACAAAATAAAGAAAGATGATATAATCGTTATTTCTTCATTTGTTTGGATAATACTAATGTGTTTTATGATGGTGGGTTATTCTCTTAGAGATAAAGAGATCACTGAACTAGAGATCACAATAGGTGAAAATCATAGGAATTATACTGAAGTCTTAAATGAAAAGGATTCTATAATTGAATCTAAAAATAAAGAAATAGATTCTCTAACAGATTACAGAAACTCTAAAGAATATTTAGAATTCTTGATTTATAAAAAAGCTAATCTAGATAACTTCAAGTTAAATTTATCAAGGGTTGATTATGATATCTTAAAACTCATGGTTGATCAAGCCGATGAAAATGAAATTCCATATACTGTTTATTTCAGGTTAATTGATATGGAGTCAGGATTTCGATTCATAAGTAACACCGAATCGGGAGCTCATGGGTATATGCAACTAATGCCTGCAACTTTTAGAATGTATTACAATAGATTAGGTCTTGAGGGTGGTCACACTAAAGAGAATAATATCATAATAGGATCTTATATGTTAAGAGAGGGATATGGTAAGTGGAGATCAAGAGGAATGAGTAAGACATCATCTTGGATGTACACTTTATCTGAGTATAACACAGGTGAGGGTAAAATGCAAATAAAGAATGATAATGGTAAAGTTGTTGGGTTCTACCTACCAGGTTATACACAAAAATATGTTAATTTTATATTAAAGCACTTTAAACCCAATGTAAGAAATCATAAATAAACCTATTTTAGGTTAGGTTATTTTAATATATAACCTAATGAATCGCTCAATGCTAAATACTAGTGAATACTGGAACAAAAAACCAGTTGAATTTATTATAAACCAAAAAATGATTATCAATGAAGATAACTCATTTGTTCCTCGGTTTAGTTTGAAAAATATAGAAATATTCAAAGATGTTCCCGTAAACAAACCATTGAAACCATCGAATGATCTTTTGATCAAGGCGATAAAATTTGGTATGATATTTTTAATTAATTATAAGGGTGCAGAAGATGATCACTTCGCTGGACACGAAAGGGTAATTTATCCTATGGTTCTTGGTAAATCATCTAAGCAAAAATACTTATTAAGAGGTCATCACTTAAATGGTTGGTCGGTATCTCAAAACAGACACATAAATAAAGTATGGAGGTTGTTTAGAGTGGATAGAATCCTTTCTATGACCTTTACTGGATCTTTTTATAGACTACCACCAGATGGTTATAAAGTTAACGATAAAGGTATGAGAGGGGGTATTATCGCAAAGGCAGATTTCAACCAAATACGAAAAAATCAACAAACATTAGTTAATCAACAAAAGATTCAAAGTAAAGAAGAAGTTAGTTTGGAGAAAGGTGGTAAAAAGTTTGCAGTGGTTAAAGCTAAACCTACTGATAGTGTTTTAGATCTTAATGATGTATTCGATAATCAATATGTTGAAAATTCAAAAGATATAGAAAATTTAAGAATTAGTTTCTTGAAAAGTATTTATGGAAATAAATATGTAGCCATGTTAGGTGCGATCGGTAAACCAGGAAATACTATAAAATTAATTGATTCTGAAAATAATAAAACTGTTGGAACATATAAAGTTTTAGATAGTATTGATGGTAGTGCTTTAAAGAAAATTAAGAAGGTAAAGGGTAATTCAAAATATGATTTATATATCTTCGATAAAAAAGTTTAATTAAAACGGCATTTCCGAATATTCTACATCTCCTTTATAATCATTCTTATGTTCTAATTGCTGATAGACAGTTAAAAAGTCTATAGCTTTTAATAACACATCATCTTCTTGACTATAAAACCTTTTTAAATATACAGCATTTGAGTCACATCTAATTTTTGATTTTTTATGTTGAACATATATAATATCGTCTTTATCAAAATTTTTAATCTTGTCAGAAACCTTTTGTCTAATAGTTTCATAACCAAAACCACACACCTCAATATATCTTTCCACAGAATCATCTAATGAATAAATAAATTCAACCTTGTTTCTAATGTTTAATACTTCAAGAACTTCGTTTATATAGTCTTTATCTTTTGATTCTGACCATATTCCAACTTTGAAATTTTCGAATAGAAAATCTAAAAATTCGGTTAAATAATCTCTTTTGATAATTAGACATTCACCATTCAATATTTTTCCCCCTTTCATTACATCATCATATGTAGGATATTCAATTGCTGGATATATAGGAAAAACCAATAAACCATTTAAATCTAATACAACTAATTTTTTCGACATGTGTTTAAACTTTTATACTTAATATATACAATAATAAGAAAAAAACAAACCAAACCAAAAATGAAAATTAACAGATTCAATGAGTTTATAGTAGAAAAGGTTTATTTATCTAAAACCATTTTCAATAAATATAACTTGATAGTTGATCCTAATTCTAAGGTAGGATACTTTAATTTAGATGTTAGAGGGTTTGGTGACCTTAAGGTAGAAATCCAAAAATATGGTTCTGATGAAGATAACATGTTTATAATAAGAGAACCAAATGTTAAATTAACTAGTGATTTGGGAGAGGTAAATATATTTAAAAATATAGCTACTGACCTTATTTATATTCTTAACAAGAACAAGTTAGATTATACCTTCAAATTAGTTGAAGTTAAAAGTGAAAGGAATATGGGGTTATATGGTTTGATTAAATGTGATAAAGATATTACCATAGAAGGGTTAGAAAGGTTATCACAATCTACTAAAATAATCAATACTAAAGTAACTGATAAAGAGGAAGTTGATAAGTTAGTTTATAAAACAGCTAGTGGTGGGATATCTAGCGAAAAATTCGAAAAGTAATAAGTGGAAAAATTTACCACATGGAGAAAAAGAGAAAAGTATAATGGTGATAATAGTCACTTCAATATAAAATCTGAATCAGTTATCCATGTATGGGATACTAAAGGATGTCACAAAAGATTTCATTATAATAAGTCAAAAAGTAAGTTAATAGTTTTTGGTAACTATGATTCGATATTTATACATTATTGGGGAGAGTAAAATTAAAAATATTTAAACAAAGTTCTATATATTCACTAATATTAAAAAGTAAAATAATTAAAAAGATGAATATAAAAGAAAAGTTTTTAGAACTAACTACAAAAACATATCCACACCCAAAAGACATAGAAGTTTTAAAATTTCTACCAGAGGGTTTAACAGAAGATCCATTTGGTAACTATTATAAAGTGATCGGTGATTCCGAAACAATATTCGCATCTCATTTAGATACTGCTGATATGAACCAAAAAGATGTAACTCATGTTTTTGATAAAGATGAAAATGGTGATGAATGGGTAAGAACAAACGGAACTTCTATATTAGGAGCAGACGATAAAGCAGGAGTAACTATTCTTATGTATATGATGGAGAATAAGATACCTGGGATTTATTACTTTTTCGTTGGTGAAGAAGTAGGTTTAGTAGGATCTGGACGATTAGCAAATAATTATGAACGATTTGATTTTCTACAAGATGTTAAAAGGATAATTTCATTTGATAGGAGAGGTTTTAACTCTATAATTTCAAGACAAATGGGTAGACAATGTTGTTCTCAAGATTTTGTCTCAGCTTTATCTAAACTATATGGGGAAAATGGTATGGTTATGACTGATGATCCAACTGGAATTTATACTGATTCTGCTATCTTTATGGACAAAATTCCCGAGTGTACAAATATAAGTGTAGGTTATTTTAATGAACATACCCATAGAGAATCCCAAAATTTAAGTTTCTTAGAAAGGTTATGTGAATCATCAGTAGGAGTTGATTGGGAATCATTACCAACATCTAGATCTTTGAGTATTGATGATAAAATTTACGAAGATAAAGAAGATATTATAGAGTATGTAGAATCTTTAGACTTTGTGAATGATATATCAATTTATGAAGAAGAAGGTAATTTATTAATCGCTTTAACGGTTGATGATACATCAAGTGAGGTTCTTCTTACAGAAGTTGAAGATTTAAATTCAGCTTTTGAAAAGTTTAAAAGTGATATAGATGTAAAAGTTAAACAGAATACAATTGAAATAACAGTTAATTAAGATAAAGGTTTTTTGTGTCCTATCCAATCTTTCATTTTAAACAAAAGAAATTAGTAAAAATATTAAGATAATGGAAATCTTTTTCATATTAATTATCGTTCCACTATTTTTATATATCAGATATTTTTCGTATATTCATTAAATGAAGATAGACAAACTTATATTTTTAGATAATGATGGTGTTATCTGCTTATCCAATAATTGGGGAAGTAGATTCAAGAAAAGAAAACGATTTATTAAAAAAAATCATAATATACCTAATAGTCAGTTACCATTAGAATTTAAATTCGATGATTTTGATAGAAAATCAATTAATATTTTAAATGATATAATACGAGAAACAGATTGTGATATAGTTGTATCTTCTGATTGGAAATTACATGCTAACCTTGATGAATTATCACAATATTATTTATCACAAGGTCTTATCAAAAGACCTATCGCTTGTACTCCTAATATGGAAATATTTGATCCTGAATCTAATGATTCACATATGTTTAGAAGAACTTTAGCAACAAAAAGAGAAATTGAAATCGATAAGTTCTTAAATGATAATGATGTGAACAAATGGGTAGCAGTTGATGATTTGGGTATGTTTAATCTAGTTAACTTTGTTCACTGTCCTCTTGAAAATGAGGGTATCAAACAATGTAATATAAAAGAAAAAATACTAGAATTTTTAAAATAAAGTTATCAATCAAACTTACTATTATGACATACAAACTCAATTTCTTGGTATGTATTGGTGTCTTTATTCTCTGATATATACTTACTAAATCGTCTAAGGTATAACATAAAGTATATATAAAAGGATTATACAACTTTATATCAATAAGTAAATATAATATGTATAAAAATAAAATATATTTATGAATGAAAAAGACAAGTTATTTGAAGAAATGAGTCAATTTTGGGAAACGTTTCAAACGAACCATAACGACACAACAAAAGCTTCTGATGGTAGAGCAAGAAAAGCTATAGGAGAAATTAAGAAATTAGTTACTTCTTACCGAAAAGCTTCAGTTGAATCTAACAAATAATTAAACTAAATTATAAGATAAAGACACTCAAATTTTGGGTGTCTTTTTTATTTATTATATTTTATATATAAAGAAACAATTTAACCTATGAGATACCTTAAACATATTAACGAATCAAATGAATATCCTGGGAGGTTAGGATCATTTTTTAAAGAGCAAATGGAAGAAAAATCATATAATAACATATTTTCTTTATTGTTTGGTCATATGGATATTTGGTATCCTAGTTATAAAACAAAGGTAGTTTCAGAATTTAAAATAGAAATATCTTTTAAGGATAGAAATATACATACACAATTAATGGGGATATTATCAGATTTAGAAAAAAAACTACAAAGTGCTGGGTATAATGAGCCAACAATATCAATTGACTGTAGGAAAAGAAAAATTGTTATAGAAGAATAAACTTACTAAATATGGAATAATTCTATTATTTAAATTAATATATACCTTATGGATGATGTTGAGAAGTTAAAAGAGTTCTTTTTAAAGGTTCTTGATTCTAAGGATATACCTAAGAATGAGATGGAAATATTGGAAAATGATTTAGATTTTGCTATTTCTGTAAGTGTTACAAACACTAGTCTTAAAAAGATTATAAACATTTTAACTGCATTTAGGCAAATTGAGATAATTTTAGATAAGAAATACTTATCAGAAATTGATCTATATGAGCCTTATTTGGAATTATTTTTAGACAGAAAGAAAGAAAAGTGATAAAATATTTTTTTATTGGAAACTTTTTCGTATATTTGTTATAACAATATGAACAAAACGTTCTTTGATTTATGGGGGTGACTTGGACTTGATCGTTGATGATCAGGGATAGCAAGCAAGTATCGGATTTTCTATTAACGTGTCCGATTAACAAATTAGTAGGAATTTTTTAAGTGGAAACACAAATGAAGTTGGCTCAACGGCTGATGTTCTTGCTGTAGTTAATGCTAACGCTGAGGCGTTAGTAGCGTAAGAAGAGAAACTTACGTCTATAGTAGGGATTCGAAAGAAACTCTCAACTCTCTAACAGATAGAGTCTAAACATTTGTTCGGTTAATTCTTGACTATTCATTGACCGTAAGAAAACAGAATAGTATATTTTGTTTGTCTAGAAAGATAAACTAAACTTGTAGAAACCATTTCTGGTATCGGCTGACACGCGGGTTCGAATCCCGCCACCTCCACAATTAGATTATTTAATTATAACCTAATATGAGAGAAAACTCATAGAAAGGATATGACCAATACTAAAACCTCATGTAAACAATGTAGAAAGTATTGTATCTTGGTTATAACTGAATGATTATTATTTAATGGTTAATTATTATAACAGGTTCAAGACCTGCGGTGGTAGCAGCTTTGCAAACACAAAGTGAGAATCAAACAGATTCGAGTGTCCACTAGGAGTCGTGAAAGACTTTGGTAATAAATAACCATTATTTTTTTTATATTAAATTAAATGAATACCTTAAAGAAAATATTACATATATTATTCCCAATTGGACATCTATTCAGATCAGACTTTTTAAGATTGTCTGACTTTGATGAAAATGATCACCTTTTAGATAACAATAAGGAAGTTAAATTAAGTGGTAAAAAAGTTAAATTAGTAACTA